>Ga0180437_10002380_pt1 | contig 30126 bp, 17 predicted proteins | sample SS_ome_4_FD_132410 | JGI IMG/M metagenome (GOLD analysis project Ga0180437, IMG submission 132410) | Hypersaline lake sediment archaeal communities from the Salton Sea, California, USA - SS_3_D_1 metaG | ecosystem: Environmental > Aquatic > Non-marine Saline and Alkaline > Hypersaline >...
AACGCTTGTCCTGTTCGGGGAACAGCCTGAGTGGCGGCAAGTGTAAAGGCCGGATCAAAAAACTCTCGGGGACCGTCACGGTGAAAGTTGAAGTGTCGCGTTCGGCCATTCAGTCGGTCGATGCCGAGGTGACGGCCAGCGTTGAAGAGGGCCCGGTCCGCGTCTACCTGGTCGCGCCGGACGGGACAGAAACCAGCGCCGAAGCCAGACCTGGCAGCCCGGCGACGGTTTCCGGCCCAGCCAGGGGCCATATCGATGAGTTCTGGGTCTACTTCGAGGCCTTGGACGACACGGCCAGCGGGATAAGTTTTGAGGTCAGCTACACGTACCCCTAAATACGATCACGCCTATCCAAACCCGCGCCGGCCGCCGCCGCCACTGCGGCGCGAACTGCTGCTGCGCCCACTGAAACTACTCCGGCCGCTGCTGCGGCTGCGGCTGGAACTGCTGCTCCAACGGGTTGAGCTGGTGCGGCGACTGCCGCTGGATCTTCTGCTGTAGCCACCACTTCCCCCACCGGACGAAGACTCCTCCAGGATGTCGCCGATAACATTTGCCGTCGTAGTCGTGATGCTCCACGTCCTCTCGGCACCTTTATACACCAATTTGAAAGGGGTATCTCCTTGAGACGCGCCTTGAGGCGCGCCGACGGCAGTATTGAGGGCTCGTCCTATATCCTGGCTGGCGTTATTCAGAGTCCGGCCCAGTTGGCGCGAGAGTCCCTGGAGCGAGACTGAGGCTGGGGCGTGGCCCAAAACTGTTTCGACGTCCGTTTCTCGTTTCCCCCCGCCGGGCCGAACCCGCGTTACCCGTAATGGCCGGGGTGGGCGCGTCGCGCCCTCGGGTGGCTGTGGCACATCTGCTGTCCATTGCGGCTCCTCACCCAACTCCAACTGCATCGGATAGGTCCAAACCGGCATCACGCCGCCCAGTTCCTCACTTTGTTCTAACGTCACCTCTTCCACATCCAGCGCTACCGCATAAGCAAAATAGTCGTCCAGGACCTTTTGCGCCGCAGCCAGGTCGCCGTAGTCTTTCAAGTTACGCAAATAGTGCCGGAACGCCCGCCAGCGCGCGGCTTCTTCCACCCCCACTTCCGTTCTTTGGGGCATCCAGCGACTGACGAGCATGAGGGCCAGGCCAACCAAGATAAGCGCCAGGGTGGGTGCCAGCGCAACGATTCCCAGATTAGGCACCAAAACAAACCAGGCGCCAACCGTAGCCACGATCCCGCCCAATACCAACCATTGGCCAATGGACACCCAGCGGTGACGTGCGGCGGCCGGTAACTCGGTGAAGAAACGGGTCGCTTCCTCGGCCATTTCGGCATATACCGTAGGCAGCGTCTTGCTAAATTCAAGACTGATGTGCGACAGCGGCGTGGTCTTCTCCAGCGGTATGGCTGGTCGCAGCCTATTGAACAGGGTCACCAGGTGACCGGGAATGGTAACCATCTCACCCGAGGGTGTTTGCAACGATTGGCCTTTGGCCAAATCTTCCCCCCAGTTGCACTGCAGCAAAAGCCGCTGGCTGGCCAGGTCAATGCGCAGCAGGCCCAGGCTGGCCAAGTGGAAAAGCGAGGCCAGCACGCCTTTGGGCGTTGGCTTCTCGTCAACCAGGTAAGCCACTATGCCAGGCGGTAAGTCCGAGGGGGGCTGGCTGAGATACTCAACCATCATCTCCGTCGGCCGGTCCCGCCCCCACGTGAACCAGGTAAGCAGCGCCGCCAGCAGACCGACCACCAAGATCAAGGCTCCGCCCACACCAACACCTACCTGCTGCCGTGCCCGCTGCATTTCGGCCAACCGGGCTCCGGCGTCAGCCACATCCAAGGCCTGTTGCCAGGCCGGCTGGGATGCACGGGTTGCATTGGCCGGCATAGTCAAGTTGATCTCCCATACCTCCCCCGGCCTGATGGGCTCCTCATGCACCAGGCGGATAGAGCCATCCGGCCTGACCCGCATCTGACCACCCTCGAGGGTGACGTCTTGCCAGGTGATGCCCGGCGGCAGCTCGATGCGGACCGAAGCGGCTTGTACCAGCACGTCACGCTTGGGAAATACGACCGTCCAGTTAAGCCGCTGGCTGTCCTGGTTCACCTGGATGGCTCCCAGGGCCTCGTACTGTAGATGAAAGGTCGTGGCTTCTCCCCTGACCAGGGCCGGGAAAAACCATTCTACGTCCACCTCCCCCGCCAGTCTTTCATCAACTGTGACGGCACGTTCCTCTTCATCATACCAAATCCAGTCTGGCCGGTATGATGGTTCATCCACTTGAAAACAGTACCCTTCACAAACCTCTTGGCTCCGGCTGAACGCCTGGTCTCCTTCAAACAGGCTGACAGCATCGATGCGATCCAGGTAGGCCAACCGGATGCTACGCTGGCCACTGTAGAGGGCGCCAGCATCGACGGCCACCCGTTGATGTTCGGTCACCATTACCCGGCCGTCGCCGTCAATGACCAGGTCGACGTCCATGGCCTCCATGCGGTACTCCAAATCAGCCGTGTCTTCCTTGACTTGCCAGGGCTGAATCTCGGTGGCCGCCAGCCCCGGCGGGAATCCCACCTGGATCTGGAAGCGGACACCATCTGGGATTGCCTCTGCCGCTGTGAAGATGACTTGATTATCCACCACCTGGGCTGTGAACTCCGGCCCGTACGCTGTGTAACGCAATTCCTCGCCCGGGACTTCCTCCGGAAGAAAGATCACCACCTGGCTGGCCATCACCGGGAAGCCGCTGCGGTCAGCCGGTACGGCGCGCCATTCCAGTATCACTTCGTCAGGGTATACCCACAATCCACCGTCGACCTCGTATTGCAGGACGAAGGTGCGTACGTCCCCCGGCGCTGTTTCTTCGTAGCGCCAATCAACGTAGACACCGTCGGCCTCGACATCAACACCAAAAGTGCCAACTTCCGTTGCGCCGCCGGGTGCATAGGTATAGGGCGTATTGCCTTCCCACACCCAGATGTTGGCCAGATCGCTGATGTGGTCTCGTGGAATCTCGGCAAAAGCGGTGCGGAACTCGCCGTTGAATTGGATCTCTTGAATCTCACGGACGATAAAATTCCCGTCTGGCTTGAGGGCGATGGCAACGTCGTAGCGCAAATAAATGATGGGAGGGTCTTGAAGCACGTCGTCGCGCCCAGCCATAATAGGAGGCGCAACAAGCAACGACCAAAATAAAACCAGAATCAGGCTTAGTGGTGTGAACAATCGTGTAGGTCTCACGGCACCCCTCATTTTGCTAGTATGTTTTCCGACAATGGGTGGTGTGAATGTTTCTCAAGCAGATTATATAAGCTGAAGCCATCCACGTCAATGGGAAAGCACAGACCATGTCAAAGCAGAGCGATGGACTCAGACCTGACATATTGTCCGATGTGTCGTCGGCCGAAACCTTTCAGGGCTGATCCATCCACCTCTCGGCGCTTGGACATTCCTGGTACGTTTGGTATACTTTTCAAACCTCATCACGTACAGGGGTAGCCTGACAGGGATAAGAGCATGCGCATCGGCATCGATATCGGCGGCACATTCACCGATTTCGTGGTATTTGACGAAAGCGGCGGAACGTTTCGTACCTTTAAGATCCTTTCCACCTCCCACGATCCGGCCCAGGCGGTGTTTACCGGATTGAAGGTGCTGCCGGGCGACACCCAACCCGCTATCGTCCACGGCTCGACGGTGGCAACCAACGCCTTACTGGAACGTAAAGGGGCACGCACCGCACTCATCACCACTCGTGGCTTCCGGGACATCCTGACCATTGGCCGCCAGATTCGATCCGACATCTACGATTTCTTCGCTGATCGCCCCCAGCCGCTGGTTGCGGAGGAAAACTGTCTGGAAGTCACCGAACGGGTGGATCACCACGGCCATGTTCTTACCCCTCTTAACCAAGATGAAATCCCGGCCCGCATCCAGGAACTGCGCGCGCTGGGTGCCGAGACTGTCGCCATCAGCCTCCTGTTCTCCTTTTTGTACCCGGAGCACGAGGCGCATTTGGCCCGCTCGCTGCGCGAGGCGGGGTTCTTTGTCTCCACCTCCAGTGAGATCCTGCCCGAGTTCCGGGAGTACGAACGCACCAGCACGACCGTCATCAACGCCTATGTATCCCCGGTTATGGACCGTTACCTGGGCCGGTTGGAGCAGGGGCTGGCTGCGTCCGACTTTCGAATCATGCAGTCCAACGGCGGGAGTATTCGGGCTGCTGAGGCGCGCAGCCAGGCGGTGAGGTCCATCCTGTCTGGGCCGGCCGGCGGCGTGGTGGGTGCCACCCACCTGGCCCGGTCGGCTGGCTTTGATCAAGTCATCACTTTTGATATGGGCGGCACGTCCACCGATGTCTCTCTCTTCCCGGGCGCGATTCAGGTCACCACCGAAGCTGAAATCGGCGGCTTGCCCATCCGTATCCCGGTGATAAACATCCACACTGTCGGTTCCGGTGGCGGGTCAATCGCCTATGTGGACGCGGGTGGTGCCTTACGCGTGGGTCCTCAAAGCGCCGGGGCCGATCCGGGTCCAGTCTGTTATGGGCGGGGTGGGCGCCAGCCGACCGTCACCGATGCCAACCTGGTTTTGGGCCGCCTGGCTCCCGATTATTTCCTGGGGGGCCGCATGCCGCTCGACCTGGAGGACGCAGCTCAGGCCTTGAGTGCCCTGGCCCGTGAGGCAGACCTGGTAACTCAGCCCGGCGCTGACGGCCTGGAGGCAGCCCAGCAGGCTGCCCTGGGAGTGATCCAGGTTGTCAACGCGCACATGGAACGTGCCCTGCGCGTCATATCCGTCGAGCGGGGATACGACTCTGGGGATTTTGTGCTGGTCTCGTTTGGTGGGGCGGGGGGGCTGCACGCCTGCGATCTGGCCCGGGGCTTGGGCATTCGGCGCGTGTTGATCCCATCCGGCGCTTCGACGCTGTCCGCCTTCGGCATGCTCACCGCCGATGTTGTCAAAGATTACGTGCAAACCGTGATGTTGCCGGGGGATGCGGCCTATGACGAGTTGGAGCGCTGGCTGCGGCCGATGGCCGGGCGAGGTTCGCGTGAGGTGGCCGCCGAGGGCGTGCCCAGCGACCGGATCACGCTGCATCAGGAGTTGGACATACGGTACCGGGGCCAGTCCTACGAGCTAACTGTGCCTTTCTCGCCACACTTCGCCGACACTTTTCACCACGCCCATCAGCGGGCTTACGGTCACAGCCAGCCATCGGCACCGTTGGAGGTGGTAAACGTCCGGCTACGAGCGGTGGGAGCCGTTACTCCGCCACCGCTGCCCCAGGCGGAGCTCGCGCCACCGGACCCCTCGCCGGCAATTGAGGGCCATCGCCCAGTTGTGATCGGTGCTGGCCTCACCCAAGTACCTTTCTACCTCGGCGAGCGATTACGTCCCGGCAACGCCGTGACCGGCCCATCCATCATCGCCCAACCGGATACCACCGTTTTTCTGGGACCAGACGATGAAGCGACGGTGGATAGGAGGTATAACCTGGTAATTGAGGTAGGAACGTAAAGGATGGAAGGTTGGTGGTTCGATGGTTGGTCGCTTGGTACATCGGTAAAATAGTAAATTGGAGTACACTATCCAGTTCACCAACTTGCCATTCTACCGATGTACTAGTCCACCAATCTTCCAACCTTCCAGTCTTCCAACCTTCCAACAAAAAAGGGGCTGAATACAACCAATGACACAACACGATCCCATCCGATTGGAGGTTTTTAAACATCTATTCTCCTCAGTAGCTGAAGAGATGGGTGTGGTCTTGCGGCGAACGGGTTACTCGCCTAACATCAAAGAGCGCCGTGACTTCTCGTGCGCCCTCTTCGACGCTGAGGGACGTATGATCGCCCAGGCGGCTCATATCCCGGTCCACCTGGGCGCCATGCCGCTGTCGGTCCAGGCGTGCCTCGAAGCCCTCAATGTCGAACCGGGTGACGTGGCCATTCTGAACGATCCTTACCACGGCGGCACCCATCTGCCGGACATCACTATGGTTACGCCTATTTTCATAGAAAAGGGTGGTGATCAGCGGTTGATCGGCTTCGCCGCCAACCGAGCTCACCATTCGGATGTGGGAGGCATGTCGCCGGGGTCAATGCCCCTGTCCCACGAAGTTTACCAGGAGGGGATTATCATCCCTCCGCTTAAGCTGGTCAGGAGAGGGCAAATCAACGAGGGGGTATGGGACCTATTGCTGGCAAACGTGCGCACGCCTGAGGAACGGGCCGGCGACCTGCGCGCCCAGATGGCGGCCAACCAGAAGGGGGTCGAGCGGACACACGAGTTGGTGAGCCGCTATGGCCTGGAAGAAGTTGAGAGCTATATGGGCGGGCTGCTGGACTACGCCGAGCGTTTGACCCGTCGTCTGATTGCCAGCCTGCCGGATGGGGTGTATCGTTTCAGCGATCATATGGACGACGATGGGATAAGCCCGGAATCGGCCGAGATTGCGGTGGCGATCACTATCCAGGGCGACGAAGTGGTGGTGGATTTTGAAGGCACCTCTCCACAACGACGGGGAGGCATCAACGCCGTGTACGCCATCACCCTCTCGGCGGTCTATTACGTCTTTCGCGCGCTCATTGGCCTGGACATTCCGTCGAACAGTGGTTGCCTGGCGCCGATTCGGGTGGTCGCGCCCGAAGGTAGCCTGGTTAATGCGCGCCCACCGGCAGCGGTAGCGGCTGGCAACGTTGAGACGTCACAGCGCATCACCGATGTGCTGCTAGGCGCCCTGGCCCAGGCCTGCCCAGACTGTGTCCCAGCCGCCAGCCAGGGCACTATGAATAACCTGAGTATCGGCGGCTGGGACCCGGAGCGGAACCAACCGTATGCTTACTACGAGACTACCGGCGGCGGGATGGGCGCCCGACCCACCAAGGACGGCGCCAGCGCCATCCATACCCACATGACCAACACTATGAACACCCCAGTTGAAGCCCTGGAATACACCTATCCCCTGCGTGTGGAGCGCTACGAGATTCGCCGAGGCTCGGGCGGCGATGGTGAGCATCGAGGGGGAGACGGCATTCGGCGCGACATCAAGGTGCTGCATGATGCCCAGGTCACCATCCTTTCTGAGCGCCGAAAGTTCCGCCCCTACGGTTTGGCCGGAGGAGAGTCGGGCCAAACCGGTTGTAACCTTCTGACAAAAGGGGATGAACTCCAGGAGCTGCCGGGCAAAGTTAGCCTGGAGTTGGAGGCTGGCGACGTGCTCAGCGTGCAGACGCCGGGTGGCGGAGGCTACGGCGTCTGCGAATGTCAGACTATTCGCGGGTCAAGACGATCAAAGTGATGTCATCGTATTGCGGCGCGCCATCTGTGAAGTCGTGAACGTCCCTGATAATCCCATCTCGAATATCCTGTGCGGGACGCCCCAGATTGGAGCGTACGCAACGCAGCAGCCGATCATTGCCAAACAACTCGTCCCGGTGATTCTGCGCCTCGATGATGCCATCGGTGTAAACCACCAACACGTCACCCGGCGCGAGTAGAGTCACCCCCTTCTCCCAGGTCTCATCTTCGAACATCCCCAGCGGTTTGCCCGTCGCGCTAAGCGTCTGGGCTTCCTCGCTCTTCTGAGCGCCCACAAGAAACGGCGGATTCTGACCGGCATTACAGTATATCAGGGTTCCTGTGACTGGATTAAGAACTCCGTAGAAGGCAGTGACGAACATATCCGCTTGGGTGTCTTCCAGGATACGGCGATTGACGGCCTCACACACTAGCTCAGGTTGTGTGGGGTGCTGCGCTGCATAGGTGCGGATGAAGGCCCAACTCAAGGCCATATATAATGCTGCCCCAACTCCTTTTCCAACCACGTCCGCAACCAGTATCCCCAGCTCTCCATTGGGCAAGGGATTGATGTCGTAGAAGTCGCCGGATGTCTCTCTGGCCGGATTCAGCGTAACCGCCAGTTGCCAGCCCGGCATAGCTGGGATTTCCTTGGGCAAAAAGCTGGCCTGTATCTCCCCGGCCAGGGCCAGCTCCTGCTCAAACCTCATATTGGCATCTTGAAGTCGTTTCTGTAGTTTGCGTAAAGCCAGGTGTGTTTCAACGCGGGCCAAAACCTCCTCAAATTGAAAAGGTTTGGTAATATAGTCTAAGCCCCCAACGGTGAAAGCTTTGACCTTGTCCTCCGTTGCGTCCAGGGCACTGATGAAAATGATCGGGATGTCGCGCGTAGCCTGATCCGCCTTCAGACGTTCGCACACTTCATAGCCATTCATCTCTGGCATGTTGATGTCGAGCAATATCAAATCAGGGGGGGCCGCTTGCGCGGCGGTAAGGGCCATCTTTCCGTTGATCACCGAGCGAACTTTGTAGCCCTGCTCAGCCAGCATGCCAGACAGAAGGCGCAAGTTGGCAGGCGTATCGTCAACGACCAGGATGTTTCCCTCGGCTGGTATTTCAGGTATCTGGTTGTTCATGTGATTGCTCCACACTCGGCAGGGTGAAGAAGAAAACGCTCCCTTTCCCGACTTCGCTCTCCACGTCAGCCTGCCCCCCTAGCTTCTCAACGATGCGCTGCACAATGGATAGCCCAAGTCCGTGTCCTTCAGCACGCGCCTGCTGGATCTGCGTGAACGGCGTGAACAGACGAGCCTGATCTTCAAGGGAGAGACCAGCCCCGTTGTCCCGTACCCAATAACGCACCTGGCCATCCGGTTCGTCTGAATCCGCCCCGCCCAGTTCTATTCGTGGCGGCTGGCCTCCATACTTAAGGGCGTTGCTGACATAGTTTGCCCATATCTCTTCCACCCAGGGAGCGTGGCCCAGCGCCGCTGGCCAGACTTCGGGGGTGATAATCTCAGCCTTGTACTCCGCGATCATATCCGCCAGCCGATACAGAGTCTCGGCCACGACAGCGGCCATATCCAGGCATTCAGTTCTCACATCAGCCACCTTGCGCACGCTGGCCAGCAACAGCAGCTCCTCAATGATGTTGGTCATCTTGCGCCCGCTTCTCCCAATAGTACTCACGCATAGGAGAAACTGCTCATCCGACAGTTCGGTGTGACTCTCTTCTAACATGCTGGTGAAGCCAATAAGGGTGCCCAACGGGCCCTTGAGATCATGAGCAACGGTGTGAGCATAGGCATCCAGCTCCGCGATGAGCTTGTCTCGTTCAATGATCTGGCGCTGCAGGCTTCTCTGGAGCTTACGCAAAGTCAGGTGCGTTTCAACTCGAGCCAAAACCTCTTCCAGTTGAAAGGGCTTGGCGATATAATCCACACCTCCGACGGTGAAGGCTTTTACCTTGTCTTGGGTTGCATCCAGGGCGCTGATGAAGATGATGGGGATGTCGTGTGTAACCTCATCCGCCTTCAGGCGTTCGCAGACCTCATAGCCGTCCATCTCCGGCATTCTGATGTCCAGCAGAATCAAATCAGGGGGCGATGCCTGGGCTGCGGTCAGGGCCATCTGCCCATTGATCACTGAGCGAACCTTGTATCCCTGTTCGGTCAGCATATTGGATAAAAGCCGCAAGTTGGCAGGCGTGTCGTCAACGATCAGGATGTTTCCTTTTGGCGATGTCTCGGGTGCTTGGTTGCTCATCGGCTTGCTCCAGTTTACTTGCCGTGTCAACGAGTAAAGTGCAACGCACCTCGCAGGTGCGTTGCACTTCGCGCGTTCGTCATGAGGGTTGCGTCAAGTCCATAAGCTTATCGAAACGGAAGTTGTTGACCAAACTCGCTAGTGCATCGGCGAGTGATTCGTGCTCTGCCCGGATATCGTTGATAAGACTGAGGGCGAGGTCGGCGTCGGCCTGGATAGCGGCTTGGTGCAGCCTGGCCGACCAGTCAGCGGGCATGGCTGCCATAGTCTCTGGGGACAGCACATCTCCGGCACTGGCTGCCGGAGGCGAAATCGGCCCAACTCCCTCTGCGTCGTAGACAAAGCGCACCCCCAGGTGATTGGCCAGCGCGTCGAAGATTTCGTGCTCGCGGAAGGGCTTGCGCAGAAAGTCGTCGCAGCCCGCTGAGAGCACCATCTCACGATCCTCTTCAAAGGCGCTGGCAGTCAGTGCAATGATCACCGTGGACTGGCTTCTGGCCGTAGCCTTGATGCGTTGCGTGGCCTCGTAGCCATCCATAACCGGCATACGCATGTCCATCCAGATCAAGTGCGGTTCCCAACGTTCACATACTTCAATAGCCTCCTGCCCGTTGACAGCAGTCTGTACGTCGAAGCCCAGCGGTGTCAGGAGCTTGACCAGCAGATCCCGACTCGAATCCCGATCATCAACAGCCAACAGGCGGTACACGGGCTGATCTGGCTCCAGTCCGACCACCCGTCGTCTGGGCTGTTCCGGCTGGACATCGGATGCTTCTGCCCCTTTGACCTGGATATCGAATCTGAACAGACTGCCTTGACCCAATTCGCTCTTTGCAGTGAGCTCGCCGCCCATCAATTGCACAAACTCCCGGCTGATGGGCAGACCCAGGCCCGTTCCCTCTTGAGAGACCTTTCCGGTTTCCGTTTGCACAAAGGGGTCAAACACTTTTTTCAGGTCTTCTGGGGACATACCGGGCCCAGTATCTTCCACCTCAAAGGCCAGGCACGAAGCACAAGCTACTGAGGACAGTGGCTCGCTTGTGTTTCGTGCTTCATCCTTCGTCGCAATCCGCAGCGTCACCCCCCCATACGTGGTGAATTTGACTGCATTGCTGAGCAAATTGATCAAGACCTGGCGCAATTTGCCCTCGTCCGTGCACACATATTGTGGCACGCCCGGGGCGCGGTCAAAGATGAGTTGGAGGCCCTTGTTTTCGGCTCGTAGACCAAACATATCTTCCAGGTCATCAAGTAGACGATGCAGGTCGAAGCTCTGTTCATACAGCGTTGTCCGACCGGCCTCAATCTTGGACATCTCCAGCACGTCGTTGATCAAGTCCAGTAGGTGCTCACCGCTGCGGCTGATTGTCTCCAGGTTCTCCTGCTGCTCCTTGCTGAGTGATGAGTCGCGGGCCATCAATTGGGCAAAACCCAAGATAGCATTGAGAGGTGTGCGAAGTTCGTGACTCATGTTAGCCAGAAAGGTGCTCTTGGCCCGGTTGGCAGCTTCGGCAACCTCTTTGGCCTCGCGTAGCGCCTCTTCCGCCCAGGCATTTTGGAGCGCCTGCGCTGCTGCGGTGGCGGCGTTGGCGGCCAGAGTGACTTCATCCTCAGAGAACTCGCGCCGCTCAAAGGCGTCTAGCCCGATGGTGCCTACTACTTCGTCACGCACGATGAGGGGTAGGATAAGCAAGGAAGCGATGCCTCGCTCCCGCATGAGATGGTGGACAGACGCCATACGCGGGTCAGACTGTGCATCGGTCACGGCCAGCGGTGCTTTATGCTCCAACACGTATTGCGTGGCAGGGTTATTCTCGATGGGAATCACGTGACCTATGGCGCTGGGATTCTCCTCAGGTGTGTACTCTGCCACCACGGTGAGAGCGTTAGACGGCTCATCCCTGGGGAGCAGCGCTGCCGCTGCCTGGCATAGACCAAAAGACTCCGCCAGTTCCCGGCAGACTGCCTCCAAAACGGCCTTTGGTTCCAGTCTCGATGTGCTGGCGGTGATGACCCGGTTGAGGAGCGCCAGTTCCTGAACCCGGCGGGTGCGTTCCTCGTTCACCCGCCGTAGTTCCTCTTCAACTCGTATACGCTCGATTATTTCTTGCTGGGCTTTTTCGTAAAGCCGCGCATTTTCCACTGCTACGCCAACTTGCTGACCGATGGCCGCCAGTAACTCTCGCTCCTCCGGCGGGAAGGCCCGTGGACGTTTTGTCGCCAACGTCATCGCTCCCAGCGCCCGGCCTTTGTGCAGGATGGGTGTGCTGGCCAGAGTCTGAACCCCTTCCTTGATCAGAAGAGGCGCCAATAGCTCGTCTGTATAGTCCCGCAAGTCCATTACAACCGGCCTGCCTCGCTTCACTGCCTGGGTTGAAATGCCCTTGCCGCCACGGACAGAGCGAACAGCCTCCCGAAACTCCTCGGTGAAGCCGCAGGACACGCGCAGTGTTATAGTCTCCTCGTCTGGCTCCATCAGCAGGAAACCGCCATACTCCAGATCCAACGTCGTCATCGTTTTGTCCAGGGCGTCGCTCAGAGTCTCCTCCAGGTTCAGGGAACGACTCACGGCAGCGGCGATGGCGTTCAGTGCTGCCAGCTCTCTGGTGCGTGCCGCTACTTTCTGCTCGAGGTTTGTATACGATGCCTGAAGCTGTTGGGACATAAGATTGAACTGGTCGGCCAGTTCCTCGATTTCATCCCCTGTTTCGGCCGTTATCGTCTGGCCAAGATTGCCCTGGGCCACCTCCTGTGCAGCGTCGATCAGGTCTGTAATGGGCGTTACGAGTCGTGTGGCTCCAATATAGACGACAACGGCCGGCACCATCACACCGAGCACCAACAGAAAGACCAGAACAGGTTGGTAGCGGCGACTGTCTTCGGTCAGGGCGGCCCAGGTTTCCTCAGCGACCAGACCCCAAGGCGTGCCCGGCACCGGGGCAAAGCCGGCAACGATGCTTCGGCCGCTCAGATCACGAGTGCGCATCGCACCTGTGGCCCCGCTCAACACGTCTTGCACCACCGCCTGATCCGATAAGTTTTCCCCAACGTAATCAGGGTCAGAGTGATAGATGACCCGCCCCTGGCTGTCCACCAAATAGGTGCTACTGCCGCCTCCGACGTGCAACAGATTCACGCCGTAGCCGGGGTCCACAGCCAATGTGCCAAGATTTAACATGCCCACCAAGGCTCCCTGGAACTCACCCTGCTCACCGAGAATCGGCACGGCCCCGACGACGACTTCTGCGCCATCCAGACCGTCAGAAACGATATCAGACACGCTCAAGGCAGGGCGCGAACCGGCGATGCGTGAGCGAAGTACGTCCCGATAGTAAAGGCGATCAGACCAATCCTGCCCCAGGATCTCTGGCCGGTCTGGCTGGGCGGCAACGACCTTGCCAAAGGTGTCGAGAAGTAGCACGCCCCCGTCGAAGGCTGCCAGACGGTTGCTGGCCCGCCTGAGGGCGTCGGTCTGGGCAGATGGGTCACCCTGGTAGATGTCTGGGCTGCGAGCCAGAGCGGAGAGACGGTCTGTGTATTCTTCCAAGTCTGTCGCCAGGCGATCGCTTGAGAGATAGGCCAACGTCTGATCGCGCTCGATGGCCAATGTCTGTGACACCTGCCGATATGCATAGAAAGCGACCAGGGCCACAACAAGCAAGATGATCGCCGTGGGCACAAAGGACCAGGCGATGATCTTGGCGCGCAGACTTCCCCACCGGATTCCCAACAGCACGATAGTCCTCCTAGGTAAATCAGCGAATAGGCAAATCAGAAAATGGGCAAATCAACAAACCAACAAATCAGCAAATGGACAAGTCAGCAAAAGGATGTGTTCAGAATGAGTATTAGGGCGCGACACAGACGTCGTGCAGGTTGATGCGACTGTCCGAAGCTGGCTCCCAGTTTTGGACGCGGACCGAGGCTGCCTCGATCTCTTCGGGCAGGATCAAGAACACAGCGGGTACCTCCTCGTAGATGATACTCTGGGCTTCGTCGTAAATCGCCTGTCGTTCGTCCGGGTCTGCCATACGTTCCCCCATCACGATGAGCTGGTTCACCCGTTCGTTGTTATATCCCGAGAAGTTCGCGCGCCCGTAAGGCTGGCCTTCGACATAGCCATGCCATTTGGCCTCGAAGTGTCCAACCGGGTCAAAGGCTGAGTCACCCCAGTCGTCCAGATAAGCCAGACGCCTTCCGGCCAACAGTTGGGGTCTGATGATACCTGGTTCCCAGGTGCGGACGTTGGCGGTCACACCGATCACCTGGAGTTGGTCGGCCACTGCCTCGGCCAGGGGAAGCCACTCCTGCAACGTATCCAAGGCAAAGACCAAACGCTCTCCGTCTTGATCAAGAATTCCGTCGCCGTCTGAATCCATCCAGCCGGCTTCTGCCAAGAGAGCCAGCGCTTTCGTGGGATCATACGGGACCGGTTCCAACTCTTTGTCCACGAAGTTGTTGAAGGGTGACAGAGGCCCTGGCAGAGCCACTGCCCGGCCCCCGTAGACTTCATCAACGAGGCGTTCCTTGTCTATCGCATAGTTCAAAGCGTGGCGGACCCGCACGTCGTCGAAAGGCGGTCGCTGGACGTTCATTTCAATCCACTTGGGCTGTGTGCCCGGTGCAGTTTTGATCTGGACGGCAGGCTTCTCTTCCAGAGTCTCTATCAAGTCCAATGGCACTGCCTGGATGATGTCCACCTCGCCAATGGCCAGCGCCGCCGCCCGAGTCAGAGGATCCGGGACTGCGCGGAAGACAACGCGATCCACGCATGCCGGCCCCAGCGGCAGCAAACCAGGTGCACCGCCGTAGTAATCCTCAAAGCGCTCTACAACGATCTCGTCCAGCCTGGCGCTGGCAGAGACGAATTTGAATGGCCCGGTGCCGAGGGGATGATCGACAAAGCCCTTTGTGCCCACTTCCTGGATATAATGCTTGGGCACGATCTGCTGGTGAACCAGCAGTTGCAGCGCCGGTGGCCAGGGGGCGTTGAAATGCATCACGACCGCATATCGGCCAGTTTTCTCGACGGACTCGAGCGGCGCGATGAGACTCTGGCGCGGAGAGCTATGGGGCTCCGGGTACTCAATCGCGTCCTCCTGGATGATGCGGTTGAATGTAAAGACCACGTCATCAGCCGTCATCTCCACGCCGTCGTGGAAAAGGACCCCCTGGCGCAGCCTGACCTCCAGCATCTGGTCGTCGAGCCAGTTCATCTCCTCGGCCAGCTCCAGGTGGACGCCGTTGCGGGTGTCGCGGGTCACCAGGCCGTCAAACATGTTGCGGATCACACTCTCCGCCGTCCGGTCGCGGTGATCGGCCGGGTCTAATGAAGCAGGCGTCTGGGCCAAGGCCACCACGATGGTTTTCCTGGTTGGCGTATTCGCTGGCGTTTCCGCCCTGGTGGGAGTCCCTTCTGATGACAGCCCGAATTGAGCGCAACCGCTAACAAGTGCAGCCAGCAGCAAGCAAGTACTTGTTAGAGTCTTTCTCACAATTGTACCCTCACACGGCATCCAAGCTGAATTATATCACAGTACATAAGAGAAGAGAACCCCCCAATGGGGCCAGGACTGCAAAATTCTAAGGAAACCATGGAGGAGCTTGATTCGGGGCACTGAGGTGACCAGCACGCCTCAATTTCTGCCCGGTGCCGGGCATCTCTGTCAGGGGGGAGATCTGACCTATCGCATGCGCAACGTGCGCAGATCCTTCTCCAGAATCTCCGGAATTTGAGCCTCGACTTCGTCCAAGTCGTCGCCCTTATAATCCTTGACCCGAATGTAACGACCGGTGAGGGCATCGAAGCGGCCCGAGGCAAACTCCACCGCCAGGTCACCGGCCATGGTGGATGGCACGTTCTTCTCCTCCTCGAAGCGCTGCGCGGTATCTGGCAGCCAGCGCCGACCTTCTTCGCTCAATTGGTAGACTGACATCTCGGTGCGCACAAATCCGGGTCTGAGAGCAAAGACGAAGACACCATGCTCGTTCAACTCGACCGCCAGGGTCTCGGTTAGGCGCATCACGGCCGCTTTGCTAGCTGCGTAGGCCGAGCCGTAGGGCAGCGGTGCGTCCGTTCCGCCACCGATCAAGTTGATAACCCGACCTCTTTTTCGGGCCACCATGCCAGGCACCACCGCACGGCAACACAGGAAGACACCCAGCAGGTTGATGGTCACGTCCGACCACCAGGTATCGGGGTCCACCTCCCAGGAGGGGCCAATGGCGAAAAAGGCACCCGCGTTGTTGACCAGCAGGTCAACAGGTCCCAGCTCGGCTTCGGCCTGGCGTGCCATAGCCTTGACGGCAGTCTGGTCAGTCACATCCGTGGGGATGGCCAGCGCCGTCCCGCCCCCATCTCGAATCTCAGCGGCAACCGCCTCAAGTTTTGAGGCGGTCCGCGCCACCAGCGCCACCTTCGCCCCTTGATCAGCACAGCACTGGGCGATGGCGCGCCCGATACCCTGACTGGCGCCAGTCACAATAGCCACTTGGTTTTTCAACTTCATAGTAACGCCCTCCTATGCAAGCAATACTCAGGTGTTAAGGAAGCGTCCAGAAACAACTTCCTATCTTCAGGCCAAAATTCTGAGTGAAGTCTTTCAAAATGCACAAAGCTATTCTTGGACGCGGCCTAAGCACTTCAAAGGTGCGGCTATTAGTCTCACCGACCCTGATTCCTGATTCCCTGATCCCTGACTCCCTGTTCCTGCTACACCCACCTCAACTCGTAAGTCTTCACCGGCCGTCTGCGACCCTTCACACGCATTTCGGCGAAATGCGCGACATCTACCGAGTCCTTCACCCGCTGGTACACAGCCTCAGTGATCAGCACCTTTCCGGGTGGTGTCTTTTCCTGAATGCGCCTGGCCACATTGACGGCATCGCCAATGGCGGTGTAATCCATCCTATCGGGCATGCCTACGTTACCCACAACTACGTCACCCACGTGGACACCTACCGCAAAGCTGAGCCGATGCTTTGAACCAGAGTGGTGATGATAATCGGTGATCGCTCGTTGTAAGGCGGAGGCCGCTCGAACCGCCCGGATCACGTGATCCTCTTGTTCCAAGGGCGCGTTGAAGATGCCCATCAACGCATCGCCCATAAATTTATCCAGTGTGCCTTCGTACATCAGGATCGCCGCGGCGCCCATTGAGAGGTATTGGTTCAGGATATCCACCAATGCTTCGGGATTCAGTCTCTCACTTAGGGCAGTAAAATCACAAATATCAGCAAAGAGAACGGTGACCTCTTGCCGATGCCCACCCAATCTCAGATCGTCCGGGTCAGACGGTAGCCGGTCCACCACTGCCGGAGAAACATAGCGGCGGAACATTCGTTGTACGGCTTGAAGTCTCTTGGTTTCGGTCAGATCGTCCATGACGATGGCCACACCCTTAGGTTCACCCCGGCCGTCCCGGAGGGGAGTGAGGTTTACATTAAGATTCACCTGGCCCCGATGCGGCAGCTCGGCGACGATCTCATGATTCGAGTATGGCGCTCTTTGGGCGACAATGCTAGCTATCAATTCAGTCAAGACCGTGTCGGCCAGGCAAGGCAGAGCTTCCGAGTAATGGTGACCCAGACAGTCCTCCGACGGCACACCCAGAATGAGTTCAGCGGCTCGATTGAGAAGCGTGATCTTGCCGTCGACATCGGTAGTGAAAACCGCGTTAGCCATGCTGGCAAGCACGTTATCCATCAAGTTTTTCATGCGGGTCGTCTCGGCCAGATTGCGCTGCGAGTGATCAAACAAAGCTGCATTCTCCAGTGCCAACGCCGTCTGATCGGCCAACGTATCCAACAGACTGAGATCCTGAGCGCTATAAGGTTGGCCTGAGCTTTTTGGTCCCAAGGCAAAGGCACCAATCAGTCGCTTCTTTCTCAGGATTGGGATATACCACTCGAAGTTGAGACCTTTGAGGGTCTGACGTTCCCCCTCTGGGGCACTCGTGAATTGGGGAGAGATGTCAATCGTATATTGGGCTAAGGCCTGGCGCTCATCGATCAGACGTTGAGTAATGGGCGTTCCCTTGCTTAGACTGATTCTCGCAGGTAGCACGTCATCGCCCAGCGCAGGTAGGACACGCAAGTTCAATCCGCCATTTGACTCCGAGTCCAGGATAAGCAAGGCCCCACGATCTACGCCCAGCGCCTGGTCGATATGGGTCAGGGAGGTGGTGGCCAGCTCGCTGAGATAAAGAATATTGCTTATGGCCTGGCTATAGCTGTGGATGACCTTCTGGTAATTGTAGTGTCGCCCCACCAGGGTGTGATCGATGAGACGCTGGCTGATCTGGCGGATGGGTGTATAAACGACGGTCAGCAACACAGCGGTTACGGTTGCCACCAACAGGGTATGCCCGAAGATACGCCCTAGCGAGGTGGAGTCCAAAAAGTCGCCCAGGAAAATCTGGACCAGGTAGATGCCAGCCACGTAAACAGCAATTGTGACCAGCGCTACCGCCAACACCGCAGTAACACGCCGTGCGACGGTGCCCAGATCAACCAAGTTCTCTACGACGACTGTGTAGGTGAGCAAAGCATTGGCAGCCAGGGTGATAAACAGACCGATGGCTCCAAGCGACTCGGGGCGGGACAAAACCATTCCATAGCCGACGACTAACAACACCGTGGAAATGAACAAATAATGGATCCTGTTTTTGTGGGCCGGGCTTGGGGTTTTGAGTTGTTGGATTTCGGCCGTGAAGCCGGCCGCGGCCATGAAGAGGGCCCACCACACCACACTTAACACAACAGGGATTGTCTGGGCGCCGATCCGGTCGCTTGCACCTGACGCTATCGTAGAGGGTAGAGGGAACCAACCCGCGCCGAGGAACGCAACCGCCACCAAGCCAACCAACCCGATTGCCCAACTCTCCGGCGATATCCAAGGGTGCTGCAAGAAGGCACGCGAGAAGGTCCAGTATACGATGCCCAACACAATCAAACCATAGGACGCCAGATGTATCCATGTGAAGCTGGGGAACAGTGCTGGCACGTCATTAGCTATGGCTGCCAGGTTAACGTTCCATAGCGCAGTCAAGAATAGATAAGCCACAAACAGGCGACCTGTAATGTCATCAAGCCAACGTCGAAGGAGGATATAGAGACACAGGACCAAATGGGCTAGAGCGACTTCTAAGGGAACCATAGCCTGTCCAGGTAATGCCACTAGGTCAAACGACACGTTTTGCCTCTCAACCGTTTGTGAAGGTCGATAGCCCAGCGCTGGCGACCAAGGTCAACATCCCTGACTCGTCGACCAGGAAGCAAGCCCCAACTTGCCTTTGCCGACCCGTATCACAACATCGCAAGGGGAGCGCTGTTCTCCAGAGGGTCAGGATGCACGACGGTGCACATAGCTTCAGGCCGTCTTTGCCAATCACTACGATTCGAAACCGAGATTATGCGAGAACATTGTCATATTGAGGGTACAGAATCGTATTGTATAACGATAGTATCCTGATTTGCAAACCCCTTGTCTGCGAATATAATCATACCGTTTGCTCATCCTATCTCTTATGAATGAGGAATGTCCCCTTGTTTAAACGATGGCAATTCTGGCTGGGCGCTGTTATCAGCGCTATATTCCTTTTCATCGCCTTGCGTAATTTGCACTTGAGCGAAGTGTGGGAGTCCATACGTACGGCACAATATATCTGGATCTTGCCTGGCGTGGCTGTGTATTTCTTTGGCGTATGGGCGCGCACATGGCGTTGGGATTACTTGCTGCGCCCCGTCAAAAAAATCGCCATGGATAGGCTCTTTCCAGTGGTGGTCATCGGCTATATGGGGAACAACATCTTTCCGGTGCGAGCCGGTGAGATAATCCGCGCTTACTTGCTACGCCAGCGCGAAGGGGTCAGCGTCAGCACGTCGTTGGCAACGATCATCGTCGAGCGTGTGTTCGATGGGTTGGTGATGCTGATGTTTGTCTTCATTGGGCTGCCCTTTACGCCTATGCCAGGCTGGCTGCAGAAAATGGTCATTGCTGCCTCGCTTCTCTTCTTCGGCGCACTCGCGGTGTTTATGACGCTGGCAATAAAGGTTGAGTGGGCCGAGGCAGCTTACGGGTGGTTCATTGACCGTTTCGTGCCAACCCGTTTCCGCCCGCCGATACGCGGATTTGCCGACCGTTTTATGACTGGTCTTCACTCCCTGCGCAGCGGGCGCGCCGTGCTGATGATCTTCCTCACTTCGGTCGTCATCTGGCTGGCCGAGACAGTCAAATACTGGTTTGTGATGCACGCCTTCGATTTTACCGTGCCCTTCTGGGTCTTGATGTTGATGAACGGCATCGTGAATCTTGCGACCACTATCCCGTCGTCACCTGGTTACGTGGGCACCTTTGACGCGCCTGGCATCGAGATCCTGACCATCTTCGGGGTGGACCGTGCAATCGCGGCCAGTTACACGCTGGTCTTGCACGTCGCACTCTGGCTCCCCATCACGCTCCTCGGCTTGTGGTATATGACACGCGAGAGTCTTACTTGGCGGGACTTCGCGAAAGCCGAAGAGACGCTGGCCTAGAACAATTCGGCGTAAATGACCCCGTAGCCGGTCTCGCTTCCGAGAGCGAGACTGATCGTACCCGAACCAGAAGCTATGGTATGTAGTCTCGCAGGATCGAGCCGCCGACGAACTCCCGCAAAATGGAATTATCGGGGATCATATCGGGAGTGGCAGGGACAAACCACTCGAGGAAAGACAGCAGGCGCTTGGCCTCAATGTGTTCCGGTGTTCGCGGCTTGACCTGCAACAGCAAAGGCTCGGCGAAAGGCTTGAGGACGGCCAACTCATAGACCAGCGCCGAGTTAAACATTACATCGGCGTGCTCTTGAAAGGGGAAGATCCAACGTTTCTCTCCCCGGCGCACGCTTTCCCAGCGTTTGATCGTGTCATTCGCAGAATAGCCACGGTAGGTAGCATCACGCACAATGCGTCGCAACAGCCGGGTGTCGGTCGTCGGTACCCGGTTATGCTGGTCGATGTTGAGTTGCGTCAGCGCCGAAACGTACACTCGATAGATAAGCCGGCGTGGGATGTCACGCACCAACTCAGGATTCATCCCATGGATCCCCTCCACGATGATGACGTGATCTTGGCTGATGCGAAACGTATCTCCCGCCTCACGCAAACCTGCGACGAAGTTGAATCTAGGCAGCGTTACTTCCTCTCCATCCATCAATCTTAGGAGCACGTCATTGAAAAGTGATAGATCGAGCGCATACAAGGATTCAAAATCGTAGTCGCCCCTCTCGTCTCGAGGCGTGTCCTCACGACTGACGAAGAAGTCATCCAGGGCTAAGGTGGCCGGGCGAACGCCATGAGCCAGCAATTGAATTGAGAGACGCTTTGAGAAGGTCGTTTTGCCCGAAGACGACGGTCCAGCGATGAGCACCAGACGCACAAAAGGGTGTTGCTCAGCGATATCCGAGGCGATGCGTGCAATAAGCTGTTCGTGCAGCGCCTCCGCTACCAGAATCACCTCACTCATACGGCCCACTTCGTTCGCCTCATTGAGCCTTCCCACGTTGGAGATGCCCATCAAGTCCATCCACTCACGATACTCATTGAACACAGCCACCAGCTTGGGATAATCAACTGGCTTCTGAATAACGCTCGGCAATTCTCGACGCGGATATTGCAGTACGAAGCCTGGACCATAGGGCTGCAACGCGAATTTTTGGAGATAGCCAGTGGATGGCACCATATAGCCGTGATAGTAATCCTTGGCCCCTGCCAGGGTGTAGAGGGTAAGATAGTCCTTCTTGCGAGCCTTGAGCAGTTTGACCTTATCGGTGTGCCCTTTGGCTTCAAAATAGGCCAAAGCTTTTTCCAGAGGAACACGCTTTTTCCCGATGGGGAGATCAGCATCTACTAACTCGCGCATCCTAGCCTCGATACGAGCCAGTTCCTCAGGCTCAAAGGGAACACGTCCCCTAACCTCGCAATAGAATCCACCGAAGTTGAGAGCGTAGTCTATGACAACCTGCACATCAGGAAAAAGCTCCTCAGCGACAGTGACCATCAAAAACGCCAATGAGCGTCGATAGATGCGCATGCCGTCACTATCGGCGATCGTGATGGGCGTCACCTCCGAGTCGGTTACGATATGATAGGTTATCTCACGCAACTCGCCGTTGATATGCGCCGCCACGATAGGCGCAGGCAGATCAAAATCAATTTCCTGGATATACGTTTCCAAGGTGGTGCCGACCGACGCTTCGTAGATTCGACCGTCGGCAAAGTGCACCTGGGCTGTTTGGCGTGGTTCAGCGCGTCGAATAACAGATTCTGGATGCATTCCACAGATACTCCTGTTACTAGATTCTTTCAAACACTATAATCCGTATCCACATAGTATAGCACTTCAGAGCCTATCTGAAAACCTCTATAGTCTGAAGGGGGCGTTCGGATTTGGGGGCGAACTACTGTGATCCGAGGAGTGAGGCATCCCCAGATGCCGAACGGAGCAGCATCTGGGGATGCTGGCTCCTCGTCTGCCCCCAGAAACGAACGCACTCGTCTGAGCGTAACCAGCAGAGTTCTTGCCTTTTCGGGCCCCCAATGCTAGAATCGGGCTGCCGACGACCCTTGGCCTTGTTGCCAGGGGCGTGTTTTGCCAGCTTGTTGCGGAAACTGAGAGCGCACCTTCTATGATCATACGCCTGGCCGAATTGTCTGATCTCAACCTATGTTATGAACTGGATGGCTCCTATTCGACCAATTACGTTTGGCAGATGCAGACTCGCGAAAACGAGCGATCCATCGAGGTACGCTTTGACACGGTGCGGTTGCCTCGGCCAATGAAGGTGGCCTACCCCCGCAACCCGGATGAACTCCTGCCTAACTGGCGGCGGGGTGAATGTTTTCTGGTCGGTGCTGATGCCTCGGGTCAGCCGATTGCCTTTCTGGATATGACTGCCCAAGCCTGGCACGGCGTGGGATGGATACGTAATCTTATCGTGCATCGGGACTATCGTCGCCAGGGCATTGCCAGCGATTTATTGCGGGCTGCGCGGCACTGGGCATTGGATAACGAGCTGAGCAAGCTTACACTGGAAACTCAGACCAAGAACTATCCGGCCATCTGTTTTGCCCAGAAACACAGATTTGTCTTTTGTGGCTACAATGATCGCTACTACAGCAATGGCGACATAGCTGTTTTCTTTTCTTTGAATCTTTGACCAATCTAAAGACGACCAGTACGTTTTGAACCTATGGAGATCTCAGCAGATACTATCGTTAGTTTGCTTCTGGCACTAAACCGAGCTTTATCCTCGGCTATTGTAATTCTTGCTTTTTCGCTCCTAGTTTATATTCTCACCCACAACCTCCGTAGTTCTGTTGCTCGCTCCTTCAGCGCACTTGTCGCTTGCGTATGCATCACCTACGTGGGTGACGTAGCTCTGTTTGAGACAACCTCGCTGGAAGATGCCATAACCTGGTTAAAAGTTCAATGGATCGGCATCGCCTTCACTCCAGCCGCTTACCTACATTTTTCAGACGCATTGCTGCGCACCACCCACTCGCTATCCAATCTGCGGCGCCGGGCGGTGCACGGCGGCTATCTGATCGGCTTTTTGTTTTTGGCGCTCGCTTTTGGAACAGAACTGCTAGTCTACGATGGCATCTATAACCCGGGCATCACCCAGTTCAGCGCCGGTCCCCTCTTCTGGCTTTTTTCGATTTATTTCTTCGCGGCCGTAGCCTGGGGCGCCTATAACATCTATCGAGCCCGTCAGCGATGTCTCACTTCCACCTCACGACGACGTATGACGTACCTGGCGTTCTCATTTGCAGCACCGGCTCTGGGAGTGTTTCCTTATCTACTGGTTGCCAGCGCCCCATCGTCTTCGTTTTGGTCGCAGGCCTCGTTTTTTACGGTGCTCTTCATAGGCAATGTAGGCATCGCCTTGATGATTGGGGTGATGGCTTACAGCGTAGCCTACTTTGGTGCGCTGACACCCGACCGAGTGGTCAGGCACCGGTTGGTCCACTTCCTATTGCGTGGCCCCCTGGTTGCAACCGTGGTTATCTTCATCATTATGGCTATGCCTGAGACACCACGCATCCTGGGCCTGCCCCGCGACATGGTGCTGACCACTTCTATTGTAGCGATAATTGTAATGGCGCAATTGGCCATCAACCTAATCAAGCCGGCTATCGATCGAATTGTCTTCCGTAAGGATCGAGCGGAAATTGAGTGGATCCAGGAACTTGACCGCCGGCTATTGACCACCACCGACCTACAACAGGCGCTTGAGAACATTCTAATCGCTTTGTGCGAGGTATTCAGGGTACACAACGGGTTCATTGCCAACGTAGCGGCCCGCTCCGGTCCTCGTCTTGAGGCACAGTGTGGCTCCCTGGCCGCGGTCGAGGCAGCCCTGTCGAACGTAAACGTTTCGGCATTGTTGAACGCCTCGCCCAATGGAGACGGTCAACCACCAATCTTTGTGCCACAAGGCGATGTCTGGTATACCATATTACGCACCAAGTCACGAGACATGACCTTGGGGTTGCTCGGCATAGAAGCACGGACTACTCAGCCTGATTTGACTGAAGATGAGCGAGAGCTCACAACGGCGCTGATCGCTCAGGCTGAGCTGGCTCTGGAAGACCGACATTTGCAGCAAGACGTATTCGACGTACTCAGGCGAATCATCCCGGAGATCGAACGAGTACAACGGCTACGTGGGACCGTACACTACGCCGGATCAAAAGGCCTGGAGACCTTGGCCTTTGATAACCCTGTTAACTCGCACGACTTCACCCAAATGGTGCGTGATGCCTTAGCCCACTATTGGGGTGGACCGCAATTGTCCGATAGTCCATTAATGCGATTGCAAGTGGTACAAGATGCTATGAACCAGCATGATGGCAACGCTTCCCGCGCGCTACGTGCCGTTCTGGGCCAGGCCATAGACAATCTGCGCCCCGACGGCGAGCGCCGTATGACCACTGCCGAGTGGCTGTTGTACAACATCCTGGAGCTAAAATTCATCCAAGGGCTGCGGGTGCGCGACATCGCCCACCGGCTGGCAATGAGCGAGTCGGACCTGTACCGCAAGCAGCGTATCGCCATTAAAGAGGTAGCACAGGCACTGGTGGAGATGGAACAGGAGCAACAGAACCGGTCTTGACAATAAAGTTTGCGTCATCTATAATAAGACAGTTGTTAGTTTTGGCGCAAAAAGAGTATTTGAGTCCTCTTTCTGATTTGTTTGGTAAAAATAGGATCGATAGCTGGTTACGGTGGGACTGCACTGGCGCATGTTTGAGAATCAGCAGGCAATATCACGGGCGATATGTTATAGTTTGTTTTGAAAGTCTCGGCATCGCACCGCTCGTTAGCGTCGATGCGTCGGGGCTTTTTGTTTGTGCAGAGGAGGAGTGAGGAGGCATTATGACAGCCGCAGCATCTAATCCGTGGGAAATGCCACCCGATGAGTCGTACTGGAACGGGTTATTGGAGGATGTGGAACGTGAAGGGCCGTTGTTGGGATCCAAGTATCGTAGCGACGAGCCAACGGAGGATACGCCTCCACTCGTCTCATCCGCCCATGATGAGCCAAAGTCATACACAGCATCGTACGACGAAGAGGATCTGGACGAACACGTCCACGCTGGAACGAGCAACCTTGAAAAGGACTGGGAGGAGGCGAATCGCCTTTACGAAACCAAGGAACGCATTGACCTTAAAGTAATCGGTTGTAATCGAGGTGGGCTATTGGTCCAATTCCACCAGATCCAAGGTTTCGTACCTGCGTCCCAATTGGTTGAATTGCCCCGAGAATTGAACAGCCAGGCACGGCAGATGGAATTGACCGGCCGTGTAGGTGACACATTATGTCTGCGGGTGATTGAACTCGATCGCAGTCGCAACCGCCTCATCTTCTCCGAGCGAGCGGCTGTCTATGAAGAAGAGGCCAGAGACCTTCTCCACTCGTTGAACGAGGGCGACGTTTGCTCCGGGCGAGTGACCAGTCTGTGTGGGTTCGGTGCTTTTGTAGATTTGGGCGGCGTTGAAGGGCTTATTCATATTTCAGAGCTTTCTTGGGGGCGAGTCAATCACCCTGTCGAGGTAGTTCAGCCCGGTGATGATATCGAGATATATGTTATGGGAGTTGAGCCAGAACAACATCGCGTTGCGCTGAGTCTGAAGCGGCTGAAGCCTGATCCCTGGACGCTGGTTGATGAGCGATATGAGATCGGTCAAATCATAGAGGCCAAGATCACCAACGTCGTAAGTTTTGGGGCTTTTGCCCGCGTAGATGAGGGGTTAGAGGGCCTGATTCACGTATCCGAGTTGGCAGAAGGGAATTTCTTGCACCCGCGTAATGTGGTTAAGGAAGGTGAGTGGGTCAAGGCGTGTATTCTGAACATCGACAGCGCCAACCATCGTCTGGGATTGAGCTTACGTCAGGTTTCCAACCACAACGACGGACAAACAGCGTTACACTAGGTCGTGTTGATAGCTGATAAAAAGTGACTCAGCGAGCCGTCGAGTCAGCAGTTCGCTGATTCGCTGGCTCGCTGATTGGTTTATACACTACTCTGGCTCTTGCCAACCCGAGCATGACAAAAATGGCTGGTAGACGACGCAAAACTGCACCACCGAATATTCTTGAGACCATCCAGCAATATCTTAGCCCCCTTAGACGGGAGCTGGTGGGATTTGGGTTGCTGGTATTGGCCATAATCACATTGTTAAGCCTTCTCGCTATCACGTCAGGGGCTGTTAGCGACAGTTGGGCAGCCTTGTTGCGCCAGCTCTTTGGTTGGGGAGCTATTCCTGCTGCTTTAGGTGTCGGATGGTTAGGCATCCTGCTACTGTGGGGGAGTTTGCGCGACGAAACAGAACCAATCCTCCGCTGGGATATAATCATTGGTATTGAGCTGGTATTTGTGACTGGCCTTTCACTCCTGCACTTGCTCGTCGGCGGTGACGATCCCCTGGCGACCGCCCAGGCAGGCGCGGGAGGGGGAATCTTAGGCTGGGCGATCAGCATGATGCTGGCCAATGCAGTGGGCAGACTGGGGGCAGGGGCGATTCTGGCGCTGCTATTTCTGGCCGGCGTAGGGCTACTAATGGGCTTCTCCAGCGCGGCTCCTCAAAGTTGGCTAACTGGCGCCCGCGGGTTACTTGATGCCCAAGGCGTACCTGCTGAACAAGTATCGGATGGACACGGTGCATCGCGCCTCTTAGGTGGGATTGCCGCCTGGCTGAGTGGTCTCGGTCACGAGGAGGATGAACTGGTTGGCGAGGAGGAACCCTCTCCTAAACGTAAATCCCCGAAGCGACGCAAGCCCAAAGTCCGCCCGGAAATCGAACAACTGCCGCTCCGGTCCCAGGCCGATGAGGCTCCGGCACGGGCCAAGCGGCGTAGCTCGGAACTTCCCCCGCTTGATCTGTTAGTTCCTTCATCCAAAGACCCATCACGAAAGGCTGACTCTCGCTATCAGGCTCAAATCATCGAAGAGACGCTCCATGGCTTTGGGGTGCCAGTCGAGGTACGAGAGATCAACGTCGGCCCGGCTGTCACTCAGTTTGGGGTCGAGCCAGGTTACATCGAGCGCCCTGGCCCTGACGGCACCACCCGCCGCCATCGAGTGCGAGTCAGCAAGATAAGCTCGCTGGTCAACGACCTGGCTCTGGCGCTAGCCGCCGCACCGATCCGCATCGAGGCCCCAGTGCCCGGCCGGCCCATCGTCGGCATCGAGGTCCCGAATAGCAAGGTGTCGATGGTCTCGCTGCGCGGTGTGTTGGAGTCGGAGGCATATCGAAAGGAAAAAGGTTTCCTGCGCATCCCTCTGGGACGGGATGTGTCGGGAGGCGCGGTATCCGTCGACCTGGGATCCATGCCGCACTTGCTCATCGCCGGTGCCACCGGGTCTGGCAAGAGCGTATGCATCAACTCTATCATCACGGGTATGTTGTGCGACCATCCCCCCGACGAACTGAAATTCCTGATGGTCGACCCCAAAATGGTTGAGCTAACCGGCTTTAACGGCATACCGCACTTGTTAGCGCCGGTCATCGTAGACATCGAACAGGTGGTGGGAGCCTTAGCCTGGATCACTCGCATGATGGATGACCGTTATCAGAAATTCTCCGATGCAGGCGCGCGCAATATCGTCGATTACAACAAGAAGGTGGCACGTCGTCAGGGAGAGGAGAAATTGCCATACGTCATTGTCATCATTGACGAACTGGCCGACCTGATGATGATGGCGCCCGATGAGACCGAACGTTACATCACCCGCATGGCCCAGATGGCACGGGCAACGGGCATTCATCTGGTCATTGCCACTCAGCGCCCTTCTACGGATGTGGTGACCGGGCTCATCAAAGCCAACTTCCCGGCGCGCATTGCCTTTGCTGTCACCAGCCAGATCGACTCGCGTGTCATCCTCGACACACCCGGCGCTGAGCGATTGCTGGGTCGCGGCGATATGTTGCTCATGCTACCCGATTCGCCCAAGCTGCAGCGTCTGCAGGGCTGTTTTGTCTCCGATGCTGAGATAAGCAAGATCGTCAAATTCTGGAAAGAGGCGCTCGGGGAAGCCCCGGCCACCGTCAGCCGCCCCTGGGATGGGCTGATGGCTGAAGCAGAACAGGATGAGATGCTGCAAGAGGCCATTGAGCTGGTGGTACAAACCGGTCGCGCTAGCACCACCTTTCTCCAGCGACGGCTGGGAATAGGATATCCACGTGCCTCGCGGCTGATGGACCAGCTTGAGGAGGAGGGCGTTGTCGGGCCGGCCGATGGCAGCCGCCCACGAGAGGTGCTCGTTGGCCAGGATGACGAATACGAAGAATATGACGACTACGCGGATGAAGGTGATGAGTCATGGCGCGAATCTTAATTCATATGGTATAATATAATGCCTGTGGTACCTATCGATAACCACAGGACTCATTACCCTGCGTGAGGGGGTGTAAGATGTCTGGACACAGTAAATGGTCAACCATCAAACGCAAAAAAGGGGCCGAAGATGCCAAGCGTGGCAAGATCTTCACCCGCGTAGCCCGTGAAATCACCGTGGCGGCGCGCGAAGGTGGTGGCGATCCAGGCACCAACGCGGCGCTGCGCCTGGCCATCGATAAGGCGCGGGCGGCAAACATGCCCAAGGACAACATCGAGCGGGCCATCAAAAGAGGCACCGGTGAGTTGGAAGGGGGCCAACTGGAAGAGGTCATCTATGAGGGCTACGCGCCCCACGGTGTGGCCCTGCTGGTCAAATGCCTCACCGACAACCGCAACCGCACGCTCTCTGAGGTGCGCCGCATCTTCAACCGCAGTGGCGGCAACCTGGCCGAAGCGGGCGCCGTGGCCTGGATGTTCGACACCAAAGGCTATCTGACCGTCGCTCGCGACAACTTAGACCCCGATGACATCTTTATGATGGCCATTGATGCCGGTGCGGAAGACATAGAGGTCAGCGACGATTTCGTCGAGGTCTACACACTGCCAAGTGATCTGCACGCGGTACGTGAGGGCTTGATCGGAAGCGGGCTAACCGTCGAAGAGGCCGAACTGTCGCAGGTTCCCAAAACTATGATGACGTTGGGCGAAAAAGAGACGCTTCAGATAATGAACATGATCGAGAGCCTGGAGGAACTGGACGACGTGCAGCAGGTCTATTCCAACCTGGACATCTCGGAAGAGATTTTGGCGACGGTATAGCTGTCTGGGGGCTAGGAACTGGTTGCTACTCCATAGCTCCCAGCCCCTAGCAGCTTGTCGGAGAAAGACTTCGGAAGTTTCCAACGATATCTCTGCCAGTGTAGTTGCCTAAATTATTCAGCCGATTTGCTAGCAAAACCATCTTCTAAAACTTCCGAAGTCTAGCGAAATTGCCCTCTCCGACAGACTGCTAGCAACTAGCAACGTACCGAGGGGGATTATTTGCGGGTCTTAGGTATCGATCCGGGGACGGCCATCACTGGCTATGGGGTCGTCGAGGGTGAAGGGGACAGCCTGAGTCTGACAACCTATGGGGCTATCACAACCCCTGCCAACCAGCCACTAGCACAGCGCCTGCAACACATCTACCGAGAGTTGCGGGCGTTGATCACTGAATGGCACCCCGAGAGTGCTGCAGTGGAGGAACTCTTTTTCAGCAAAAACGCGCGCACTGCATTGTCGGTCGGACACGCGCGCGGGGTGGCTTTGCTGGCCCTCACCGAAGCCGGGTTGCCTATCCAGGAGTATAAACCGGCTGAAGTCAAACAAGCGGTCGCCGGATACGGCAACGCGCCCAAACAACAGGTACAGGGTATGGTACAGCTCCTGCTTAGTCTGGACGACATACCCCGTCCCGACGACGCGGCTGACGCATTGGCGGTGGCTATCTGTCACTTTCACTCGGCACGATGGCAATCGCTTGTAAGCTAGCGTGATCCGTAAGACGTAAGGAGTAAAACGTAAGCCTCCCAAATTAGCTCTGATCCAGTTACGTCTTACTCTTTACATAGTTACCCGACAGCATTTGCGCTATGCACGAGAATCTTGACTCACGGACAGAAAGAAACACTGACTTTAATTCT
>Ga0180437_10002381_pt1 | contig 30123 bp, 40 predicted proteins | sample SS_ome_4_FD_132410 | JGI IMG/M metagenome (GOLD analysis project Ga0180437, IMG submission 132410) | Hypersaline lake sediment archaeal communities from the Salton Sea, California, USA - SS_3_D_1 metaG | ecosystem: Environmental > Aquatic > Non-marine Saline and Alkaline > Hypersaline >...
TCTGCGCCTCTGAGGTCTGCGTCTCTGAGGTCTGCGCCTGTGAGATATGCGCCTCTGAGGTCTGCGCCTGTGAGGTCTGCGTCTCTGAGGTCTGCGCCTCTGAGGTCTGCGCCTGTGAGGTCTGCGTCTCTGAGGTCTGCGCCTCTGAGGTATGCGCCTCTGAGGTCTGCGTTCGGTTTAATTTCATACCCATTTACTTTCATTTTAATACTCCTATCGTTATTAAGTGTCCTCCTTAACTAATCGAATACTACCATATAAAAAAAGATTTGCAAAAATAAAAAATAAAATTATTTTGTGAAAAGTGCTAAAATGCGAGCTTTACCCCGATTCCCACCCTTAGAAGGGCGGTGTTGACACTTGTAATTGGGTGATCTAGCCGTAAACAGGTAGTATGGGGGGTGTATGAGTCGGTCCCAACGTAAATACGGCTCGAATATGGAGGTTAGGAGCGAAAATTGTCAACTATAAAATGCCCTCCCAGGTGTAAACCTTTATGGCCCTTGGGGTTAGAGCTAAGTCTAATTATATTCATACTCCCGCCAGAAGTCCTTATACCGTAAGGTATTATGTCAAAGCGGGAGGCGGGAGCGCAAAAACCATTTCTAGATCACAAATAAGTTAAGCGTGATTTATTTAATTACATTAAATTTAAATTAAAAGACATTAAATTAAAACCCTTTACTCATTTTCGATCTCATTAGGTTTAAAATTGCTCCCAGGCTCCCAGATTTAGGTAAACCTTTAGAACTTATGACGGTTAGAGCGGGATCTGGTGTTCTCCCACTAGATCCCAAAACGGTTGTAAACCCTTGGTATTAAACAAAACGTGCGGGAGCGCACACTTTTTATGTTTCGTTTTGGTAACGCTTTTTGGCTCTTATCAGGAATCATTCCTATTAGTAGAACTTAGACGTCATTTATATAGGGTAAAAAGTCCGAAAAATGAGTCCGGAATTTAAGTCCATTAAATCAGTCCTGATGGGCAGTCCTTTGAATGGCATTTAATTAGGTGGTCAGGATCTGGTGACCAGAAACTGGTGAGTGTACAGAATCTGTACATAGTTTACATAATGTAAAAATAGAAAAGTCAAGGAAAAAATAATTTTATTTCTCGGTCTTTTGTTTGGCATTATGTTTGCTATGTAAAGCCGATTTTACCTTTTTGTAAAGTGTAAAGTGGGTTTTACGTTTTGTCAAGTAAAATTTTTTATTTTTTAGTAGACGGGAATAGGGGATAGGGTATAATAAAAGAGTAAGGATATTTAATTTAATGTCATTTAAAGAAAGGTAATAAGATGGTAGTAAGTATAGAAGAGATACAGGAGAGGTTAGACAGCGGAGATGCTAAGATAGTTGATAAGGTCTGCACTGGCGTGGTTTGGCCGGAAGGAGATCATTATTTGGTTATTGAGGATTATATTGATCAATGCGTTAAACACGTTATTATTTAAAGAAAGGTTTAACTATGGGTAATTCAAATTTGACTAAAGATGAAAGAAAAGAGATTCGTTTATTATTGATAGATTACTATACTATGTTGGATTCTACTATCTATACTGAAGAAGAAAGGGAAGAAAACAAAGAATATTTAGAGAGAGTAAAAAACATTTTAGAGGTATTAGATTTATTAGAGAGAATGGATTTAGGAAAGGAAATAACATGAAAGTAACAGGATATTACCATTATGCGGGGGGGAATTACGGGAAAAATGCTTTGAAAGTAGAAATAGGGAATAATAGCTTTTACTTTAGCTATAAAACCTGCATTGCTTTTACTTTTGGAGGAAAGCTTTATATTTCGGAAAATCTTTGGGGACCGACCACGGGAAAGCATTTAAATTCAATCGATAGAGATAAGAAAAAGAGGATGAAAAGGGAGGATTTTGAGGCAAAACTAAAAAGTATTGAATCGGGAATTGAGCAAATAGAATTTGATATTTGATATGTAAAGGAGAGACTATGAAAACAAGTGAACAACTAAAAGAGGAGTATTTAAAGGAGATCTCCTCTTGGGACTGGAAAAGTATCAAGAAAGAGGCAATTGAGAATTATCACGAATACAAGGGAGACAAGATAGAAGGAGAAGAACCTATAGGACAGTGTTTTCTCGGTACGGTTTTCAATCTTACCCCATCAGGAAAGTATTATATGCCTTTCGCTTGTTCTAATGTTGATCTTTGTCCAGTATGTCAAGGGGAAGGAGAGTTACCCAATAAACATTACTCAAAAGCTTTTTTTGAAATCTTTTGGAAAGCAAAGAGGAAATATACGGAAAAACAATACCAAAAATACGGTAAGGAATGGAAGGATATACCAAAAGAGAAAAGGGATTTTATAAGCGATTTAGTAGAAAAGGGGAATAATGAGATCTCCCCTATAAATTGTCCAGGTTGCGAAGGTCTCGGATCAAGAGAGGCAATGAAGGATGAAATATATAGAGAGGTATTAGAGGAAATAGCAGAAAAGCATGGAATGTTTATCACTAATGGGGAAGGTGATCCATGTGATATTCTAGCGGGTATTGTAGTGGAGGGAGAATAATGCCGAAAGTAAAAAGATTCAAAAGTGATAAACTTAGAACATTAGATCAAGCTATGAATTCAGGAGGTTTGGATTCTTGGGATAATTATATAGGGGATAGATCGTTTAAAGACTGGTATCTTTGTGCAGGCCATTCTAGGGATTCCTCCATATTAGAGGAAAGTAATTATCAAAGGATATTAGAGGATTTAATAGCAGACTTTGGAGAGGATAGTATAGAAATACATTCTGTTAATCACTGGGCTTGTGGATGGATAGAGGAGATATTAATAGATCCTACTAATAGGGCGTTGATAGAGAGAGTAGAGGAGATTAGAGAAGATTTAGAGAGTTATTGTATTTACGACGAAATAGATTATTATGAGAAAGAATCAGAAGCAAAAGAAGAGTGTTGGGAGAATTACGGGGAATCAGATTTTAAAAGCGAATTAGAAAAGGTATTTAACATAGACTTCGATTTAGCAGACAAAGAGGATTTATCGGAGAAATTAATAGAATTTTGTTTTGATTATCTTGGAATAGTGGAGGAGATAGAAAATAATTCTGTTTATTATTACAGAATGGAGGAGGAGATAAAAGAATTATCAGAGAAGGATTTTTTCACTTGGGAGAATGGGTATTTCAGAGGGTTTAAACTACCGTACGAACGGAATGGTGAGCTTTTCTTTGAAGGAGAGGAGATTATTACATTAGATAATATCAATCCTCTCTATAGGCGGGAAAAGGGAAAGATAGTAGAATGTTTACAAGAGGATAAGTATAGAGTAAGACTTACTTGCAATACAGAACTAATATTGGACGCAAAGGAAGAGGAATTCAGGAGGATAGAAGATTATGATTAAGATAGTACAAGTAGCAAGGGATCCTTTCGGTAGGTATGATATAGTAAGGAAAACCATAGATAAAGAGGATAGGGGATAACGCAAGAGGATTAATAAAAAGATTTTTCCTTGACTATGGATTGATAGTATGGTAGGGTTTTATTGAGGTTAAGAGACAATGTAATAAAGGAGAAACGACGATGAAAGCTGTTTGTGATGAATGCAAAAAAGATATTATAGTTGATAGTATTGAGGATTATTACTATTGTAATGGGTTATGCTGCAAGGTGTGCTATAGAGAGAGGAAAAGGAGAAGGGGGGAAAGAAAGATAATTTGTATGGTATGTAGGAAAGAAATAAAAGTGAAAGATTTATCGTATACGTACTATCCTAAAGGTTTGCGTTGTAATAATTGCTATACATGTTGATAGAATACCTTCCACCAAAAAAATTCAATTTTTCTTCCATTATTATTTGACATTTAATCCAAACCATGATAATATATAAGTAGTGAACGATTAATACTACTTTATAGGAGAAACGACGATGAGCGAAGTGAAAAAAGCTTGTGCTGATTGCTTTAAAGAAGTATCGGCAAAAGAGCCGCAAATCATGGTTTTCCGTGATGGGGAATCCGCAATGGTGTGTGAGGATTGTTATTATACTCAAAGCGATATTATAGACCTGAATTAAGGAGAAACGCAATGGACAAGCAAGCAAGCAAGGCAATGAAGAACGGCAATGTGAAGGTTACTCAATACGAATACACAAGAATCGGCAATAACGGCGAAGTTAAAAGGTTTTTCTGGCTCGTGACGGCCATGATGAAGGAGGGGAAATAGACATGCTACCAAATCAATCAAAGTATAGAGGACTCATAATTAACGAAGAAACGGGCGAAGAAAAGGACTCTAACAACAGGCAAAATTTCGATAGTATCAATGCCGCGAGATTGTTCGCGGCAGACAAGCTTTCTGGCCTTGAGCTTTTAGATCTCTACGATGAGACGGGCGAAACGGTGATAACCCTTGATCCTTGGGGTGAGGCATTCTATAGATAGCCATAACTCGCGGTCTTGCAAGGGGTTATCGTTTCTCCTTCCCCTTGCAAGGCTGCGTGAGGGATATGCTTCATATAATATGCAAACCGTTAGATCACGCGCCGTCAAAAAAATTTGGGGATTTATTTTTTAGCCATTTAATCTAAATCAAGTACGAACTTCAAAAAAATTTGGAGATTTATTTTTTAGCCATTTATTTAAAACAGATAGCCTAAAACCTACCCAAAACTACCCATAAAATATTTTTTAAAAATTACTTGACTTTTCACAGTCCATATGATATACTATATCTGAAATTCTAGCTACATCTAGCAGTCCTGTTTGGAGGTAAGCTTATGCAAGTGGACCATGAGCATCTCTTTAATAGGTACTGTACTCGATGTAAGAAAACGAGGCCTTATAGCTATCTTACTAAAGCGAATGGGCTAAAGTATGAGGTATGCCTCTACTGCTTTAAGGAATATAGATGTCGAACTTCGAAGAAACCTACGGGGGAATAAAGAGAAATAAATTCGCCCCAGAGGAACAGAGACGGTTTTGGAGAGAGGCGGTCGCTTATGACCAAGCTACCGGTGAGTCTACTTATCAGGAACGATTACTAACGGCGTATCGGCTAGTCCGGGAGCTCGCTCACATCCGGGGAGCCATTAAGCCCGACGAATCTCTAATCCAGGGCCTAAGCCTCATCCACGACCAAAAGAAAGAGAGTATGTGGACCGCCGAAGTCCCAGGCTCTAAGTCCAATACTAGAGCTAAATATGCTCTAGATTTACAAGAAGCCACGATGAGCATCCTCCCACCCCAGAAACCCCATAATATGAATGGTGATTACCTCCCGGCGAAGGATCCAAAAATCCAGAACTACCTAAAAACCCTAGACTTTTTAGCCCAGAGACTATCTCTTTATGCTACTCATAAGTCCTCACTAGGAATGAAATCTTTCCTAGACCCAAACACTATCCAAGCCGCCTTTCCTAGTGCGCCTGAGATTATGGCCTTTGAGCAAACCCTTATCAAAGAAGGAATTGAGGCTCTCGTAACCCAAGGAACCCTCTCGGCTATCGATTGGTTCTCCTCTAATTACGAGTTTAATCTCCCAGAAACCAAAAGAATTTTAAAAATAGCTCTTGACTCTTCGCAAGAATTGATGTATATTGATAAGAAGGCGCATCAAGCTCTTCTCTTGTTGGATATAGAGCGCATCAAAGCCAAAGCGCAGGAGGACGGCGAACTGAGAACCGCCCTCGCTGCGATAAAGTTGAAGGCGGAAATGTTAGGATTGAAGCAAACGAACGAATCAGGAAGCACGATGGGGAAATACTTACAGGAAATGTATGAAGTAGCAAAAACGAAGAAATTGAAGGGGCCTAAGTAATGAAGCAGATAGTAGAATTTACAATCCATATCCAAAAAGAGGATTATGATACGGATCAGTACTTAAAGGTAGAGGATTGCGCTTACAAGAGTCCTCAAGAGCACATCCTGGAGTGGATAGAAAACGGGGTAATAGTGGAAGCGCACGAATACGTTTGGTTCCCTCCAGATAGGATACGAGAGATTAACTTTAGATGGTTAAAAGAGGAAGAAGATGCCCCCGAAGAAAAATAAGGTAGGATTAGAGGTTTTGGTGGAGGACATAAACGCTCTCCACGGATATAAAGTCCACAGGAGAACGGTGGACGTATCAGGTGGAAATCAAGCGATAGATAACCTCCTGGAAAACATTACGAATAAGGGATTTCGGTATCCGGGGTCCACGGGGGATCCAGAGAGTACAGAAGTTTGGATACCCCCACACAGAATCCTAAGTATTAATTTGACGTATTTTGATTAAGGAGCAAAAATGGACGAATTGAAAGAAGCATTACAGGAACGATTGACGAATCTTTTACAAGAGTTTAAGAAGGATGCTGCTACGGACTTGACGGAATTTGCCTCGGCAATCTCTACAGACATGACGTTGGCTATGCAATCGGATGCCTCATCAGAACACATGAACCGGCTCTTGCGGCAATTGAATGCTTTGCAAGAGCAATACCAAGTGAAGTTGGTATCCAAGGGGCTTGTGAGCTTGAACAGTATCCTTATGCTGGTATTCGAAGTGGCATCAAAAGCTTTAGTAGCAACGATTTAACGAAAGGACTAAATATATGCCTTGGTATCAAGATGGAGCTTGGGTGATTAAGATTTTGGCCCTGATGGGAGCCATTATCGCAATGTGGTTAGGACAGACGGAGATCGCTACGGTCCTTATCGGATTAGTAGGAATTGGGAGTATCTATAACCAACAAAAAAATGGGGGCGGAACAAAATCAGATGTAGGTAGATTTCTGATTCCTCTCGTTATTGCATCATTTTTCATTGGCCTTATGTGTTTTTCCTGTATTTCTTTGAATGTAAAAGAAATGCCAGAGGCTACGGGGGAAATTGCAGCCGATATTATTGTAAGACACGACGAATACGTGGAATTTGATCCGGATATCACAGATAAGGAGCGGGTAGCGTATCTTTATCAGTCGTCCGCAGTAAAAGTCTTTACGACTGGGGAAATCCCGATTACAGAAGAGGGAATCACGTTTTTCTATGCAATAATTGCCAGACATGACCGTTATTGCAACGAAGATTTGAATACTTCGTATCTACACAGAAGGATTAATCTAAGGGATTCGGCTATTTTGAAGCGATATTTGGACAATATTACGGATGCGCCAACAGATTAGTTTAAAAGAAGCTAGAGATTTGGCTTTAGAAATCACCAAAAAGACAGATGAGCGATTGGAACAAGAGCGAAAAGTCTTTTTGGACTCTTTATTGGACAATATTACCGATGAATTACGGGACTAATTTAAAAGAACGCCAAAGAATTATACTCGAAGCAGAAAAGACCTTATACAAAGGAAAAAAACTTACGGATTTGGCGTATTGGGAGCTTTTAGAGGCTGTTTTATTTTTTAGAAATGGCCTTAAAGAGGAATTATATTTACAAACAAGGGAATTAGCGTAAATGCCAGCAGAAAAGCCCAAGGATAAAACCATTAGAGATCATCTCCAGGAGCAAGGAGAAGGAATTGCTTACTTAAAAGGTAAGATGGATGCTTTGCACGAACACTCGAAAGAGTGTACGGAAAGGTGTCTAGGAAAGGAGGGAAAAGGAGGATTAGTGGATAGGGTGGGATCCCTAGAAACTAAAGTCAAATGGGGCCTTGGGCTTATTTCTGCTACCTTTACGGCGGTGATTGGGGCCACCATAGCCGCCGTAAAGATGTTCTTTTTCTCTAAATTCACTGGAGGAGGAAGTGTTTAATTGAGGGATCGTTATGTTATCTCTGAAATTAGAGAGAGGGGATTTGAACCTCCCGATATTATAAAACAATTATCAGAGAAAATAGGAGGGAGTATTCAAGCTGTGCTAACGCCATTCCAAGAGATTTATAGCGAGTTTAGGGACGACATCTTTAAGTTTGCCGCCCTTATAGGTTTCGAACCAACTTGGCAACAAGCGGAGATTATGAAATGTGTACAATGGGAAGAAACTATAGCAAAACCAGAACAAAAGCTACGCCGTATTGCAGTCAAATCTGGTCAGGGGCCTGGGAAAACCGCACTTACAACGGTTCTTGCCCTTTTTCGGCAGTTCAGACATCCTGGGGCGTGGTGCGTTGTTATGGCTCCTTCAGAGAAACAAGCGAAGAATTGGCTGAAAGAATGCGAGCGGTCTCTAGAACATGCTCCGGAATTTCTAAGAGCAATGGTTAGAGCCCAGAAGAAGGTAATCTCATTCTTGGGAGATGGGAAATACGCTATCGAAGTAGCTACCGCCGCAAAGAAAGAGAACGCCGCTGGAGTCCATCACCCTTACCTTACAGTAATTATAGATGAGGCGACCGGGGTTGACCGGGAAATTATCGAAACATGCTTAGGGACTATGACACAACCCGGAAACCTCATCTTTTTAATCTCGAATCCTACGGACCGGGATACGGCGTTTTTTGATTGTTTTAACGAACAGCAACACCTTTGGCATACGTTTACCTTTAACTCGGAAGAGTCGCCTATCGTAGACAAAAACCACATCAAGGCGCTGGAGGACCAATACGGTAGAGACTCAGACTTGTATCGCTTTAGGGTATTGGGGAAATTCCCGAAGGTGGATCGAGATACCGTTATCAATATAGACGATTTACATGCCTGTACGAAGACCGACCCTTACCGTTGCGCTATGATGTTGGACCGCTCTAAGCAGGTAGGGATAGACCTAGCCAGATTTGGAAGCGACGAATCTGTCGTTTATGCGCGCTCAGGTGGAACTGTAGTAGACACAAAGATTTACACCAAGACGGAACCAATTACGGTGATTTTGGAGGCGTTTGAACGACAAAAATCTCTTGGTTGGTCTGATGATGTCGTGAAATATGTACAGGATATGGGAGGCTTGGGAGGGGGGCTTGCTTATAATTACCATGACCGAGGGAAGCAGATTTTAGAGTTTTACTTCCATGCTCACGCGCATAATTCGAAGGATTACCAGAATAAGATTACGGAGGCGTACTTCCATTTTTCGAATTTGTTAAAGCAGAGGAAGGTTCATCTAAAGTATGATAGGCTATTGTTCCATCAATTGTCTTCCAGGAAGTATGAGGCCCCTAAAGGAAGGCTGAAGCTGGAGACGAAAGAGAAGTTTGCGGATAGGAATAACAAGATGTCCCCCGATAGAGCAGATGCTATGGTATTAACTTTTTATTATATGACTGGTTCTGGAGGGATTATTACGACGAAACGCTCAGATAAGAGGGTGGGGGTACAATTGAGGTAATGAAAAAATATAAAGATTTTAAATCGAATTGTTCTTTTGCTTCGTTTAAGTTTGATGTACTGTGGCATGATAAAGAGAAAAAGTTTATGGGGATCTGTTTAGATCCTCCCACATTTGCTGGAGAAAAGTTTTTTGCGGATTGGGAAGATGGGGCATTAATCGGTATAATGAATAAGATTTGTTCAAGGTTATATCAAAAACCACCAGAAAGTTATTAATGCTCTGTGATGTATGCGATATCCGTTTAAAAATAACGCACTCCTTTTCCGCAGGACGAGGAGGAAAGACCGCTACTGCCAAATGCCCCGAATGTGGAAAGCGATTTACTCTTGTTTCTATTTTGGTTCCTTACGCAGGAAGGGGAAACGGGGCAGCAGCTATGGCAAGAAAATTAAAAAGGGCTGGACAGGAAGGCAAAAATAAGGTAGAATTATTAAATGAGAGTAACGAAGCCTAGATATAAAGTAGTTGCTGGAGGAGATATCCACTTCCCCTTCCATAACAGGAAGGCGGTTAGTGAGTTCCTAACACTTATACGATGTGAGCAACCTACTCATACTGTTCTAATGGGCGATACTTTAGATATGTATAATCTCTCTAGGTATTTAAAAAAGCCTAAGTCCTACTCTTCTATGTACGAGATCCAAGAGGCAAGAAGGTTCTTTAAAAAACTAAAAAAGGTATCTCCTAATAGTATAGATTATATTTTAGAAGGGAATCACGAAGAACGACAAACCAAATACCTATTAAGGAATTCTCCAGAACTTTTAGAATATGAGTGTCTTAAAGTTCCTAATCTTTTGGGTTTAGACGATTTCGGTATCCATTGGGTTCCTGCGAGATCCGAACTTCGAATAGACGGAATCCTATATACGCACGGAAGGCATACGTGCGTAGATGCTGGAGGCTCTGTAAAGAAAGAGCAGTTAAAATATAGAGAGGATATGGTGATGGGGCATTGTCATCGCTTAGCTTTAATCCATACGCAAGCGGGGATACCTGGAGGGCCAAACCAGATAGTAGGAGTAGAGGCAGGATTCTTGGGCGATAAGAAGTCCGAAGGATTTGCTTACGTAAATAAGCCCAATTGGTGCAATGGGGCTGTAGTGATAAATAAAAGAAAAGTACGATTGGAGGTTTTTGAATAATGACGGATAGTTATGAACTAAGAACATATCAGGATAGGATTTTTTCTAAGCCTGTAGGGTTAAACGGAAACACTACAGGAACTTTAGATATGGTGGGCGACCACTCTGATGGTGGAGCCAAGGACGGTAACTTTTATTGGCTTGCTGCAAAAGACGGAGAGACTCTTGAGATAAAGAGGATGATGTATCGGATCTCTATCGGCGCGGGGGCTCAAGCTGATTCCGATGGATTTGGGTCTGGAGCTGCTTTGGGGACAGATGTAGGAACGCTTATTAAAATCAAACGAAAAGGAACAAATGTTTCTGTTTGGGACCAGACGGGAGTAACTCCCTCTACGGATCAACTATTACAAGACGTTACAGGAGATTTTGGAGTCACGTTTCGAAGAAATATCGATGCCCTAAAGTGGGGTGGAACTCTTTGTAACGTAATGGCTTCTGAGTGGGGAGGTACGATAGGCGACCAAGTGATAGGAACTTTGGATTTTATGAACACCTTCGGGAGACCGATTACCCTAAAGGGGTCTCTTGGGGATTATATTGTCGTGCAGCCTCAAGCAAATATACAGAATGTTGTAGGGTTTTCTATTACGCTTTTAGGCGTTGTGAAAAACCACTACGGTTGGTGGAATGCTGCTACGTAGGAGTATAAAATGGGTGATAAGAGACCTTGGGTTTGCCCTTTGTGTAATACAGCATATCCCCCTTGGATAAGTTCTTGTGCTTGTTCTCAGACAAAGCTTCGTGGCCCTATTTGGGTTGTTCCGTATTGGGAAAGACCTTATTTTTATGAGGAATCTCCTTGGGGAAAACCTTCTCGGTTTGAGACTATTCGTTGGACAAGTACGGAAGCAGATCCGGTAGGAGATGTAAAGCTTTTTCAGGACAGCGAAGGATATTGGTCAGATCAATCAGAGACGTAAAAATATATGGCCCGGATAAGGCTATGCCTCGATTAAGGGAAAGGCTATAGACGAGTACCTTGATTCTCAACGTAAAAGTTGGGCGGGTCTCCAATGACTCTCGAAAAAGTAGCAAAGGGGGGGTTGACCTTTTTGTAGAAATCTTAGAGTAGGGAGTTGCATAGACCTCGACATTTCTTAGGAAGTGTCGGGGTTTTTGCGTTTAGGGAGGAGCCCCGTCAAGCGGACCAGGGACTTGACGAGGCTTATGGGAGGGAGGCGATTACGCTGATTTAGTATAGAAAAGGGTACAATACCCAGTAGAATCATCTCTATCGCTTTCTACTTTTATTATTACATTAGTGTCATTGATCTGGAGCTGGACATTTGAGGATGCTACTGTAGAAACTAAAGGAACTGGGTTTTGATTTCCTGCGGTTTCGTTATTAATCCAACATTCGTGTTTTATTACCAAATCCAAATTGGAAATACTGTGGGCTACAGATTTAGTTCCTGTAGCTGCTGTAGGGAGGGTTCCTAAGTCTATAGTCTTTTGATAAATCCTAGGATAAGACCCGGATAACCAGTCAATTCCTGTATCTTGTTCTGAGGTACTGTAATCTAGAGTAGTTGCTGATTTCTTTACCCAGGTAGATCCGTTAGAGACGTAAATTTCGTGGGTATCCGCCGTAATAGCCATACAATCATCATAAGAAGAGGCGGTATAAGTAGAGGTTAGGGTAGATAAGTCAGCTACTTGAAATACGGGCGTAGGCGCATCAAAAATGGCCTGGAAATTTGCATCTGTGGGTCCATCCCAAGCTTCCGCTAAGGATCCAATTGCTTGTCGTTCTGGTCTACTCATTTTAAGACTCCCTAGTTACTGTTATAGAGGTTGCTTCGGATTCATAGCTTCCTCGATATACATAAATTTTAAATTTTAAGGTAGTAGGCTCTCCGGAGAAGTCGCTTACCATATCTGCATTGTCGTAAGTGTAGGTCGTAGTATCAGCATCTAGAGCTTCTACCCGTTTTACAATATCTGCTCCATCTGTGATTCGTAAGATATAAGAACCGTCCACGTCTTCTGAAACGTGAGATTGCCCGTATCCTTGCTGTCCTGCTCCGGACAAAGTACGATAGCTCCATTTTACGGAAATATCATTACCTGTATAGAAGGCAGGGGAGCAAAGAAAAGGCGAAGTTACCCAGATCGCTGGACAGCGCATAGGAACTAGCCCCTTACCTTGGGTTGTGCTTATCTTTAGTTTAGGAGCAGCATCCAGAGTTATTTCCCCGCCTCCAGAGTAGGCTGTAGCTTTAACGTATAAGTCTACATCCGGAGAGAATAGCAAAGAATCAAGCCATTCTACTTCATCGTACTGGAAGATGATTACGGAGTCTCCAGAGGCGTGAGCTTCTGCATCTGTATCCCATCTAGCCCGGATTAGTCCATCCAATCGGTAAGTCGTTCCCCCAAGAGCTGTGATATTCCTTACGAAGAACGCCTCTCGTCCGATAACGGCGATTTGTTTTCCTCGCTCCCATAGGAGTTTGTTAGCCGCTCCCGTACTTAAATCCTCTACGGTAGCTATATCATCTCCCAGAGCCGTGAATGTAGGCCCTTGGGCTTGGTAATAGGGGTCATTTGCCTCGATAGCGTCTATCAGAGAGCCTCCAGCGTGGATATTAGTCTCATTTAGCTGGTATTCGTAAGCTACATCATCGGTAGAGAGATGAATACCAGAGCCTACGATTTGGTCATGAGCGCGTATCTTAGGAACCCAAGCAGCCATTTTACCCGCCCCAGGAGCCGCGACTTCTGGGACTTCCACGAAGTTAATCGCTAAATCCGCTGCTACAGGGTCAAAATCGGACTCCCCGCCGCCCTCAGTATTACTAAAATCGCTTAGAGGGACCCCGTAGAAGTCAGCCACGGCTTTTACCTTGGTCTTACTCTCTGTTGGTTGGGCGTTTATTTCAGTAACTCGTAATACTTCGTTTATATCTGGATGGACGATGACATCCCCAGGAAGCAAGAGTCTGGCCTCTCGATTAGCATTTATAGTGTAGACGTTGTTTCCAGCTAACTCTTCTTGAGAGCGTCTTTCCGCGATTCTAGAGGCTACCTCAAAGTTAGTGGCTATCGTGATGTCTACTTTCCTGCCATTTTGGTATTCTAGATAGCTACCTTGCCCGTCCTCGTCGATAGCTATAGTATTATCCCGGTAGTTGTAGGCTTGGTCTGAGAAGGTAAAAATGAGCTTATCCGCTCGTTTGACTCCGTGGTCTACCTCTCGCTCAGTGAGAGGAGACGTAATTTGTTTCTCATCAAGGGTTTGTGTTTCTCCCACTTGAGGCTCTCTTACTGGTCGGAACGTGAGTTTCCCGGAATCCATATCGAAGGGGGCCATAACTCCCAAATCTTGCATTCCAGCTCCTAGAATCGCCTGAGCCGTTTCGCCGTTTTGTCCTATCCAGTTAGAGAATAAATCCTCGTTGGGCGCACTACAGAGCGTACCAAGGGCCTCCAGAGCGTCTAAATCCCAGTCGTCTTGGTCTAGTGCTAATCCTCTAGGGTAATCCGCGAATAAAACCTCAGCCATAGCGTGAGCGGGGTTTACTCCGAATCCTGCGGATACCTCGTAGGGGTTTAGGGTATCATCCGAAGAGGTTCCCGATAGAGTTTCATCGAAGTATATGGTAGTAATCGTTTTATATACGGTGATATCTCCGTTGACATAATCTACCTCTTGGGCGGTATCCGTATCTCGAACAGTAATATCGCTGTTTGTTCCGGAATCAGGATCCCAGTCAACTTCATTCCCAGGCTTAAAGTAAGGGGTTACATCTCCCTCAACTTTAAAATACCCCACTCCAGGAGCCCCATCATTGGAGTCCGTAACGGGGTAAACTGTGCTTCCCGCGATTTGTTCGGGGACCATATAGGCGGAAGTATCGCTAAGAACGGAATTGGTAGGCCGTGTCTCGATTACATATTCGATTAGGGGCCATTGGGCTGCTGTTCCAAGTCGTTTTTTGTTCCAGAGGACAGCACACAAGTAAGGCCATTTGGAGTCGATCCCTATAGCTGTATTTAATGTGCTCCAGGTATTTAACGCTCCCCAACCAGCATCAGAGGGGCCTATTCCCCACCAAATCTCGAAGGAGCCCTCTTTGCCGAGGTCTACAGTACTCCCGGATGGGTGAGTTGTAGAGTCGATAGGCCCTTCGAAGATTACCTTACCCCCTTGGTAGATTCGATGGAGCTTAAATGCAGGGCCTACGCAAAGCGCGTGTAAGCCTTGCTCGTGGTAGATAACTTGCTTGGGCTCGTCTCCCCCAAAGAGTCCTTTGCCTCCGCTTCCTGCTTTTTCCTTTGTGGTGGATCGTCCTCCTACATAACAAAATACAGGTCCGAGTCTTCGAGTGCCGCAAAGCCAAGGGATATAGGAACCTCTAGTCGATAAGGTAGTGGGCTTATCGTCTATTACGGGGGTTTTATCTTTTGGCTTCATCAAGAGATTAGCCAAAAGGTGCATTCCTACTCCGACAGCACCTATCGCCAGTTCAACTGCCATTTTCCTCGATTCCTTAATCTATAGATACCAAATACCTTTTGGTATTTAGGCGGGAGACTAAATCCAGTTTTACAGACTCCGGTTCTTTGGGTAGTATGCCAAAGGGTGTAGGGCTCTGTTCCCACTATCATAGCATGACCAGGGCCTCCTGCTGGGGGGCCGGTTACTAATACATCTCCGGGTTGTACTGTTTTTCTTTTATGTAGTTTGTTGGGGGGAAACGTGTTTCTTAGTACTTTTAATGCTTTTTGCGTTGTTTCGCGATTGTGTAAAGAGGCATCTGAGGGGAGCGTTTCTAAAGGTAGGGAAGAGGAAGTAAGTACCGACAAAACGGAACTTATAAACCGGATACAATCAACTCCAGATCCTTTAGCGCACTGTCCTTCCATATAGGGGGTTTTTTCCCAAGACTTTAGTATTTTGTAAAGTTCTAAAGTTAAAAGTTGGGCTCTTCTTCCTTTCCCGATAGGCTTCCAAATCAAATCTAGCGTTTCATATTTCATTTATTCTGGGTCTTCCAGGTTGGGGTTATAGGCGGGGATAGCATAGCCTATTCCTGCAAAATAATCTTCTGCGTTAAATCTAGCTCTACATGTTTCTATCGTTTTATCGCATCCTGCGAAAAATCCCACTAAGTTACCCTCCCAATCTGAGGAGGGCGTTCTTATCATATGAAAAGTAGTAGGGGCTGAGTTGCTCCAATATTGAATTCCAACCCTTTGGCCTTGATATCTAGCAAATCCCCGATGAAAATAGTTTCCAGTTTTGCCGGGGTCACTAGATACGGTGACAATTTTTCCATCTACAGAGGATACGGTTAAGTTTACGGTATGGGAGGCTTCGACAACTCCGCAACCGCCCTTAAATAAAGTCCAAGGGCAATGGTGATTCGCAGGAATTCCCATAGGAACTTCTAGAAGTCCTTTTGGGCTCTTGAATTCGAGTTTAACTCGATTGCTTTTTCCCCCAGGATTTCTTATGGTTTTTTGGAGCCTTCCCCGAAAGAATTTACGATTAATCCCTGCGGGGCCTGATTCTATAGGCAAGATAACTTCTGTTGCTTCTACGAATACAGCAGAGAAAGCTTCCCCAGAGGACATAGAGGTTAGCAAAGAATCTAAGGGCATTTCTAAAGTTAAGGTTTTCGCATCTAAAACCCCCGTGTTCTCTGGGGCAGTAACTTCCATCGTAGGCACACTTTCAAAAATAGGATTGCCGGGAAGTTGGCTAGTCCAATTCGTGTATGCCTTATATTGTAAATTCCCAGTTCCTCCATACGTTAAGCGAATCAAAACGTAGGAGACTTTGGAGGGAAGGGTTAAAGCATCACTCATTACGTTAGCTCCACATCAGATTCTTCTAGAAGCTCGATAGTAGCAATTTCTGTTTGCATCCAATTTGAGGTAATCCAATTTTCCTCTAACTCGTCTTTTAAGAATCGAGAGAGTCTAGCTCGTGACACCCTTACGACATTTCTTGGGATAATCGAAGAAGGCAGGGCGGAAGTAACGGTTACTCTATATAAATCTCCTACTTGAGAGAAAGAGGCGGTTTCGCGCACGTAGGCAGTCCCATCAGACATTATAATCCCGATATAGTCGTGGTCTTCCGTAAATTCCGTGAAGTCTCCCTCTACTTCCAGGTCAATAAAGGTAAGAGAGGGGCCACTAATGGCCGCGAATCTCCAGGAATAGTCGTGGTCTACCATCCAGAAGGGTAATAGTCTACCTCTCCTGGAGTCAAAGAATTTGATTAGATTAAAAGCGTCTTCTCGTTCGAATCCTGCTTCGAAGGTTTGTTTGTATCTGTAACGGTCTCCTAAGAGGTTTTCAGATAGGCCATGTCCTTTTTGGTCTATGCTTCCTTCTCTTAGATAGGAGATTTTAGGAGGCTCCGTCCAATTAGGCTCAAATGTAAAGATAGGGTAGTCTCCATAAAAGGATACTGGAGGATCTCCCGTCCAGGAAGCGGGTAGGGTGCTGTTCCCTGCTATTTCTTGGACTGTTAGTTCTACCTCTCCTGTTTCAGGCCCAGGCCCAAAAGTAATCGTAGGTTCTAGGACTGTATGAACATCAAATAGAGGGAAGATGATGTATTGATTTGCCGTAAATTCTATATTAGGCAAAGCAGATTGCAAATCTATCCTATTTACCGAGATACTATCAACTTCTCGAATAATGGGATTAAAATCTTCAGAAGGTAAAATTCCTTCGCTTTGTTTAACAATGGCAATCCTTTGATTTTTAAATAGTCTAACATCTGTAGGGTCACAATATATAAAAGTAGATAAAGCGGGAGTCGTTTGGTTTACTACCATAAAGTCAGAATAGATAGGGGCGAAGTTTCTCTCGTCCGTAAGTTTTCGGAGATAGGTTCGCATCTTATCGTATTCTTTTCGCTCTAAAGCAGACCATTTAAAAGAGGCGGTTCTTAGAGGCTTTTCCAGGAGTCCTTTCCTGGCTTCCGTTAAGGTGTCTTGAGACATCGATATATTGGTTTTATAGGCGGTAGATAATACAAAGTTATCTGCCCAGTTCTTAAAAAAGATATTCCAATACGTAGGTTCTGCTTTTGGGTTAGTTAGGATAGGCCCTGTTCTGGAGAGAACCTCGAATCCGAATTTGTAGATATTGATTTGAGCATCATTTATTACATTTTTTGCAAAGACTTCTATATCTTGTCGAGTCGTTTTTATAGGAACAGGAGTTTTGGAAAGAACTTCGATACCAAATTTATATACATTAAACTGTGCCTGATTTGCTACGTTTTTAGCAAATACTTCTACATCTTGCTTTGTAACTCCAGCCTTTAGGGGAGTCTCAGAAAGAACCTCAATGCCGAATTTATACACGTTTAGTTGTGCCTGATTTGCTACATTTTTAGCGAAGACTTCTACATCCTGCCTAGTCGTATGGGCAGTTGTGGGAGTCTTCGATAACATTTCGATACCGAATTTATATACTTGCAAATCAGCCATTAATTAGCTAGTCCTTTGGCTATTATTAAGCTACTGTCTTAATTCCAAACTCAGCGGCATTTAAGCCAGAAGCGGTCCAAGCCGCAGTTGTGTCTGGGTCTTCTTCCACAACCTCAGAAAAACAATTCCATGCTACATCGGAGAGAGTAAAGGTTGTAGAGCCTTCTGTTTCTGTTCCATTAGATTCCATGTAGTGTTTAAAGTCTCTAGACCCAGAAGATTGCATAGCAGCATAGGTATTTATTTGAATAGCGGCATTATCGTCTTTAATCTTAGTGATAGCCCCATAGCCCCATAGGTCTCTGAGGTTGTCTGATTCTGCGGATACAAAGTCGCTATCGCTTGGGGAAGTATCGGAATCATCTACGAGGGCGTAATGGTCTGAGCCCGTAGAGGGGGTCCATTCGGAATGAGTTCCATCAGAATCAGGCAGCTCTCCCCGAACAATACCGTCTCCAGAGAAAGTGTTATTGGCCGTTCCTGTAGAATCGTTCATAATAATATCGTCGATGTCTACATTTACTGCTGTAGCAAATTGAGCATCCAGTTTAAAACCTATAGAGTCGGCTCCCTCATTTGTAGATAGTTCAGAGAGGTCTACAGAAGAGCCAGAGACATCTGTAGTTCCATCTATTTTTAATTCGTAAGCTCCATTGGGGGCATTCTCAAGAATCACCTTTAATTGGAAATGATACCATCGTTCTGCCCAAAAAGAACTAGAGGTAGCGATAAGAGAACCAGATCTATCTGCGCCTCGATAAAGCTTCCATTGATAGGAGTTATTGGTTACTCTTTCTAAAGTAAGAGCTACTTGCTCTGTGAGGGAGGAGTCCGTATCGGCAAAGAAGATTAATCCCATAAATTCTGCATCTCCTGGAGTTCCTGCTCCCGTATTTGCCGCTACTTTTTGTCTCCAGGTGATATACCATTCGTTTTCGTTTGCTGTAGTCAAGGCTTTAGTGTAGAGGTATCCATCGGTATCCCATCGTCCAGCATAACCGCCGTGCTTTCCCGTTACAAATCCAGCAACTCCGGATTGGGATCTGTATTTTCTATTTAAATAGGTTTCATTTCGGGCATTCTCAAAGCCCTCAATCCATCTAGTAGCCATAATTAATCCTTAAAGTGTAATCTTAGGGCCTAATCGGATATCGTCTATATCTCCTGTAGTCCAAGGATTAGAAGTGTCGGGGTTTTCGGTAGCAATATCAGTATAAGCGAAGGTAGCTGTTCCTGAAACAGTATGTTCGGTTCCTGTAAGGTCGTTTTCAGACTCTACTACAGAATCTTCATGCCTTACTTTGAATTTCCGTTGTCCTGCTTCATTTAGTCCTGCATAAGTAACAGCCATGATAGCCTCTATCGCTCCAGTAATGCCTGAAGTGTTTTGATGTTCATAGAGGTCTACATGATTGAGAGTGCTACTATATACATAAGTGGATTCAGAATAGGAATCAGCCGCATCATCAACTTCGGTATAGTTATTACCTCCAGTTGAGCTAAAATCCGATGTGTCATCCCCATTTGGGAAATACGCCGTAACATTTTGGTCTCCTAGGAACGCATCTGTAGTTACATAGATATCATCGACTCTCACATTATAAGAGTCACCAAATTTAAACTGGTCTGCTTGGTTGTTACCTGAAGGCGCTGTGTTTTTACTAGAAAGCGGAAAATTAGAATCAACGGATTCATTAATCCTAAGACTTACGGTTCCAGCAGAGCCGTGGAAGTAGACATGCCACTCTAAATAATACCAAGTATTAGCGGCTAAAGTAGTAGCGGCAGTTCCTAAAAGGGTATCGTCTCCATTATATACCGCCATAGTCCAAAAGGTATCAGAGGGGTCATCCCTATAAATAGATAAGTAAACCTGTTTACTAGCTCCATCGAACCATTGGACTTTTCTAGTTCCAGATCCAGGATTTCCATAAAACCCAAAGCCCATATACATATTTTGAGATGTCCCAAGACTATGAGAGAGGAGTTTGGATATCGTAACGGATTGATTTCCCAACACTCTAGGCCCGTGTGTGCTGGATACGTTTACTTCTTGATATTTAGCTTCAAGTCCATCATTGTCGGCATCAAGTTCAAAGCCTTCCAGCCAAATAACGTCAGCCATATTAAGTTACTCCTAATGCGCTTTTTATTTCTGGCCCCCAATCTTTAAATCTTCTAAGGAGTGCGCCTTTTCCGCCGAAGAGAAGGGTATCCATCGTGTCTTCATTTGCTACAATCGCGGGTTGTACAAAAGTCCTAGAGGAGGAAGTCTGTTGTCCTGTCCTTTGTTCTGCCTGATTAGCAGACATAGCACTGGAAGTAAAGCCTCCTTGATTAAAACTAGGTTGTGTAGGACTTGCTATCCTAGAGGAGCGAGAAGAGACGTTTGCTAAGGCATTTAGCCCCATTGGGTCTATTGACCCATCTATAATACGAGATATTGCGGTTTTCCCGTATTGCATTACTCGATTAACGGGTATAATGCCCTCTCCTGGAGCCAGCCAAGCGGGGATAGTATCTTTAGGATGAATCCAAGAAGGTTTGGAGATTCCCCCAGAAGCAAAACCTCTAGCGTGAGGTCCAAAGTGAGCAAAGCCTCCTCTGTTGAATCCAGAAGCTCCAGCGAATCCTCCATCGTTAAAGCCCAAGAGCCCTGGGAAGAGTCCTATCGTTGCTTTAGCGAGAGCTACTCTAGTTAATTGTTGGATAATCATATTGCCAATTCCTCTTAGAAAATTGGCGAAGTTCTCTCGAATCCCTTTCCCATTAGGGTCAAGGGAGTCTGTAATCGCAGTCGAGAGGAAGTCAGCGAATCCTTCCATTGAGGATTGCATGATAGCGACTCCAGCTTCGAAAGAGCTTTGGAAGTCAGTAACGAAGTACTCAGCCGCTTGTTCAAAGCCCCCTATAAGCCCCCTAGAGATTCTAGCTTCGAGTCGTTTAGCTTGGGCTTCTTGCTCTTTCAGGAGTTCAGTTTGAAGTCCTAATTCTGCGGCTCTTTGTGCCTCTAAAGCGTTTATCCCCTCTAGTATCTGTTCGGATTCTTCAAGAGATGTGGCGTGGGCTAAGGCTATTTCTTGGGCTCTTATCTCTCTATCAAATCGTTCATTGATTAGAGAGATTTCGTGTCGTATTTCGTCAGCCCTATTCTTGGCCGTAACCAAATCTAATTGAGAGACAGAAGCTCCTTCGGAGTAAGCTTTATTAAGTCTTTGCTGATTGGTTACCTGAATCGCAAGCTCTTGAGTAGCAATTCGGTTTTCTTCTATCCTACGGTCTCTAGCGACTTGGGCTCTGGCTTTGGCTAAGTCTAAGATAGCTTTGGACACATCTTTTTCAGCATTTTGGATAGCAAGAAGTTTTTCTCGTTCTCCTTTAAGTTGTCCTACAATAGGTAGAAGCTGTTGAGCGAGATTCGCTGTTTTTGGGTCTACAAAGCGAAGCCCTACAGCAATGGCTTGCAATTCGGTTTGCAATTGCTCTTTCGCTGTTTTTGCAGAAGCTACTTTATTTCTAAGTCTATCTGCTTCTGCTTTATCTCCTTTATCCTCTGCGGCTGATATTTCTTTAGTAAGGAGGAGTATCTCATCTTCTACAGCTTTAGTCTCTTTTTGGGCTTTTATACGTTCTTGGTGTATAGCCAAGACTTGATTCAATTCTGCACGTTCTTTAGCAGAAAGATTGATTACCTTTTCTTGATATTCAGAACCTCGTTTAATTAAATTGGATATAGTTTGCCTAGTCCCAATTATGTCTTTCTGAGTTTGTTGAAGACTTTGATGAATTTCCCCTCTAGCCTTAATGAGGATTTGGAGTTCTTCTCCTCCTACTCCCGCGAGAGAGGTCTCTAGTCCAGAAGTTACTTGAAAAGCTTTTAGCTTTTTCTGAGCATCCGTAATAACTTTTTCGGTTTCTTTAAAGGCATCTGTAGCAGAAGAGATAAGGACAGGAGATTTATTAAGCTCTTCGTTCAGCTCTTTAAGCCGTTTGTCTTGTTCTTTTGCTTCAAATTTTCTTCGTTGTTCTCTATCTCTAGCAGTTTCTATAAGGGCAAGTTGTTTTCCGTATTCTTCTTTTTGTCTCTCTATAGCATCAGAGATATCCTTAAGGGCTTTTTTTCTCAAAGGTGCGGCTCCAGGAGTAACATAAGTTGCCGCTACTTTGGCCGCTAATATAGCTAATTCTGCTCTTTGCTTTAGTAGTGTGGTTTGAAGTTGGGTTGTCTGTGCTAAAGTTATTTCTGAGGTTTCGGCAGTATTTTGTAAAATAATTTTAGAAAGCTGAGCCGCAACAAAAAAAGCTCCAGTGAATCCTACTTTTAATAATCCTACTTTTGAGTTTATGTTCCCAAAAACTAAATTTAGGGCCTTGAAGGTAAATAAGATTTCTACAGCACTAGCTACTATATCTCGCAATTCAGAAGCCGGAAGTTTTCCAGTTATGCCTGTAAGTAATTGGAATATATTTTTAAATATTCCAATTATGTTATTTCCAGCTTCTACGATTCCTTGTAGGATTCCTAAGACTATCGTGAGCCCCGTTCCTAGTGCTTCTCCGAAAAATTCAGCAATAGTTTCAAAAGTGCTTCCTCCGCTAAGAGTAGCTATCATCTCTTTAGCTTGAGCAAGTCCTACTCGTAAGCCATCGAAAATGAACTTGAAAGATTTTACAGCTTTTTCATTAGGAGTAATAAAATCGCCCTTGACTTCCGTAAAAGCCCCGAAGACGGTTTCAAGTTCCCCCTTCAACTCATCGAAGAGTCCTTTACCTGCGGCTCCCAGGACTCCACGAAAAGCATCTCGGACCCTAGCAACTAATCCGGAGAAAGATTTAGCTGTCTTAGCAGAAGCTTCCTCAAAGGCGGAAAACTTCTCTGTAAGGAATTCCCCTAGCCTACCCGCCTCTTTCATTCTGCGGATATCAGCGTTCGTGATTCCGAGACTTACAGCAATTCGAGTAGTCCTAGCTTGAATCGTACCTGCTAGGATAGAACGAATCTCTTCTGCTAGTTGATTCTGAGAGAGCCCAATTGCAGCCGCCGCTTGCGAAATACGTAGGGTAAATCTGCGAATCTCATTTACATCTAGCCCCGCCTGAACCCCAGGAGCTAAACCAACCTGGAAGGTCTCTAACAGTTCCTCGAAGGTTGCTGTAGTCGTTAGAGCATCTTTACGGAGGAGTTGAACCTGTTTACGCGCTTCTGCTTGTGCGAGGATGAACCGTTCGGAGATATCTACAGTCTCTCCCATCTCCCCTCGCAAATCTCCTACGGCAAGGAGCAAAGACGCAACTCCAAGATTAGCTTGCTCTAAGCGCCTATTGAAGTCTAGGGAGGAGCGTACTAGGTCTTTAAAGCCTTGAATGGCTACTCTAGCAGCAGCAAAGGCGGCTAGAATTCCAAACAATCGCCTGAAAGTAAAGGAGATTCGATTTGCGTTCTCTCCAGACTTTTTCAATTCGGCATTGGTAAAGTTAAGGAAGCGCCTAAAGATTCCTATCTTTTTGGATCCATCGGCTACCGTTTTTCCAAATTTTTGTATGGATTGCGTTTGCTTTCTTCTTAACCCAAGATTTTGTTTTGTGGTTCTTTGAGAATCTTTTAATATCTCTGCTTCTTTTTTTAAGTTTTTGGCTGTTTCTTTTGAAGCTAATGCTCTTTCCTTTTCTTCTTTAGCAAGGGACTTAGCCGCCGCTTTTAACAATTCTGCGGCGGATTGTGCCCGTTTAAAAGAACTAGCAACTTGGTCATTGGAAGCAGAAACAGAAGAGGCGGTTTGTCTATAATTGTCAGCTTGTTGTTTCAGTTGACGGAAAGCTTCTTCCATATCCTGAGCGGCGGCTTTTGACCGTTTCAGATGCTCTGGGACATTTCCGGTTATGTTAAAGGGTATGGTAAAACCTTCGTCAACCATTAGATACCTCTCCCAAATTTACCAAGGAAGTCATCAGAAGTTTTCATCCCAGTAGGCTGCTCTTTTTTAAACATCCCTTTTAGCCATTTCCCTAAATCCTTTCCAGAGGCTTGCGAAGTATGCCAATTGGTCCAGGATTGGTTAATGGTTTTAGCTTCGTCTAGGCGTTCTATAGATCCAACCAAACTGTTAAAACTCCGTAAATCCATGCTCATAATCAAATCTAAGCTAATATTCTCGGTCATTAGGGAGACTATCATATCTTGTAAAGTAAGCCAGGGGTCTAATTGTTTTGGGCTTTCTCCTTTACGTTTTTGGCGATTGTTTCCAGACCGCCCATGATTTCTCCCTGCAACTGGACGATCCTTTCCGCCAAAGGGCCTAGGGCTTTCATATTTGCTTTAACAATTCCTATCACCATATCTTTCAGGGCGGGAAGGGGAGTTACTTGTACGAATTCTAGAATCTCGCCCTTTTTCATATCAGCGGGGAACTTATCCCTTAGAGAGTGAACCAACAAATCGCCAAGAATGGTGAAGTTACTCTCATCTAGAAGAATGGTTATAATATTATGAATCGCCGATTTTCTCTCTTTGTCTTTGTGTTCCAGAATAGCGATAGACGCTTCTTGCTGTGTGTCATTTTCAAAACTCCCTGTCTTTTTGTCCTCTTTGTAAGTAGAGGAGGATAGAGTCTCAGACACTTTATCTTGAAACATAATAGACGCGATTGCTTGAGCTAGAGAGGAGGCAGTCTCTTTAATCTCTTTTAATTTGCCTAAAGTGATAGGATAGAAGGTCAGTTCTTCGCCTTCTACCTCGTGCTTAACCCCTTTAGGAGAGAAGATAAAACTAAATGATTCTTTAAGTTCGGGTCTCATAATTCACTGGTCCTTAAATGTAGGGGGGTAGGTTTCCCTACCCCCCTAGTTACCTTACTTTATTGCTGAACCCCATCTTCGTAAGTAATTACGGTAAGAGTAGGACTATTAGCATCAATAGCAGAATTCTCTTCAGCGGCTCCTGAGAGTTGCATTCCTGCCCACTCATCGCCAAGCAGAGGAATATCTCCCTCAGCCTTGAGAGTCACCTTATGAAAATTCCACTCCTGGAGATGTCCAGAATTGGCAGCATTGTAAGAGATAAACTTCAATGCGCCAACAGCCCCGGAGTTTTTCAGGGCTCGAACAGCATCTACATTAGCAGGAGCAGAGGCATTAGCCGCTACTGTAACTTCATAAGTACCGGAGTCCATATTTCCGCCGTTAATGACGAAAATTCGGCCCATAGCTCTGTCTACAGTAAAGTCTGTTCCTTCCACCATAGTAGAACCGCCAGCTTGCTCTTCGATAGTCACAGCACCGATATCATAGAGCCTATCAGCCATAATATCAGAAGAGGGCATACCTGTAGTAGTCCCGAAGAGATCATACCACCTACCTTGAGTAGTGATGGTCAAATTCCCTGCGGAATCTGGAGATACTCCTGCAACAGCATCAGCATTGGATTGAGTTGTAGCATCTCCTGCGAAGAAGAGGCTCATATTCTCAAAGTTAAATTCTTCAAGAGTCAGATTTGTAATAGCGACTTTCTGAGAGATAGTCACTTCCTTATCGAGAGTCTTCGTTCCCTCCGTAGTATCGTAGTGTTCGAGTTTCTCCGTTTCTACGTTGATAACGAATTCAGCAGCATTTCCCAAAAATCGCCACCCCGCCGTATCGGGGAGATCACCTGTGGTGAGGCTGGTAAAGTATACCTTCCCTCTTCCCAACAGATAATCGTCAGCGTCTTTGGTTCCTGCAAGATTTCGGCCAGCCATACGCTTTTCCTCCTTATCTCTAAGTTATTCCTTATTTTCGGATTGTGGCCTCAAAAGTATATACTATTGAAGTACCTGAAGAAGGTTGTTTCTTTGTTGGATGTTTATATTGTGCGTTAGTTATATCTACCCACACTAAGAGTAGGTTGTTGTTATTTACATCACTTGGAAGTACGATAGGTTCATCGGTTAAGGCTTTTTCGAAGATATCCGCTACGACTTCTCCATCAAAAGCAACTCGCACATCCCAAATCCATTTTCCTCTATCCGCTATCCAGGACGTTTTATCTCTAGAATTTTGAGCAGGAATAAAGTTACTGGACACATCATTTAATACGCAAGTCTTAGGTTCTACGGTGTCTTCTCCCAAGTCAGCCATCGAACCATCTGCTTCGTATTCTACTGGAACCCAAGGCCCCGCCTTTATTTTTTCCAGAATCGCATTATGGATTCTTTGTTTATTGGAGTAATACATATCATCCTCCGTAGTAATTCTCGAAGGCCGAGTGAACCACCTAAACACCGCTTTCCCTGCGGAGATTATAACGTCAATCGCCGCAGACAAAACAGAATCATTCGTTGCTTGAAAGTTTAAATCAGCTTTTCCAGAAGTCACAGTAGAAGAAGAGGAGGCTGTTCCTCCAACCCCCACCCAACTCATAATTGCCGCAGTAGCATTCATAATCACAGCCAAAACCGTGACTAAAATGGAGTCTTCGGTTGCTACGAAGTTTAAATCCGCTTGGGTGCTTGTCAACGTATCGTCAACCAAGAGGTCAGGATCATCTACAACTAGATTTAAGTCTGCTTTATTGGCGGTAATTGAATCGTCGCTTCCTAGAAGTCCATCTTTTCCTAGGAAATTTAAGTCGGCGTTTTCTGAGGTTAAGGTTGCGTCTTCTCCCAAGTCTGCTTCTTTAGTAGCAAAATCCAATTCAGCCCAAAGACTAGCAATAGTGTCGTCGCTAAACAGTTCCCCGTCTTTTCCTGCAAAATTTAAATCAGCTTTATCTGAGGTTAATGTAGACTCTTCTGCCAAAGACCCATCTTGCCCTAGGTAATCGATTTGAGAATACCCTGCGGAAATTAAAGCTTCTTCCAGTAAATCAGCTTCCTTACTAGCAAAATTCATTTCCGCTTCATTTCCAGTTAAAGTACTCTCTTCTGATAGCGTTCCATCTTTACCAGAGAAGTTAAGTTCTGATTTATCAGAGGTTAAAGTATCTGCTGCGGAGATTAGCGCGTTATTCCCCGCAAAACTCATTTCCGCTTCATTTCCAGTTAATACGGAATCTTCTACTAATACTCCATCTTTCCCCACAAAGTCTAAATCCGCTTTGGAAGCTGTTAGTTTATTGGCTTTTTGTCCATGAACAGGAACTAAATAAAATTTCCGTCTTCGTATTGTCCCCCAAGGGTCATCATATATCTGTAAAATCTGAGCTTGGGATAATTGGTTATCATAACAAGCGAAATAGCTGATATTACAAAGGTCATGCAAGGAGGTTGCCCAAGAAGCGCCTACACCCCCTTGGCCTAGGTAAAAAGAAGAGGGGGTTCCAGCTAAGACCCCTAAAGTAGCACTATTTCCGTGGGAGGCTTCTAATTTCCCGTTTCTCCAAATCTCCATACCTCTAGGACCTACAGAACAAACCCAAAGGTCTTCTTCCGCTTGTGTAATATTAGGGCTTGGGTTATACCAAACCATAGAAGTCCCAGGAGTAGCTCCCCCAAATCCGAAATACACGTTTCCATCGGAGTGAGGAGCCCGGAAATAAACACCGTAAGCGGCCCAGGGAGTAGGGACTACATTGCCAAACATCCCTACGTTTCTGGCAGTAGAATCTGTTTTGTGAATGTGGATTACAAAGGTAGCCTGAGTTCGGTCTTTGATAACGTCTCGTACTCTGCCTAAATAAACCCGTTTCTGGCTAGGAGTCCCGGAAAAAGGCCAAAGTTTTATGGCAGGACCAATTAAATCGCAGCACCATTCCGCCCCATTTACTAAAGATACAGTCGTAATGGAGTTCCCGTTAATCCCTCCCCCTCCAGTATAAGAAGCACAAGGAGCAATATTAGGAATCGTAGTTTGATGTCCTATCATATCCTGGGTAAAAGGCAAACAAAATCTACAACTACTAGCTCCAGGAGCATCCCCCCGGAAAATCGCATTTGTAGGTTTTGTTCGGTAAAAGCCCATTAAGGATCACTCTGTTCAGGTACGTAGTAGTTGTAATACGTATCGTGATTCGCTTCCGTAGAATGAATCGATTGCCCAGAAGAATTCACAATCGCGATACCCCAAGTCGGACCAAGAGGACCAAGAGGGGCAGTATCAAATACCTTAGCAAAATCTGTAGAGGCGTTTGCCGTTACGATAATACTTCCCAAAAGGGGGGCATTAACGTGGGTATAGGAGGCATCAGACCCGCCCCATCCATCATCGGCTACTGTTCCAGTATCTCTAAGTAAGTATATAAAATAACCATACCCTGCTGTAGGCGCAACCAGCCCAGACATGATGTTGATACTTACTAAAGCGGCTGGATAGTCGTTGGAATTGGATACAGAAGCGGAACTTCTCCCACTACCATTTGCAAGTCCTACCCCAGAAGGAGCCATAGTAATAGTAAATGACGCTTCCGCAATATCTTTTGTAATTATTTCGTTAGCCATTAGAGTAGATTCGGATTAAAGATTCTGGCTAAATGTTCAAATTTGGCATTAATTACAGTCTCGATTTCTTGGTCTGTGGAGTCTTGGGTTACCCCCTCTTCAATTAACGCCCTAGTAAAGAATTTAGCATTGGGTGTCTGAGTATTTAAAACTTCCCTGGCAAGTTGAGCCATCAATTTATAATATTGGTCTGAAACAGGGAGCACAAAAAGGGTAGCTACGATTTTATTAATCATAGCTGTGAGCCCCCTAGCAGTTAGCTCAGTACCCTCAGCATTTTCCGCTTCTTGGTATTGGTCTATTAATCCCATTACGTAGTATTCCCCCAAATCCAGCCGTCTGCTCCGAATTCGATTGAAAAGTCTCCACCTTGAGTAACGAAGTCGAAATCCGGAGTCCCCGTCACCGTATCAATCCAGGCTACTAGCTCAGAGGTAGCATCCGCTCCAGAGTTTCGGTAAATAACGAAACCCCCAAGCGTGTTATCCACCGCTCCTCCTAGAGAGGTCCAGGTTGTAGGATTATCGGAATCGATTTCGATTCTATCGTTAGCATCATCTACAGAGATTGCGGGATTTGCAATTGCTTTTCTGACATAGTTGGTAGCATCACACTCATCAGCAGAAATATCGTCTACATAATCGTGGTCTCTATCCGGGGAGTATGAGTTTTTCATTAGCATAACTCCCCAAGTGACGGACTCTACATCATATTTAGCAATTACATAGGCTCCTCTGTTATAGACAAAGTTAGCCATCTATTCCTCCTCGTCATCGTAACTATCAGGAAAAGCACTCTCGCCTATCTTAGGAGGAGCGTCTTCTGGTTCAAATGTAGTAATACTCCAGGTTGTTTCTGCCCCCGCCGTTTCTTCTCCCTCTAGGAATTGAAAGTTTTGCTCTATTTCAAAGTGGAGCATATCTCGTAAAGAGCCCAAAGAGAATTGGTCCTCTCCTCGAAACACGCCCTCTTCGTTCCATAGCTGTTGAGCCTCTCCGGAAGCGTCTTGGAAGAGCATAGGCAGGGTCCAGGTTAATTCCTGCTTTACAATCATGATTTCCGTTTGCCTGGCAATCTCTCGTAGGTTTTCGTTTGTAGTGGATGGGGTATCTGATGGAGTGATAGCAATTAAAGTATCCATCCTGGATTGCCCCAGTCTACGATAGAATTGGCTTCTCGCTTTTCGTATTGCTTGTTCCAAAAGAGTAGCTGAGTCTTTAGCAGAATCCATTCCAGAGAGTCTTAGGTTCTCTTTTAGGACCGCTGTAGATTCTACAAAAGCTGGAGAGATTGCCATAGTTTACCCCTGAAAATCTTGAGTCAGAAAGTCAATTGCTTCTTCTTTTTCTTCGAAAGATGGAGCGTCTTCCGGATTGTCGTATTTTTCCTGGACCATAATATTAAGTTGTTCTACAGATTTATCTCCCAAAAGCCTGGGGTCTGCATTCCATTTCCTTACAGGTCTTGGGTATGAGTCTTTAAAAGGCTGTTTTCGTTCAACACCCTTCCCAGTCTTTTTCTCATTTACGTTTTTAGGCTCTAGGAAACTGCCTTCGCTATTTTTAACGAGGATTTCGTTTTTAAGAATCGGACCATCCTCATCATACTTTTCTATTGTAGGAGGGGAGGTCGCTTTTATCACGAATCCTTTTTCTATAGCGTCTTCCAAGAGCTTTTTGTCTACTTTCGCCAAACGTTTTGGGTCTAGTTCTTTTCCTTTAACAAAATAAACTCCACCAATGGTGAAGTTCTCTCTGGGATTCCCGTATAGTTTCATTTCTTTTTCAGTCATTTTCTGGTCCTTTCGTTATAAGGGGCCTGGGCAAAATTACCCAGGCCCCGGCAAACAGAAGCAAAATTAGCTAGTCA
>Ga0180437_10002382_pt1 | contig 30115 bp, 25 predicted proteins | sample SS_ome_4_FD_132410 | JGI IMG/M metagenome (GOLD analysis project Ga0180437, IMG submission 132410) | Hypersaline lake sediment archaeal communities from the Salton Sea, California, USA - SS_3_D_1 metaG | ecosystem: Environmental > Aquatic > Non-marine Saline and Alkaline > Hypersaline >...
CCAACGTCCTGACGGTAACGGCTATTTACACGGCTCCATATCCTAGGCAGTATACCGTCAACTATAGCGTCAGCCCATGAAATAGCCTCCTTACCTCCGAATTCAGTGATCTGATGCTCAAGGAGCTTCACTGATTCAGGAGTCCATCCTCTATTTTCAAAGGTGCGAACCTGATCAGCCTGCCTTGAATAAGCCCTTATTGTCATAGCATCCTGTATAGACATTTTCTCTACGGTCTGCATCATCTCGCCAGTGTTGGGGTCTTTTCTCAGGATGATGAATTCGTGCTCGTTTCTCCAGTTCTTGAAGAAAGACTCGGCCTCTTTTGGGCTTCCAAATATCTGAGTCTCAAGGTCAATCATCTCCTTAACGAAGTAACCCATCTCGGCTGCTTTGTCGTTTCCGGCTTTCAGCGCCCTATTGGTGTAGTTGTGAAGTGGCCCTGTCAGAGCTGGTCTACCCGGAGTCTTAGATTGTAACCATTCCATCATTGTAGGAAGTGATTCCACCAATGCACGACCGCTCTTCGCAGTTCTCTGGATCAGGTTCAAGTGCCGTATGTCGGGTGTGATGATCTTTGTGTTTACATCAACAGACTTAGGATCAATGGCCTGAACAGCCTCGTATCTTTCGTATCTCTCCCTTAGTTGGTCGTGCTCCTGCTTAACCTTATACTCAGTCCTCCCATTGTTTATCAGAGACTTAAGTGCCCTGTGAGCTTCAGCGAGCTGATTCATAGACATCTTCTGACCATCAACGAATCCAAGAACCTCATACTCAATCATTTCACGCTCAGACAGAACCTCAGTCTCAGCCTTGCGGCGAAGCTCAGCTCTACGATTAAGGGCGCTCTTATAAGTGGTACCGCTTTTCATGGCGTCACTAATACCTTCGTACACAGTGAAGTCCTGACCTTCATAAAGTTCCGGGTCTTTCCCCTTCGCCTTCAGCATTTCATCAACCTGCTTCTCAGTAGTCCTGAATTCATCCATTCTCTTCTCAGCAGCCTCGACCTGCTTCTCGCTTCCCTTCGCTATATCCGACTCAACCTTCGGTCTATTGAACATGCGGTCGATAGACTTCATAATCATACTGGTTCTGGCGTCAACACCCTTAGGGTCAAGACGATCAGTACCTTTCTTAGCAGGCTTTCTGATAGATGTGGTGATGTTGTCACGCATAGCGGTGACGGTAAAAGCGTTCTGAGAATCAGTAATACGCTTCATCACGGAATCAGCCTGCCTGTTTGACATAGCCTTACCGTTCTTCAATGATGTTTCCAGAACCTTCTTAGCGGCCTTCAGTTTATTGTAATGATTTCCCTTCAGCTCCAGCTGGTTCATCATATTGAGTGCGCCATCAACGGATGAAATCATCTGCTCGGTCAATGTGGCGGATTCCGGCCCCCATTCACCCTGAACAGACCTCTTATATTTCTCTCCCCACTGGTCAACACGGTTTTTAGATGTATCTCGACGTGTTCTCCTGTAAGACTTGATGAACTCTCTCTCAGCCTCCGAGCGTACAGTCTGCTTACTCTTACGTATCTCCATGTCCGCATCAGTGCTCTCAGAGAACCCTTCTCCAACATTCTCTTCCTTAAGCTTCTTCGCAACAGTCTTAGCTGTCTTCCGGCGCATACTGATCTCGTGAAGCTCAGTTTGCTTCTGAATTTTCGGGCCTATCTTCGGTTTGTGCTTATAGGTTTCATACATGGTATCGATATTTCCGGGGCTATGTCCCTCAATATCAATGCCGGACTTCTTAAGTATCTTCGCCTTGGCTTGCAGCTTCTCCAGCGTTCCTTCACCAAGTATACGGTCGTACAGGGCAGGGTCTTCAACAGCTCTCATATCGAACTCCTCATTCACCTTATTGATATTGACGCGGTTACCCTTGCCCTTAATGTTTTTCTTGGATGTGTAAAGCTCTTTGGCTTCAACTCCCTGATCCAGAAGGTATTCAATCTTCTTCTGAGTATTCTTAGCCTCATTGGATGCATGATCGGCCTCAGTCAGTTTGTATTTGATATCACCAAGTTCAGCCGCCACGTCGAGCCTTCCATTCTTAATAGCCTTCTTTTGCAGACGAAGGATGTAATCCGGGGTAAACTCAAAGATACCTTTCTTCCCAGCCTTGGCAACCTCACCGAATCCAAACATAGCACCTAGCATAAGCTCCACAGCGATACGTCTTTCAACGGCATTGATATCACCAAACAGGTGCTTCATTTCCTCAGATACAATCTTATTGTTCGCCAGAGCCTCTATTGCACCCTGAGTGGTTGCAACTATCTCCATAGAAGCAGTCATGGTCATTGGGTTGCGAGCCAGAGAGTTCGCCACCATAGCCAGATGCTTGTTCCCTCGCCTCAGCAGGATAGGGACAACACGACCAACGCCTTTATCTACATAGTGGAAAGCGGCACCATGTCCCGGCTCCATTCCGCCAGCTTGGAATCTTGCTTCATTCATTCCGGCCTTTATTAGGCTCTCCTCCAGCTTGTTAGTGGCCCTGAGTGCAAATTTTTGACCAGCCTTCAGGCCAGCTCCGCGCCTTGTTTTATATGCGGTCATTATCTTACGACCCTGACTGAACGATTTCACTCCAGCACTTACACCGCTTACACCAAGAAGACCCTCAGCTAGAGCAACCTTCACAACGAAATCAGCCATACCTCCTGCACCATGAGCGAGTTCCTCTTTAAGGTCTGGGGCCATTCCCTCTAATTCCACGTCAGAAATCTGCTCACCAAGCTCAGCCATGATTTCCGGAAATGCATGATGTGTTTCAGCGCGAGTGACTTTAGTGCCGAGTCTACCCTGATTGGCGTCACGTATACCGTCGAAGAAAACCTCACTGTAATATCCTTTCACGCCCTCTTTTCTACCTTTCGGTATAAGAGCCAGATTCTCATTCATATAGAACATACGCTCAAGCGCAACCAGCTTAATCTCAGCATCATGCAAGACTCGTGAGCTATAGATAGCGTCCTTTTTATCTTGAGGGCTGACTATTGCTATGTGACCATATTGAGTAGCTGGCTGATCATGGGCCTCACGAGCAAAAGCCTGTGAGCGAGCCATCTCGTTTCTGTGGAGATTCTCGTAGATCATGTACTGCTCATCCAGAAGGACTGCCAGCTGTTCGCGAGATGTGATGTGTTGAGCAACCTGATCAATGGCCTTTGTAACCTCAAGCTCAAATTTCTGTTGATCTTCGGTTTCTGGTTGGATAACCCTACGACCCTGTTCGTCATACATGAGTGGCCCGAACTTCTTCATCTCCTCTTGAAGCTTGGATATCCTGTCGGCATTTCCCTCCGGGTCTTCATCCATCAGACGGATGATTTCTTCCTGCTTCTCGTACCTATCCAGTTCCTTCTTATTAATGTTCTCCTCGAAGTGTTTACGCATCCTTGCTTCACGCTCTCCTTGAACAAGTGAATGCGCTTCATCCTTGGACATATGTTTTTTATACTCCTCTACCTGAGGCAGTATGTAATCGTCGTATTCTTTATCGATAACGATGCTACTGAATTCTCCTCTGAGTTGAGTCTCAGCCGCATCCAGAACCTCGCCCGGAACATCACCTTTTTTATACCGCTTTCTCCAATCTGAGATTACAGCTTCCGTGTTTGTAAGAGCATCGTAAGGATCGATATCCCTTACCTTCATGTAGTTAAGGAGATCGCCGTGTAGGTCATCACTGAATGCCGCAGCCATTTGCTTACGGATTCGGACAGTAGTGTTCTTTCTGTTGTGGGGATTGAATTGCTTTTCGAGATCATCTTCCAGACCTTGCCATTGCTTCTTCATCTCTTTACGGTCGGCTCCAAGGTTGATTTCTTGGCGCTTCTCAGCAAGCACATTGCTTACCTCGTTCATATCCTCATCGGTCTGCTTCTCTACTTCGCGTATGTTTTCCTCGAAGCGGCGATCCGCAAGGTACTTGTTCTTGTAAGATGATGCAATGTGAGCAGCCCCGCCCTCTTCATACAAGGTAGGGTTGTGGTAATCGAAATAGCTGGCATCAGCCGCATCTACTTCCTGAGTTGGAACAACTGGCTTAATCTCTGAAGATTCTTCCGGAGTAATATCTGAGCTTTTCGAAGAAGTATATGACTCGTCTTTTTTTTTTAAGAATTTCTGTAGGAAGATAGAGTCACTTCCGCCCACAGATTCAGCAGTCACAGCGCCCTTCTCAATCAAGCCATTTCTGAATTTCAGAAGGTTATCCGGATCACCTGCGAGTTTGTTTATAAACTCATCCTCGGTTCCGATATTCTTCACACTGAACCTATCGCTCGTAAGGAGTTTTGCATGAAACTGACGTGCAGCAGCTTCATCAAGTTTGTATTTTCGAGGGTCGCTCATTTTCGTATATTAAAAGTCTAGGAAATTTTCTTCTGACTGCTGTATTTGAGGATTCTGATTCATATACCATTGCTGATCAACTCCGAACTCTGCGGTAAGAGCCTGATCAACCTCAAAATCAAGCGATTCGAGAGGCACCATAAGGAGCTTCATACCTCCGGATTTCAGCATATTTCTGATACTCTCACCACCGCCTTCGGCGAGATCGAAGTAATCTATATCTTCATTGGTGGCATACACCATGTATCCCTCCTGAGATTTGATATTCTTGATAGCGTCATCGAACTCGTTCTGAGTGATAGCACCTTCCCTTTTCATCTGCTCCAAGTCCGGCACTGCCTCTCCTTTACCGAATCGGTTCACGACAGTCTTACCGTCCTTTTTGTACCTCAATTCGAAGTCTGAGTCAGCCACAATATAATTACCGCGCTCAACAGGGTATTGGTACTTATACCTCTTACCCTCGCCGGATTCCAGCATCTCTCCTCTGGTAGCATCATAACCTTCTGATACATTCTTCTGAATCTTCATCGGTCTGAATACCATTACACTATTATCTCCACCAGTTGTAGCTATTCCGTATGTCTCCAGAGAATCTTTATCCTCACCTTCCGGAGTAGTATACTTCAGAGGAACAAGCTCACCTTCTCTACCCTTCATAGTTGACTCAGTCAGCTTCGTCTCGTATGTAGACTGCCTTGAAACGTCAGTGAACATAACGGCGGCTTCCTTCTTCATCTCACGAGCTGTAGGCTCTTTCTCTGATTTAGTTGGAGTCCTTGCTGTAGCGTATTCCGGAGATAGGTTAACAGCAGCCATAGCGTCATCTATATATCTCTGTCTCCCCTCCGGGGTGTCACCATACTGGTATCTTAAATCACCGCCCTCGACTGTTTTAGCGTCGAACATAGGCATCAGAGCCTCTTCAACCTTAGCCCTGTCGAGTGATTTACCTTTCGTTACCAGAGCGACACCTTCAGCAAGCTGCCCTTCCATTTCCGGCGGTACATCCTCAACAAGGTCTTTGGCGGACTTTACAGCCGCATTAAAGGCATTATCGGACACAAGCCTATCGAACCCTTGAGTTGGGTCAGCAAATGCAGTATAGTCCGCGTATTGTTCTGCTGTTGGCGTCTGTTGGTATGCATAGAGGATATCCCGGTTCTTATCAGTAGCGAACCTGCCATCTCCCCTCAGATACATTTGTATACCTTTATCATATTGTTCTTTAGCGCCGATTGAATAAGTGATCAAGCCTTTAACAGCGTTCTGCTTATCCATGAACTCCTGATAAACCTCCATGTTCTCCGATGGATTCACGATAGCTTCAGCGTTCTGTATAGCAAATTGCTGAACATCCTTGATACGTCTCTGAACCTCAGGCATATCACGCTTGAAAACACCCTTGGTGTTGTAATCCATTATGGAATCCTGAATCGCCTTATCCTTCTTCTCCTTATCTATCTTCTTCTCCCTGCGCTTCTGTAATTCAAGCTCGGCATACCCACCCGTATCAAACGCTTGGGCGAATCCTGCTGAAGTCGGTGTTGTGGCTTGTACAATCGGCATAATATATCTTTATCTTATTCTTTATCTTACAACGTTTCGAAATTGTTTCAATCTAAGTTGTTGATAATCTTTTAGTCCCAAGTTAAACCACCCATCGTTTTCGCGAGTCTCCTGTCTGCAATTCTCTCAGCTCTAGCGGCTCTACGGTCAGCTCTCTTCGTCTGCCTTTCGATTTTTCCTTCTTCCCCGCCGAATAACTTACCAAGGATTCCACCCTCACCGTCCTCATCTCCAAGGGCTGCAAAAGTTCCAAGCGCATTCATTATGTTCTGAGTCCCGGCACCGCGCAGTTCATCCACCTCGGCCCTTTCCTCCATGACTTTAGCAAGGTCTTTGTCGTACTTGATATCCTTATATCCAGCTACGGTTTCGCGAGCTTGGAACAGGCGTGATAGGTTCTGCATTCTTGCCTGAGCATCCATTGACAGAAGATTGGTAGCCGCGTCCTGCTCCTGCTGTGCTATGCTGGATACAAGTCCGAGTCCACCTTTACGGTCGGCGCTCCGTGATAGTGCGGTTGTGCCAGACCTCTGTATGTTCTGTATGTACTGCTGCTTTTGAGCGTCGGGTAGGCCTTCCATTGCCCAGTATTCCGCATCAGTCATATTGGCATAGACTTCCTGCGGGATGTCATATTCAGGAATCTCAGGCTTCTTTTTCACGAGTCCGGCGATTGTCTGTCCTATTCCGAGTGCGGTCTGCGCCGCTCCGAGTGCTGCTCCTATCATAGTTTAATCTTTTAAGAATACAAAGATAAGTAAAATTTTTGACATATGCAAGTTTTTTATCCCTTAGAGACAACAACTTGCACCATTCGTATCAGTAGATCGTCGCTGGTCTGTAGAGATAGCTCTATCTCAGCGTGTTTACCTTTCATAGTGTCACCCTGTATGATCGGGTATGTCACATTCGGGGTATTCACATCCCTTAAGAATGCGGCATGCCACTCCTGTTCCCTCTGTCTGAAATCTCCAACTACCAATGAGGATTGCTGGTTTGTGCCTCCGTTAATGGCATCCGTCTCGATTGAAACAGCCATAGCGTATGTTGAATCCAGCCTGATAGCCAGATAGTTCTTCAGTATCGCAGGTTCAATGTTGCTCGCGAACTTGATGGTAGATGTTTTCGCCGTCTCTCCACCAGTGATGCGCTGTAGGTTCTTCGCTCCGTCGTAGTTCATTTCCCACAGGTAGTTGCTGTAAATGATGAACGACCTGTTGTTCAGGTGCTCAGAGAATGCCGGAAGGATGATATCAGTAAACGTAACCCATGAGTTGTTCTTTTCATCGAATACCACAGTGTTCCCGGTACCGAAATACAGCATGTACAGATCGTTCTGTATATCATAGGCGCTGTAAGCTACGGGTTCTCCAGCCTCGAGTCTTGTACGGCACATGTCAGAGAACCAGCCTCGCATTCCGTAGCGAGAGATTTCCTCTATTCCATTCTGACTCAAGCGAACAACTACGCCGCGAGATATGTCCAGCCAGTAGCGCCTGTTGCCGATAGATTTAAACGACCTGCTATCTTGGATTCCATACACACCAGCATACGGCACCGCCTCAGATAGGACTTTATTCTGAGTGTTCAGGACGGTAGCATTACCAGACCCGTCATACATCAACGCTCTATCTACATAAACCTTAGACGTCTTATCTTCCTGAATCATAAGAAGATGGTCGCCCTCATTATGTAGATGAATGATGTTTCCGAAGGACTTGTTGTACTCTTCGTAATTCACATCAGGGAAGAATCTGTTCAGGTTATTAATGTCGGTATTCGGAATGATAACTTCAGAATACATCAGTGTTGACCTGCGGCGAGTTTCATCTTGATTTATTATAGCTGTAGCGCGGCCTTTATCATAGTGCTCAGACTCAACGAAGTCAGAGATATCGTAACCCTCGAAAGCGATGTTAGCGCGATCCAAACCCCCGGCTGCATATCCGTAAGGCCAATCATCACGGCTTTTCAGGTACGCATCCCCGCTGATTATAGTTGTTGACCCGTCAACGAAATTCGCCTCAGTGAATATAGCCTCAGATGCCTCCAACTGCTTGCTTGGTCTAAATATCTCAATGATAGCTTCAGAGAGCCATCCAGCAGTTTGAGCCGCATCCAGCCCATCAAGGGGCGGGATAGCGATGGCGTACTCTTCGGTTTCATATGCATGCTCACTTCCAGCATCAACAATAATGGCTTCCTGAAGTCCATCAACCCAGTTGGTTAGTGGATTAGTAACAGACGATCCGGATATTACACGGATTCTATCACCCTTCTCCCACTGGTACGTTAGATTACCACCCTGTTCTGAGTTCCATTCTTGAATTGATCCAATGTCAACCCAAACAGAGCCTACTACAGACGCGCCACGAGTAGCAACCTGAATCGATTGATCATACACACTGGCCCTTGAGTAAACCACTTTTACGGTTTCGGCCCAACTAGGCATGGCATTATTGATTGTAACCTCGATCTCGGCATGACCAGCACCAACGTAACTGCCCGGAGTTAATCCCCTCTCACCTATCGTTTTGATGTAAACCTTGTTGTCATTCTGAACTTGAACACCGTTTGTACGACCGTATTCATCATAATACTGTAAACCGATCATGTACCAAGCGCCTGACTTAAAAGTCTTTGCGTGTGATCCTTCTGTCAGCTCTATAACGAAAGCATCGTTGGCTGTAGGTTGTGTGTCCGGTGGAATATTGTTCGTGCTTATATCGTTGATGTGCATCATCTCGCCGATGGCAGCCACGTTAAACTCAGGCTCGACGATCTTGTCATATATATCATCCCAAGTGTCACCGTACTCAGCATAAACAGTAACATATCCGAATCCGCCGTTAATGTAGTCGTTCGGAACCCCGGTGCCTGACTTACCATATACGGTAATCTGATCTCCGGGCGTCGGACTCGCCTTATATTGAGCAGCCATATAGGGCTGGAACTCAGACTTCTGATGTATTCCGTATCGAGTGTTACTTGGGGTAACTGTATCTGTATCAGTTCTTTGAGTCTCAGGCTCAGCTGAATCACGATAATGAACTTCGATATCATAATCAACATCAATGTCATCGTACCCGTTGGTGCAATCTCCGGCTACCACTCTATTGCTTGCAAGCTCAAGCGTCTGGGCCAGCTTCGGTACGTCATTGAATAATTGATTCGACTCCTGCACGTCGATTGGATTAAACAACCCTTCATTGTAGAACCTGTATGTTTGGGTTCCTCCGGCTAGGAAAGTGCTGTCAACATCAAGTGTTTTAACAAGATAAAAGTCTTCATTATTCCCAGCGCGAGCCGCAATCTCAACCTTCTCAACCAGACCGTTCGCATTCGATCCATCCATGATGACATCAATAGCGTTGATAAGCCCATCTCTACCAGACATATACGTTGGAGAGAAGTAATCATCACTTGAATAAGCGACGTTACTGGTCGGGGAGAATGTCGAGCGCATTTTGTTCTTGAATACAAATCGGTACTTGAACTGGAAGAATTTCCCGGTTATGTTATTGGATTTGTAATTCGTGTCTGAGATCAGGGTCAGCCTCGGCTCTGTAAGTGGGCACTTCTGAGCCAACGTAAGCATGTCGGCTGTAATGGTACCATAGGAGATATTCTGATCGTACATTCCGATCTCATTCTCTCCATCAGTCCAGACTATGATTCCCTCAGTAATGTTCGCAGCCTTGATGATTGTGTTGGTATCCCAAGGAAGAACAGTGGTAGATAGTACGGTAGATAATGAGTCTGAAGACAGCGTATAGCTGTAAATCCTTCCGGTAGTACCGTTTGAGGCGAACACATAAAGCTTATCCTCATGCTCATCCTTGAACATGCCAAGTATGGTATACCCAAGGGTGCTGAGTCTTTGAATGGATGGAAAATTGGTTATCGAATTTGATGAGCCATCTAAGTAATTGGAATTCATTACATTGAGTGCGTCGATATACTCGCCATCATTAAGGAAACGGGGATCAACATCCTTATTCATCCCCTTGTTAAAAAGCTTTGTATCTGGTAGTTGAGGCATTATATCTTAGGTGATTGTTTAAATCCTTTTCTCATTGACTGTAGAGCCTCTTCCTTCGTGAAGCTGCTTGTTCTGGCTACAGCGAGACGCTTTTCATTGAACCAATCCTTACGGGCCATCTTCTTCTCATTCTGAGGTACGCCACGAACCTTCTGTATAGCTTTCCAGTAAACGTATGCATTCAGGGCTTCTTCTGCATATTCCGGAACCACAGTCTCGTTATCGGTAGCGCGTCCGTCAGAAATGTATTCAAGGTAGATAACCTCACCAACAGCTTTTGCTCCAAAGATCATCTGATCGTTATCTGCATCAATCTGGGGCTGATAATATCCGAGTAGATTCTGACCGCCTCCGGCTCCGAATACAGCGCCGTACTGACCAGTGAAGTATTCCTCACTTTGAATCAGCAGGTTCCCGGTTCCATATTTAGGAATATCCCCTCTGGCTCCGAGTGGCTGGACGTATCCGTCATTCCCAACAACACCAACGAATGTATAGTCAATGAAATCAGTCGGGAGATCGATCCTCAAATCAGAATCAATGGTAAGCAGCGTCACCTTTGTCTGTCCGAGCGCGTCATACGTCAGAAACTTCAGTCCTTTATTCGCAATATTCAGCAAGCGAGCATACCCATGAGTGGTATTCATGTTCATCTCGCTCATTACGTCGCGTACTATTGTATCAAGTGTCACCATTATTTATTCCCGTCTTCAAGTTCGTCATGCGGTGCTTGTTGTTGAGCACCAAACATTTGCACTAATTGTTGTAGCAGCTCGCTCTCTACATCGGATGGAACAGGGTAGTCAGCATCCTCAGCAATACTTTTGCTTGAAGGAACATACATGATTGTTACACCCGTAGCTTCATCCACGTTCTTAAAGTAGATTGTGCCAGCTACCAGCCAACAGAATCCCTTCGATGCTCTTTCGAGAGCGGCGCTTCCTTTCAATAGAGCGTTATGGCCCGGAGGCATGATTCCATAAGCCTCTTCCAGATCAGCAGTAGGCCCAACCTGATATAATCCGAGTCCATAAGGAAGTTCAAGGTTTGGTTGAGGTAATGCAACAGTTCCGCTTGTAACAGTCCCGGTTACGATTGAAAGATAAGCTTCCGGAACAGAATATTCTCCACCCTTCACATTATTGAGCGTGTCGAGCCTACAGCGAGCGTCTCTCAGCTGATCTAAGTGCAACATGACCTCGCGTATATCCGCAGGGTTATCCGGCTTAATATGGCCTCCCTGAATGATTCTGAGAGCCTGTTCTGCTATTTGCTTCTTCGTTGCCATTATGCTTGCTTATTAAACGCCGCTCCATACTGAGCAGCTGATTCTTTATCGAGGTTCAGACCAATATGAAGCAGGCACGATGCAGCAATCTCCATGAAGAGAACCTCACTGAATTCAAAATCCGTCGAGCTTCCGGATGCATATACTGGCCTATTGCTGGTAAGTGTGTATGCCCATTCGGGAGCGGTAGGCCCAGCAATATATTCCATTCTGATGTTGTCTGATATCGATACTGGGTATAATTGGAATCCAGTATCTCTCTGCACTCCAGCTGGATATGATGTAGTTGGAACTACAATCGTGCTCTTCATAACATCCGGTAATTCGGCCTGAGTAAGCTCTTTTATCGGCTCATAGTCTGAATCCATCCATGCGTTATTAAAATGCCGTAGGTCTGAGGGATAAGCGCATAACCCGGAAGACGGGGTAATTGCTTCGCTGATCTTAACGAACGGCCTTAGGTCGTTGAGTATCTTTTTGGACGCAATGAATACCGCCTCACGTTTGCTATAAGCCTCAAGTTGTGCGAGTTCTGCCGCTAAATTGAATTCAGCGGGACTGATCCAACCCCTGCTCTCTTTATTCGCAACAAACTGCACGAATTGATAAACCTTGTCTACGCTAAGAGCCATTTTCCTGTAGTTTTTGTTCCATCGGCTTCTGACCGAGTTTCAGTCCTATGAGTACACCTTCAAGTGAGCCATACGTGGCTACAAGCGCTCCGGGCGTAATCTCAGTGAAGACAACAAGGTACGAGCACATGAGCATCACCCAAAATGATCCTATAATAAATATCAGCCTTGTTGAGCTGTCTCGCCCATTATCTTCTTTTAAATATCCCATTATTGTGTCTGTTCTGTTTCAACTGGTTGTTTTTTGCTATCGTGCTTGTCCTTTATGGCGCTGATATTCAGCAGCAGGGATGTAAGCAGCACTATCGCACCGATAATGGTCGATATCATAGCCGTTCGTGTATTCACCTTTGTCTTGAAGATGACGAATTCTTCGCGATTCTTCCCTATCTCAAGAAGTACGTCAGCCTTTGTGTCCGCAATAGCTTGATGAACTTTCTGGAACTCGCTATATACTTCTTTCGCCCATTCATTTTGAACACTAATCATGTCCATTGTCTCTCCGCTTTGGCATGGCTACGAAATCCGGTGGGATTGTAATAGCTATGATTTTAACATCCGTGATCGCATGGAGTAAATGACCGCAGCCCCGGCAGATATGTAATGAACATCCCGGCTTCAAAGTAAATTTGTCTTCCTCGGTAACCACTGTTACCTCCCCGCTATATACTACGAGTACCTCTTCAGAGTTATCGTGATTGTGATACGGGAACACAGTTCCCTTCGACAAAAACGATTGAGCTACAGCTACTTCATCATTGTTCTTCAGTGACATAGCCATAGCAAAACCCTTTTCTACCTTGTATTCTTGCATCCCATTTCCAGTTGGAACCACGATAGATTCCATGTCAATGAGAGATTCTGTGAGTGCTCTTAATTTGTCCATATCTCAGTTATTCCATGTGTGGCAAATTTACGAAAAATAATTGACAATTCCAAGTAAATCAATAAAAAAAGGGGAACAAAAATTGTTCCCCTTATAAGTGTTGTGTAATATGCTAGGACATAAGCGCTTGCGTCTTCTTGTCTATCTCTTTATAGACCTCCTTGCCGTCTTCATCTGTCAGCGTCCATTCAGCGAACCATTCGATTCCGGATACGCCTGCTGGAATTGGAGTGATGATCTTCTTCTCATCACCATGTTTCCAGAAAGCGCCTTTACCTGAAATCTCAATGACACCACAGGATGTGGCATCGTAGAGGGTTTGCTGTCTCTTATTCTTCGGATCGTCGAGTCCAGCCATAAACCCTTTCGGGTCTTTCTCGGCTAACCTCACCATCTCGTGCTTGATTTCAGAGACACTGCGCTTGGTGTTCACTCCACATACCCTTGCGTAACCCTTGATTTCCTCGAAGGGAAGCGTGAAGACCAGAGCCTTGGCCCTTGATACAGCTTCTTCCAGCTCCAGAGCTTTTTCAGCATCCTTAGCGTGATTCAGTTCTACGAAGATTCTCTCCTTCTCCGTTTTCCTGTGTGGGTTTTCGGTATTGTGATTCGATAGCGTTAAAAACTGAATCAGTGCGGGGTTGGTGTACGGCACTATAATTGAGCCGTTTTGAAATATGATATCACCAAGAACTACCTGTGCTGGCTGCTCATCCTTGTAGATACTCGCCTCACCGATAGCGTACCGGATAGTGCGGGTAATATTCTTCTCAGGATCATAGACTTCTTCCTCACTCGGAAGGATCAAAATTGACGGATAGTGCCTTCCCTTCAGGGCTGGCTTCTCATTCCTTTTTGTCAATTTGAAGTGACGTGCTTTTAGCATACCACCTAAAGGGGCATCGTTTTCTCTCATGTCTTGAATAGTATATAATTAAAAAAAAGCAGAAGGGCCGAAGCCCTCCTGCGGATATTGAAAAAGAACCTAGTTCTTAGTAATCAGGGCGTAGCGGTTCGGGGCAAAACCTTCGAATCCGCGCTCAGTACGGTAGTTGCACTTCAGTTCGTCAACACCGTTAGTCGGAGTGCTCAGTACAGCTGAACCTTCCAGCCAGTGCTCCAGCTCACGGCTGTAGTCGCCAGCAGCCTTATACCTGACTTGCAGGGATGGGATGCTTTCGCGAGATACAGGATCGATTTGGCTGTCACTGGGAACAAGAAGTGCCATTGTACGATACTTACTGTCGGCAGATGCTACGGTCGTGTAACCAAGCATTTGCGTGTAGTTGAACGCATCGTAAGCCTTCTTGTGGAAGGTGTATCCACCGTAGTTGAATGAGCGGAAGCCCATCTGTACGGCTTTCTCTTCACTTCCTTCGAAGGTACCAAAGCTGGCACCACCGTTGTTGGAAGCTCCACCGAATTGGCTAAAGAAAGCGTCATCGATATCCAGAGAGATAGTCAGACCACACCACATGGTATTCTCCTTCGCACCTCTGTTTTTATCCAGAGTGATGGTAGTTGTGCGGAAGTTGGAAACACCGTAAGAGGTGGTGTATCCAATCGCGTTACCACCAGAGGCGAAAGTCAGAAGACCTTCGGTACCACGAATACCAAGTGCGGTCAGGCCAGTAGCAGCTGCCGCTACCTGCTCGCCAACGAGCATCTGCATTTCTGCGTAGTCGTTGAACCTTTGGTAAGTGTCACCTTCACCCTTCAGGTACCATAGCCATCCGCTCTTACCAGTTCCGGGGTCTTCAACCTTAAACCAAGTTGCGTTGGTAGCTTCAGAACCAGTTACTTCGTAAGATTCCTTGATGATCATAACAGTATTTTCATACTTGATCACGTTAGGAGTCAGACCGTCAGGCTGGTCAGTTCCTTCCTTGAATTCGAATCCAGTGATGATTGCTTTTCCATTGATAACGTTTGCAACGTCAGTGTCGTCTCCGTCATAAGGAAGAACGATCACAAGACACTGGTTCGCAGAAGAAACACTCTCAGATGTGGTATAACCGTCAGCAAGTGCCCATGCTCCACCGTTAACAGATACACCAGCTACGAGAGCTACCTGTCCGTTTTCGAATTCAAGCACGTTGTTCGGGCGAACAAATGTGTAATCCCTTTCGTCCTGTGAAGTGTCTGAATCATCCGATACGGATACATCAAGGATGTAACCACCAGTAACGGTACCATCGGAGCTTGCACCCTGAGTGGCATCGTCCGCTACAGTAAGGACTTGGTGCAGCCAATCTTCTTCATAGTGACTGTACTTATAAGCCTGTACGGGCTTCTTTCCACCAACCATGTCGATAAACCCAGTAAGGGACTGAGTTCCATAACGCTTAACGAGCTGCTCGCCTACGTCTGGCTTGTGGATAGTGTCCAGAAAGTCGATTGAAGAAACATAGTTCTCAGTCGTTCTTTGCTGAACCATTGAGGGTACTGCATTGAAAAAAGCCATTGTTCAAATTGTTTTTATAGTTCCTATTTAATAATTCCCATTGCTCGTGCTGCCTGCTCCTGCATTGAAGCTGCTCCACCTTTCGGTTTCTGCTTTCCGGGCGGCTCGAAATCTGGATTATTAAGGTCTTTGAGGATTCCGTCTTTGCCTTCATTCTTGCCGAAGGCGGCAAGGGCTATTCCTATTTTCTCGATGTTTTCGAGTATAGCCATTTCACGCACAAACTTATCGATATCATCAGACCCATCGGCCTTACGATACCTGTCAAAGAATTTCCTCGGATCAGCGTAAGCCTCTTTAATAGACTGTTTTGCTGAATCATCCAAATTAAAGTCGAAAGCCACGTCATCTGTAATCTTGAACGAAACCTTTTCGGTAGCGTCAACATTGGATGATAAGTCGGTCTTCCACTTTTCGAGTCCGGCCTTTTTAGCTGCTTGTGCTTCTTGATCAGAAGGTTCTGGCGGCACTGACCATTCTTTCTGGTGCTCTACGAGCGCTTTTCGCGCTGCTGCGGCGTCTTGCTTCAGAGAGATTCTCTTCAGACGTTTCTCGTCCTCGGTAGCGTCCTCTGCAACGCCGTATTTCTGCAACAGTAAGAACTGTATATCATCGGCAGAGAGTCCATCGTCATTGAATTGACTCATGCTGGTTGCTACGATATCCGCATCAGACATCTTTGAGTAGTCAACAGTTTGAGTCCTAACGAAGTCTTCAAATCTGCCACCCTTGGAGATGTATTCGTTGAGCTTTGCGACCTGTTCGGTGGCGAAAGTTCCTTCAGGTATCTCCTTTAGGGCTGCGTCGATTTCATCGACACTCTTAAACCGACCTCCTGTCTTTTCTGATAACAGCGTCCCGAAATCATCGGCAGGCGGGTCAGTAGGTAATTTCTTTTTCGGATCAGGAGTTGGTTCCGGATCGGGATCAGGAGTCGGGTCTGGATCAGGCTTCGGCTCTGGATCAGGATCAGGAGTTGGTTCCGGATCGGGGGTTGGATCAGGAGTCGGGTCAGGTGTTGGGTCTGGCGTAGAATCCGGATCGGGGGTTGGAGTTGGATCAGGAGTTGGCTCCGGATCAGTATCCACAATTTTCATTCCTTTAGCCTTAGCCATAGCTTCGGCGATTGGGTCTTTAGGCATAACTTAAATTTTAGTGTTTAAATGAAAACTTTTGCAAAGATACGGAAAATTTTTCAATTCTCCAAATTATTTAGAATAATTCTTAATAATATTTTTTCAACGTAACTAACTCTTCTGCTCGTCGTTGACTTTAGCTACCTCAACTTTCCCTTTATTCTGCTCCTGAATCTCGCGCATCTTTCTGATATGCTGATTCTGCTCAAACGACTCCTTCAGTTGATATTCAGCAGCCATCTTTTCAGACTCAGCCTGAACCTCAAGCATCTTCATAGCCTTGTCAGCCTCAAACTTTTGCTGAGCAGCTATCTGGCTTTGCTGTACATTCATCTGTACATTCAGCTTGGCCTCTTTCGCACGGTCTTCTGCGTACTTCTTACGTCTGAGTATAAGCATCTGGTTGGCAAGTTTCACATTCTTTATCTCACGGATCATCTGCGCGTCCTCTATCCTTAACTCCTTCTCAGCCAGTGAAGCCTGTATGTTTTGCTCAAGGTATGCTTTATCTTCCTCATTCGGCTCAACCTCTATCTCCAGACCGAATTCGTGAAGACTAACGTCCCGCGTTACCTCGATAGCAGCCATATTCTGCTCACCGATAGCGCGTACGTATCCTTGGTATGGCTTATGATACTTCACCAAGTCCTGAATCATCAGAACGGCGCTTTCTCCCATACGGCGGGTAATGTTCAGATAGGCATCATTGATTGATCTGGTGGCATTGTTGGAAGCCAATAGGTTGAGCTTCGCAACGCCGACCACAGAGTCCTTACTTGGAACATTCCCATCTCTCGCCTCATTCACCCCGGTCACATCTCTCATGCTCTGTAGGTAGTCCTGTTTCAGGGTCAGAAGCTCGGATAGTGATCTTCCCAATCCACCTTCCAGTTCTGTAATAGGACGGGCAGAAGACGGATTCCCTTCATCATCCAGTACGCGATAGTAATAGTTACCCGTCTGGTCGTAGATTTCCTGAAGTTCCAAAGGCTTGAACGCCTGGCCTTTACCCTTCGGCACATTCTCCAGTGATCCAACCTCCAGCGCCATACCCTTCGGGCGAGCTTTGGCTACAAGATGTTGCATCTTTAGATGAACCAGCTGTAATTGATTCGCAAATGGAATCATACGCTCACACAGACTTTGATTCTTCATAAAGTCAATGTCCGGAGCGTAAATAATGTAATCAAGTTTGGTTTTATGGAGAGCTGACTTGGCGCGTATCTGGTTTTTCGCTTTACCATAGTCATATAGGATATCGCTACCAATGATGTGTTTACCAACGTACTTACATTCGTAATCAGTTATAACCAGCTCCCTTTTATGCTTACTCTTCTTCGGTAGTTTATAACCCTGCTTCCTTTTATTGATGGAGAATCCACCAAAAGCATTATATTTTTTCTCGTCAACCCTTGACATTGTGGTAATGAACTGAGCATCCAGTACATCAACAAGGAAGCTGTCGTAATCGTAATACTCATAACCTGAGCTACTTAGCAGTGGGGTGGTTCTAAACTTCTTCGCATTACCGTGCTTCCCGGCGTATTCCTTCGCGATCTTTTGATACTCCCACTCCTCAATCTGATTCCCGGCCTCTACCTTCAGTGCGGACAGGGTGATCCTTTTGATCTCGCCAGCATGACTGATGTTCGTAAAGTCGTTATCATCTGTGTAAGTGGTAACAAGGTACATCGGATCGACGTATCTGATTATAACGCCACGATGGTCAACCTCGGTCTTGATAGCTCCAGTGCCGATTACAACCAAGTCACGGATAACACGCTTGGCGATTTCCCTCCATTCATTGATTGACATTGCCAACCTAAGTCCCTGCTCAATAGCGATCTCTGCTGCCTGCTTGTATGTGAGCTGCATATAAAGTTCAAGGTCTTCATTATCAGCTGGTTCGTATCCTGATTCCTGAGCCAGAGGCATTCCCGTCATTGCTTCGATTTCCATGAAGAAGTCCTTCATAATCATACGGGTTCTCATCTTCAGCTCGTCGGCCTTACGTTTGTCTGTAGCAACCGGATCAATCGCTGTAGCCTTCAGTTGGTAGTCTGCGTTTGTTAGACTGTTCACTACGATATCTACGAACTTTGGCAGGATGGGTACAATCGACCAATCAAGGTTGATGTAAGATTGATCGCCTTGAACAGCAAGTAAGTCCTTGTACTGCTGGACGTTCTGCTTTCCGCCTGCGTAATCCCTTGCGGTTTGCCATCTAAGTCTTCGAGACTCAAGTAATAAGTTATTCTCTCCGGCCCAATCGGTGTACATACACCTCAGATATTGTAGACCGTATTCTTTGCTGTCCTTTTGTTCTTCCGTTGCGAGCGGATCGGGGTAACCAAAATTGTTGTTCATGTTAACTCGTTCTAACTGATCGTTTTCCTGAATTATTAAATGTCCTTACTAACTGGAAGTCATCTCCGACTTCTAGATTCTTTCTCACGGCTTTCTGTGTCGCGAGTAAAGTGAGTCCGGCTGCTACTGTGGCGTCATATTTCTGCCAATCATTAGCTTCAAAGAGCAGCAAGTCTTCCACAAGTTCGTTGAAAAACAATGTACCGCCTTCTCCGGTTTCCAGATCATAACCGCAGCAATCTACAACATATTTCTCTAAGTTGTTGATTAGCCCATCTCTAACCACATCTCCTGAGGTTGGAATACCGAGCGTTGTCTGCCGTTTACTGGATTGGGTGTGTGTTGATTCCGGTCGCTTCATCAGGTAATGTCTGTACCCTTTTTCTTCGAACCAGTTGATCATCCCGATCTTGTTATTCTCCACAAGTATCTGGCACCCGTAAAATATACATTGCCTTAAAATATCTTCGTAGAACTCGAATACAGTTGGTGGCCTGTGAATGTATTGACACACAAACTGGTACGTCCCTTCTACCGCAGGATTATAAGTCCTGAAAACGTATGATGCCCCCCTCGAACCTCTTGGATCAGTGGTCTTTGAGTGGTCATACGGGTCAGCGCCAGCCACGATTGTCGTGATATTTCCCGGCGCTAATCTACCAAGCCTGTCCGGTGCGACCGAATTCTGTTGATCTTGACCCGGAACCCAAGTCAGCTTCCATCTTCCCGTCCTCGACGGTATGAAGGTAACTTCACTTCCAAAGCCATTCGTCCAAATGAAATTTCCCGTTCTGATTAATTTGTTGGCATGCAGGTCATTCCATTCTTGCTGTTGATATAGTCTCTCTGCATCAAATGAGCAGTTATTGGTTTCTATCCTGAAAGCCTCTTCCGGACTCCAAGGATACTGACGCTTGTGCTCAGCAAGCGCGTTTGTATTGTTTTTCAGAGCCTCCCTGATGTTCATCAGGAACTCTTTCGCTCCAACCTTAATCCAGCGCCCGTTAATTCCCATGATTGGTTTCTCAGGGGTTTCAATGATCGAGTTACCGAACTCATCAATGAACACTTGATTACCATATTCCAGACCATCGTATGCAGGAGTAAAGTATCTATACAGCCCTTCATCAGTCTGGTCGTTCAGATTCCGGTTATTCGGATCGCTACCGTCCCACAGGAACTTGAACTTCTCACCACCCTTGCGAGTCATCTCGTTCACTGTTGATGGGAAGAAAGCTTTTCCGAGGATTCGGCTTGACAGGGTTGGTTTAACCACCTGCCAGTTCTTGTAGACATTCGCCTCTTCCCACTTTCCGCCTTCATCACATACGAACCTCGCCAGCTTATACGAGTCAAACGAGTTCTCCGCAGTATTCTTCCATTCGATCTTACTTTCCAGAGCATCAGACATTTGCACCTTCTGCGTGGTCTTCGTGATACGCTCTCCCGGCTTATCGAATTCAAGGATCGTCTTCGGGTTATCCGTTCCGGCAATCATCGGCTGGTAGAACGGTGGTAGGCTACGGAACATCTTCACAACCTTGTAGAAGAATTCCTTGGCATCCGCTCCGGTCTTACTCAGCAGCCCTCCGTTAGCATTACGAGTTCTGGTGATGTATTCAAGTGTAATAGCAGCGCCCTTGAAGGTAGCTCCTTCTCGACGGTGCTTTACCATGATCATCCCATAGCACTGAGGATCAACCACACACGCTTGCCAGTATGTAAAGAACCTACGGTCGCGATCCCTGTATTCCGGGTACCCAATGTCAATCTTGCACCACTGGATATAAAAATAATGAAGTCCCGTAATATAAGTCGGGACTCCGTTATTCATGAACCAGATGCCATTCAGTCTTCGATCCGCATCCGCCTGTATCCATTCAATCTCTTCGTCCGTATACTCTGTTTGGGGTTTATCCCAGCTGAATCCATCAGGAGGACTCAAGCGCTCCCACTTCTGGTTCTTTTTGGTTTTATTGGAGAAGAAAATCTTCTTCTTACCCGGAACCTTAGGAAGCGTGATATCTATGTCAGATATCGTTTCCACCTTACCTTTATTCTTCTCGAATAAGGAAATGGAATATAGTAGATTAGCTTGAGTCTCTTGAAGTGAATTCATAAGTTACAAAGATACGAAAAAAAACTGACAAATGCAAGTTACCCTGCCAATTTTTCCGCAAACCCCCCCTTGAACACTGACGATTTGACAGCCGATGCTGCGTCTTCCGACTTATCATTGAGATCTGAGAGCATCTTCTTCATCTCTCCCATCAGATATTTTGCGTCATCGAAACACTCTCGCTTGGCTTTAACGGCATTTCTTTCCTTATCATCGAGCAGCAGGGAGTCGATTGGCTTCCGGACAACTTCCAGAAGAGTGATTAACGCCTCCTTACCAGAGATCAAAAGCTCGTAATCGAAATCCTCATACGTCCTGAAGAACCTCGTGAGCATGTCGCCGATCATTGGATTCTCGTTCGAGATGATCTTTTCGTGGAACTTCTTCGGCACACCAGACTGCTTCAAAGAGAGTTGCTTCCTCTCCTTCAGGTCTTTAATGGTTGCATACGGGGAGTTCGGAGCATAGGCGAATACTAGATACATGTAAGCCGCCTCCATATCAAATACGAAGTTAGGCTCTACAGTCATAGGCTCCCCGGCCTCGTTCTCACCAGCCTCTACCGTGAACTTTTCGACTATCGTGTTATAATCGAATTCCGGATACTTGAGCAGGTCTTGATAATCCTTTGTCCAATCACTCATTACACATTGATTTTCTGACCGGGATCAACTGTACAGATGATATCCTGAAGCTCCATACGATAATAGACATTCCCGTCAACCTCGATCTCATATTCGCAATTCTTATTAAACAGCACCCGATCACCATCCTTTAGTCCTCCTTTCTTAGCTTTGTCGCTCAGGAGTCGAGCAACGCCGATTCTCTCAGCGTTATCGTTCTCATTTTTGGTGGATAGTCTTAAACCGGACTCAGTTCGGGTCATTCCGAGTTCCCCGTAGGTAATGGGTTCTACGAGGACAAAGTTGCCAAGTGTCTCCAATTCTTCTCCTCTCTTTCTACAGTAAATTTGATAATATTCTAGGAAGGCGAGATCGCTACCAAAGGGCAATCCTTGATCCTCTACGAAGTGATGAACCCACACAAGGTCTTGCGGTTCTAGATCATCCCTGTCAGAAAGGACTACGCTCGCCATCTGAACGGTATGCCAATACTTACGGAAGGCGGTATCGAGATGAAACTCCATACCTCCGACCATAAGCTTATCGTTGTGGCGCTTTTCGCGCTCTACAATGGTTCTGCCGTTAAACGATTTCATTGGTTACCCGGATATCGTATTCGATAGAAATCTGACCGTTCATAAAGGACTTCCATACCCGGACGTGCCCGGACTCGGTATCCTGAACGTAAACGTCGTACTTGTTAATGCCGTACTCAGCAAGGTACATTGTGTCGTGAAGTATCTGACGGATCGTAAGTTGACCCTTCATCATCTTCTGACCAACAACATACGTAAGCCCCTCCTTGAGGTCGCCTATTGATATTTTCCTAACTACTCCTTGTGCTTCCATTTTATTTTGAGTTAAATCCGACTCCGGCCTTTTTCTCGTCTAATGATGTTGAGGCGAAATCGAAATCCCTTCGCGATACGCGAATCCCAAATATCCTGAACTCGCGGAATCCCTTTTGAGATTTGATTAATCCGTTTTCTGTATTATAATACTCCCTTTCTTCTTCCCAAATTCTATTTATCATTATGCTCTCTTATCGACTATTACACAATTAGTTGTGATGATCATTCCCGCCACCGACACTGAATTCTTCACTGCTGACTTGACAACTTTCGCCGGATCAATTACGCCAGCCTCATATAGACTCTCGTACTTATCAGTCAGGGCGTTATACCCGTAACTGATATCTCTTTTAACCACGACACCTTTCTTTACCTCCGAAATCACAGTCTCTTCTTCTACGCCGCAATTCTGTGCCATAGCTCGTAGCGGAGCTTCCAGAGCATCCATGACGATGTAGTATCCGGTTCTTTGATCCTCATTGACGTATTCTTCACGATCCATCTGGCAGCGGATATAGGCAATACCTCCACCGGGAACGTAACCGTCCTCCAGCGAGGACTTGGTGGCGTGTACAGCATCTTCAATCCGAAAGAAGTTCTCCTTCATTTCTGCTTGAGAATTACCACCAGCAAATATAACGCCTATTCCAGCCGTAAGGTTTGCAATACGCTTCTTCAGCTTCCAATCCTTCGAGCCATCGTGATCTTTCTTCTGCTCTTCCTTGATCGCATTAACCTGATCTGTAATATCTTCCGGCGACCCGTATCTTCCAATGATTGTGGTTGTGTACTGATCCACAATGATCTTATCGGCGCTACCGAAATGAGCCATAGTGACATCACCAAGGCCAACACTGCCCGTCTCTGAGACTACAGTGCCACCAGTAAGAATAGCCAGATCGCGTAGAGCATTCACCCGATCCTCACCAAAGTCCGGAGCATTCACCGCTACAACGGGAAGGCCTTCCTTATTCTTATTCATCACGAGTGTTCCGAGTGTCTCACCCTCCATGCCGGAGCAGATGATCAGGATAGGGGATGGTTTTCCGGTTGCCCTCATTTCATCTACTGCAACCTGTAGGGCTGGAACAAGGTCTGAGAATGCACCATCGAACTTCTTATCGGTAATCAGAATTTTAACGTCCGAGTATTCTGCGGTGCCCCGACCCTGATTGGTAATGAAGCCGGGATCAATCATTCCGGAATTGACCTGACAGCCATCCACAGTGTCAACGTATGTGGAATTCGCCTCAGTCTCCTCGATCCGGATAGCACCATTCTCACCAACGTCCCTGAATAGATCTGCGATCATCTTACCGATAACCGGATCATTGTTTGCTGAGATCGTAGCGATCTGTTCCGTAATCTCTTCACTGGTAACTAGCTTTTTGAGAACCTCGACTTCTTCCGCAATGTCTTTTGCGGCTGCATCCATACCCCTCTTCAAGTCCATAGGGTTTGCGCCGTTTGAAACTTCATCCATAGCCCTCCGGATCATGTATCTGGAAAGCACTGTAGATGTGGTAGTTCCATCTCCAGCCTCACGAGCGGTACGCTTGGCAGCATCCCGAACGATGTTGATTCCAGCTTGCGCAATAGCGTCATTTGAGTGAACCTGACCAGCAACGGTTACACCATCCTTGGTCACCACATGCTCTTTACCAACATTGAAAATCACGTTCCGGCCTTTGGCTCCGAGAGTGGACTCAACGGCATCTGCCAGAATGTCTACGCCCTTCATAAGGCGTTCACGAGAGTTACCTCTAAATTCGATTTCTTTCATTGTCTTTCAGTATGTTAATGTAAGCTTTAATTGCTTCGTATCTGTCGGTCTTTGATTTCGTCTTCCAGACATAATACGGGTTGATCATATAATTCGCGCCTCGCTTTCCCTCCTCGCTCATTGAAACCATAATGCCCTCTTCTGTGAGGGCTTTAACTGCGAGCTTGACCGTGATATCGGCATACTTTTCTGAGGACGCCATCAGGTGATCAGCTATGAATGCAGCTCGTCCGGCCTTATTCAGAGTGATCATATTCCATTTATCCGAGTTTTCTATTGCCCAAATAAAGAGGTTTTTCGCGCAAGGCGTTGGTATTCGTGCAAACAACTTAAATAGACCAGTATATAGCTGGGAGAATCTTTTCTCCACAACTACATTATCAGGCTTCTTTTGTTTTGAAACCCTCCCAGTGTCTATATACAGGTGATCCATTAACGTATGTCGCGCACGTACACATCTTTAAGCTGCTGCTCAAGTTCCTTTTCGGTTCCGTAATTCTTGATCATCCTCAGGAACGTACGAGTCTCTGCGGCATACTCAAGGCAAATGTGAGTCAGATAATCCTTATCTTTCTCAGCGCCTTCACGATGAACCACGAACATAATAGGCTCCCAAATAGCCCTAGCCTTCTCAAGTTCAGCGAAATGACCGAGCTTATAGTGCTTGAACCACATGATTTCCTCAGTACGCCTTGCATCAGTTACGACAATATGAGGTATAGCCATGCTTTTCTCATATTCCTGACTCAGAACGGGATCGAGCGCCCTTTTGATCCAGTAATACTGACCGTGCTCCATCTTCTGACCTTCACCATATCGGATAATATCCTCCCGGTGAGCATCCTTCCATTCGCGGTCTTCATCTTCCGGGCCTGTGTATTGAACCTTTCCATCTGATATTATCGGATAGCATTCCTCTTTCAAGATGTCAGCGAATGAGACACGCACAATCGGCTCAGGGCTAATGTCTTGCAGAAGCCTGAGAACTGTGTCTTTTCCGGTGTTGGCAAATCCGCTCAAGAAAATGAGCTTCCTTGGTGGGCGCTTAGATCGCGTAGCCTCTGTGTGGGCCTTCGCGAATCCGTCTACTGTTGAAACTGGTACTTCTCCTTTGTTTTGACTCATCGAATTCAATTTAAGTTTAATTATATTGACGCAAAGATAAGTAAAATCAGCGAGAAATCCAAATATTTTACTCTCTTTCTATATTGGTTACTACGATAAAATGAACATCAGCATAATTATACAGAGCCAGATGACTGCTAACTATCTCATAACCATTCGGTATGACTTTCCTGACTGATTCCCTGTTTTCAAGTTTAATAAATACATCAATCAGTGTGTTAACATGCACGGCCTCTTCCACTTCCTCTGTCGATCTTATACGGATTGTTACATTGAATACATCGTAGTACACATCCTGTTTCTCTAGCTGAATCTGAACTCGAAGGAACTTATCCTTATTCTCGTCAAAGTCCACCCCTTCCGGAAACAACTTCTGGATAGCTGGAACTTGAATCAGCCTTTGCTCTATTCTCTCTTTTACGTTAGCCATTATGGACAGGTTGTGTATGATCCGTATGTGCACGAAACGATAGTTATAGTAGCATTCTTATCGTATTCCCAAGTTTTACTACCCGGAAGCGTAGTCGATACATATTTCTTTGTGCTGCTGTATAAGGTGCCAGTATTCACGTCCTTTGTTGATCCATCATAAGATATTCGTATCGTGAAATTTGTAGCGGCTAAGTTGCGCGTGGTCAACCCATAGACACCATGCATGCCAACGTAGAAGGTGATATTTGTTCCACCTATAGTGCCGCCATACGGTATTGGGCTATCGTCAAGGCAGTTACCAGATGTAGATGCTATGACAGGATGAATCACTGTATATCCGGATGGATACGGAGTAGGGCCAGTGCCGCTATTCAGAATGGTCGGATACTGTTGCTGGTGCATTGTAATAGTTGTATACCCATTCGCTACAGCGTTACCAAGATTAACCAAGCGACTACCACCAGAATTACAGAAGAACGTGTCAAGATACAGATAGTCATTAGGGGTGGCTGGCATTGGAATAGACACGCTACTAAGCGTCTGCGTATGAGGATGTTGAATCTGTTCTGTCTGAGTTCTTGTATGACCAGATAATGCTGTTATAGTATTATATAACCAACTTGAAATCTGCGTCTTATATGGACTCGTCTCTGCTGTTCTGTTTGCCGTAGTTAGATATCCCCTGTAATAGATATACTGTGCCCCGGAGTCAACAAACAATATGTTGAACTGCTGAGGTAAGGTAGTAATATCTATATCATCAGACGATCCTGTTGGCGGATAATTATGCGTGAAGTTATTCGATGCTGCCGGGGCTGCGGCAGATGCGTTATAATTCCTAAAATCGCCAAGCTTATAATCGCTTGTCGGCGCTACCCAAGAAACATTCTTATTTGAATCCACAACCAATGTACCAGTGCCATAGAATGATGCAATATTACCAGCGTTTGCATGAGGCGCTAAGACGCTTAATAACATATCTTGCGCTGGCGAATACGGAGAACCAAGCTCTGTATTTACAGCAGACATTGTTATATTACTACTACCTAAAGCCATTAATGATAAGCCCTTCTTTCTAATTCATTGATCCGGCGCTCTTGGTTCTGTATAAGTTGAAGCATTGGCGCTAGAAGTTTACTATAGTGTATCATTAAGATACCTTCTTTATCTTCCTTAACTACCTCTGGGAATATCTCTTTGATTTCCTGAGCGATAAGACCAATCTCGTGCTTCTCCTTATGAATATGATCATATTCGATTACCTGAACATCAAGTAGTTGTGACGATCTGCTATATGGAATAAACTCAATATTATTCTTAATTCTGATATCCGATGTATCATAAGCCTCTACCTCGCCACCAGCTATCACGTTATTTTCAACGAATAGATTACCAGTATAAGTAAGATACATCCAGCCGTTACTGCCAGCTGGAGTCTCAACATCCTGTCCAGTTTCAAATTGTAATTTATAAGTTCCTCCCGCATCAGTAGCTTCTGAGAAAATTCTACTAACAACACCAGCGCCCTGAGTAGACGCATCAGACTTATAAAATTGGATATCACCAGCATGAGCGCCAGCAGCCTGACCTGTATTGGTATTTCTAAGTCTGATTATAGAAGATACGCCAGAAGAATGACTAGCTGTTGCTATTATAGTTGCCACACCAGCAGTATGCTCAAAAAACCCATTTCCAGCAACATGAAGCGGATAACTCGGATCAGCACCAATACCAACTCGTCCAGCCGGGGTTATACGAACAATAGCATTTGTGCTATACTCAGGTTGACCGCCAGTAGCATCATATCCTATAACATAGTCATCCCCAACATTATATCCAATACCAGCCCACCACTCAGCGGCAGTGCCGTCATTCTCGAACTGAATCCCACGAGCACGAGTCGTAGACGTTGACACCATTCTGATTACGCAACCCGCCGCAGCTCCAGTAGTGCTTCCATCTAGAACTACAGTAGCAGTATTGTCCTCAACCTGAAAAGTATTTCTCGCCGTAGTCTGTGATACGCCTACTGTAAACTGATCAGTAGCAGAAGCATATCCATTAGGACGCAAATACACCACTCCCGCTGCATTTGGGCCGATAATCACATCGTTATCAGAACTTTGAAAATAAGTATCAGCAATAACGCTCCCTGTCGATGTAATAGTTCCGGCTTGAACAGATGTCAGCGTTATAGAGGAATCAAGCGCGAACGTAACTGTATGCACAGCCGGAGAGCCAGCCACAAATCCATATGTGGTTGTGATATTCGATCCGCCAGCAAGATTGACATCATGTTCGCTTCCTACCCTTGTAAATCCGCTGCCAGCATCAGCAAGCAAGTCCCATCCAGAATAAAACGTAGTCGGCCCTACATAATCAATCTTCATTGAATGTACTCCGGCGGCTTCTCCGTCATACTGAACCTGAATATATGTAGGGGTGTCTGTGCTGAATTCAACACTCTCCCCGGATTCAATATCTCTCGTGAAGACTCCATCAACTATACCCCATGAAGCGTAATTATCAAAGTTGCTATTCACCCATGATTGTGTGGCGAATAGAGCATCCGCAGCGGATTGTGTATAATACCTCACGTCAAGCGCTGCTGTATCAAGGTCGATAGTGACTTCATTTACAGGCGCTCCGAGGCTCGGTGAATAATCACCAAAGTCGGTGTTCAGATTATAACTGATTGTCGTATAAGCGCCTTCAAGGAAAGCAACATTAGCATCATTACGGATTCCGGCCCTATCGTATGATCTCCCTGTAGCCACCTGTCCGTCAGCAACCATAAGGAACCATTCGGTATCCAGTGCACCGGGAGTGAAATCGATTTCTATTTGATGAATTGTCTGAGATAACGCGTTTACGTAAGTGCTATAGGTTGAGCCAATATATGTCCCATCACCAACAATCGTAAATCTTTCGTCATAGTTTACCACAGCGGTCTGAGCACCTGTTCCGCCTGAGTAGTCTATTATTAAGTTGGAGTTTACCCAGCTCGCATTACGACGAGAGTAAGCCGCATCGTCACTTGGGGCATCAGAGATGCCTGATGTAATAGTAGACCATGTAACATCATTATCATCCCCACTCACTTTTACAAGAGCCTGACCCGCCGTTCCTCCGGCTGGCAAACTACCTCCGGCTGTTACTCCGGGTGGGGTAAGATTAAGCGCCACGCTTACCAAACCCTTTCCTTTATCGGTTGTTATTCCGATAGAGACATAGTTGGTATCATTCTTTGCTGAATATGCCACACCAGCCAAACCACCCTCTCCGGCTTTTGACATTCTAAGTGGCTCACCCTCAACTACAATGTGGCCCACATAGACGAGGGCTTCTCCTGCCGTTTGAATTTTACACATCATACCCATTGGCACCGCTTCAGTCACAACCCCTATCGGAGTATCACCGACGCCAGCGTATTGAAATCCGTGAGTTACCTTCTTTACGAGATATCCAACTCTCGAACTACCGCGTGTTAAATTCCTTAGTTCAAGCATATTATTTCAACTCATTTATAGGTATAGATACACCAAGAGTAAAAGATATTGTTTTCATAAACGCCTCACCATGATCCGGCACTTTTGACATTACATTGTCGTACCATGATGTGCTTCCGTTATACAGGGCTGGTAGACCACGTACAGCATTATAGCCAAGATCGAACGTGGCAAACCGCAAGGCGCCATACGATACAATGTACCATCCGGCCTCCCTGAGCTTGATCTTAAAAATGAATGGCCCGGAAATGAGAGCGCCAACCTCTAAGGCATGTAAAGCATGTGCCCATTCCTTGTGGCCTTCATCGTATAATCCGTCAGCCACAGACCCCAATGCGACGGTGCCGAGATGATAAGCGATTACACCCAGAGGACGAGCATTTCTCTTCAGCCATCCTTCGCGTTGATACGAATTAAGGCTCACCGCTTCATCTGCTGACCAATCTAAGGCGATCTCCTGCTGAACGGGGTAGTAACGTGGCGCAACATAAAAGTCCTGAGAATGGGCTAAAATGAAGCTTAAAATGAATATAATTGAAATCAGTAGTTTTTTCATATCCTACGATTTAATTACAGTTCGTATTTAGTCCACCCTTCGTTTTGGAACAGAGCGACAGCATCCGCCCACTCAATAATATTAACTCCGGCCTGAGCGTGTGCAGCAGCGAGTTCGGTAGAGTTAAGCAGCTTACCGTTGAATACAGCCTTCGCCACATAAGAATCTCCGTCAGTGATAACCTCTACTGTTGAGTTCGCTCGGAACCACTGTATCCAGTTGCGCTCCTGATCCATACCCTCCTCATCGGTATACCTTGATCCACGAACCTCTTCAGGAACAATCCTCTGAGCCGAAGCTGCACTTGTAAATCTAATTGCAAGTTTAATGCCTTCGAATGATCCACCGTTAGTCACA
>Ga0180437_10002383_pt1 | contig 30100 bp, 25 predicted proteins | sample SS_ome_4_FD_132410 | JGI IMG/M metagenome (GOLD analysis project Ga0180437, IMG submission 132410) | Hypersaline lake sediment archaeal communities from the Salton Sea, California, USA - SS_3_D_1 metaG | ecosystem: Environmental > Aquatic > Non-marine Saline and Alkaline > Hypersaline >...
CCTTGCCCAGATCCCCGCCTTTCTCAGTTCGGCTGCGAGAAATCTCCGGGCCCCTTCGGAGATTTGCCTCGAGGTTGCTTTGAACATGGTCCAGGATGCACTTCAATTCTACAACCGTGATATCAAAGCCTTTGTTGATGAGAGGTTCGGAAAGGACAGCGAACTCCTAGCAAAAAACCGGCGGGCATTGGAGGCCTGGGAACGGTACAAAAGGGATTTGCTTCGCCTTCCCACTGCCGAATCTTTTGCCATCGGAGAGGATGGCCTTAAGGAAATCCTTGCGGTCAGCCTGGGTTACCCAAAGTCTCCCGGCGAGATTCGAGAAATCGCTCAAAACGTCTATCAGGAGACGCAAGAGAAGATCCGCGCATTGGCAAAAAAAATCGATAGCCGCAAGTCCTGGCACCGCATCATTTACGAAGGGCTTCCTTCTGTATCTTCCCCCGATGATGTTATGCGGTTATATCGGGAGGAAGTGGGAAACCTCCGTCGTTTCTTCTACTCACAAGACATCATTACCCTCCCCCGTGGAGAGAAGCTCACCGTCCTCCAAACCCCCTTCTTTCTCAAATCCCTCAGGGCCACGGCTTCGTACAGGGCCCCCTTAACCGGCAGTACCGAAGCCCACGGTGTGTTCTATATCACCCCGGGAAAAGAGGACCTGGGATTGATATCCGCTCACTGTCCCTACCTCTGCGCCCATGAGACGTATCCCGGCCACCACATTTTGGATCATCTTCGGATTCATCATGCGAACTCGATTCGCCGTCAGATCGAATCACCTCTCTTTTATGAGGGATGGGCATCTTACGCCGAGCAACTGTTGGATGAACTGGGTTACGTCGAGGACCCACGGAAGCAGCTTGTCCTGTTAAAACGCCAGCTATGGCGTAATCTGAGGGCTATGCTGGATATAGACCTTCAGACTGGCAGAAAGAACTTAGCTCAGGCTGCCGCGGAGATCGAAAAGCTTGGATTTTCCACACAGAGGGCTCAACGTCAGGTTCGCCGTTTTGCGCTCACACCGGGGTATCAGCTGTGCTATTTCATGGGAAATCACGAGATCATCGGGTTGCGACAACGATTTTCTCCCGATTTGGCGCTGAAAACCTTTCATGATACTCTTTTGGGCGGAGGTCAGATCCCTTTCCATCTTGCTGAGAGAAGATTAGAAGCCAGGTTAAGAATGCGAAATATTGACCGCCGTCCGCCGTCGGCCGTCGGCCGTCTTTGACATTTGGCATTTGAAATTTCACGGTTCAATACCCGTTCCCTGAGGAAAAATGAATGAGAACGGTTAAAGGGTATCATGTGGAATGGAATCTGGGCTGTCCGGGTGGGTGGGAATACCAGAGGATGGCCCAGGAACGTGGAAAGCTTTGTTGGGACAGGGTCAAGAAAATCTCAGGAACAGAGATCGAACTTACCTTCGACCACCCTTTTCTAAACCCGGTTCCACGTTTCTTGGGTATGTTATTGCGAGCCCACGAGACGAGGTTCCCTGGGGAAAAACCGCTCATTCTCGTTGTAGCCGAGAAAGAAACCCTGGACAAGGTGACGGAGAATATCAATGTGGTTGAGTATCTGAACCGGATGGAGGGGGTAAGGGCGGCACTAACGTGCCCTGAGGAGATGGAAAAGAGGGAAGATCATGTCACCTACAGGGGGCAGAAGGTAACGGTGGCCTTTCTGGATATGAGGAATGATGTTCTTTTGAGAATAGGAACAAAGCATAACATTGAACCCCTATTGACCGCGATCAGGAAGGGGATTGTGGTAAATCCCAGGGGAATGGAACCTATTGGTGCCAAGGGGATCTTCGAGATTGTGACAGGAGAATTACGCCCCCTTCTCTCACCATCCACCGTAAACCACACCCCTTGGACTCGCCTATTTTATCCACGAACGACCACGGGACCGGGTGGGGAATTGATCCCTGATTTAATGAAATGGGTGGAGGATCATTGGCCGGAAGTCATACTCAAACCCGTTTATGGTTATTCTGGTAAGGGCATATTTGTAGGCGCTCAGAGAGCTTCCAAGGATGAAGATATTCAGAAGGCCCTGGAGGGGGAGCCCTATATCGTTCAGTCTTTTATTCCGAAAGGGCTTTGGGCGGAGGAGTACCCATGGCTGGATATCGAGAGAGAAGAGATAATTCTGAAGCAATGGCAAACAGACTTCCGTTGTTATGTTAACGATACAGGGCTGATTGGATTTTTGGCCCGTTTCGGGGAGATACCCACTAACGTGGGTGCAGGGGGTGGTGGTCAGAGCGTCGCCATTCTCAAGGCGGGAACCTCGGTTAGAGAAGCGGCGCACCGAATTAACGAAGCAATCATTGGATTGGGGTATTCCAGGGCCAGGGAGATTCAGCAAGAGGTGGACAAAAAGGGGTTAGAATTGGGGCACACCTACCTTAAAGGTCCAACGCCCACCACCCTGAGACCACGGATTATTACCCAGAACCACCTAACATTTTTGCGGGAATACAGTGTCAACCTCTGGGTCGATTTGTTAAAACTTGAGAAAATGTGGCAAGAGGGGAGATTGAATCATGTGGTTCAGATGGGTGAGGGCGAGGCGGAGATTGCCCGGATGCAGCCATGGGGAGGTTCACCAGCATTAATCGCCTCGGATGGTCTCTTTAGCTTCGGGGCTCATCTCCGGGATGGGTAAGGGTGGATAGGGTCAGCATGGAAGTCATTCAGGAGGAAAAGAGCTGACCAGGTATCGTTCACCAATTATCACCTAATTTCAAGGGATTAAGGAATGAGAACGGTTAAGGGATATCATGGCGAGTGGAACATGGGCAGTCCTGGAGGCTGGGACTATCAGCGTATTGCGCAGATCTTGGGGAAAATGGCATGGGATTTGGTTTTGGAGAACATCGAGGTTGGAGTTGATATCGATTTCCAACACCCCCAGATAAATGCAGTGCCTGGATTTGCGCGGATGATGATGCGAACTCACGAGATGTGCCATGGCAGTAATCCCGTTCATGCGGTACTCTTGGCCGAAACGGAGACCCTTGACGTTGTTCTGGAGAATAAGAACTTCGTGGATTACTTGAATACGCTCGAAGGTGTAAGGGGCTCCCTGGCCGGGCCGAGCCACCTTTCATTAACGAACGGGAAGGTGTACTGCAGGGGAGAGAAAGCTACGGTTATCTTCATGGACTTTAACGCGGATAAACTGATCAAGATTGCCGAGAAAGAGGATGTAAAGCCCATCAAAGAGGCAATCAGGCAGGGGATTCTGGTAAATCCCCGCGGAATGGAACCCTTAGGTGCCAAGGGGCTATTTGAGGTGATTACAGAGAGGTACCGGGACCAGTTGAGCCACGACACGCTAAAGCATACGCCATGGACCCGGCAATTTTTTCCCCGAAGTACTAACGGCCCAACAGGGGAGCCCATTAAGGATTTGGTTGCCTGGACTGAAGAACACTGGGATGATGTGGTCCTTAAACCCGCACACGGATACTCAGGCCACGGTATATTCGTGGGATATAAGGAGGGAAATCCCAAGGAACACATTCAAACGGCCTTGGATGCCGGCGACTACATCCTCCAGCAACTCATTCCCTTGAGACTTTGGTCGGAGCAGAGCGTCTGGTCCATCTCGGAAAAACGATGCCTGTCCCTCAAGGAGTGGCAGACCGATTTCCGCTGTTTCATAACGGATGAGGGGCTTCAGGGGTTTCTAGCTCGCTTTGGTGGCATTCCCACCAACGTGGGCTCAGGCGGGGGGTCCAACCCATTGCTCTCTTAAGGAGCGATATGACTCCACAGGCTGCAGTGGATAAAATTAACGAGGCGCTCTTTGAGCTAGGCTATGGGGCTTTTGCAGAGATCCAGAATGAGGTCAACGGCAAGGCCGTTGAAATGGGCTTCACGTATCTTCTGGGCCCGATTATGATCACGCTCAGGCCTAGATTACTGACCGTTGATCACATCGAAGACCTGAGACGATATGCTCGCAATCTATGGCGCGATGCGATAAAACTGGAGGAACTCTGGCGCAGGGGGGACCTGGACGACGTAGTTCGACTGTCGGAAGATGAGAGGGAGTTGGCCCTCGAGCAACCCTGGCGAGGGAGTCCTGCTCTTATGGTTTCCGACGGCCTCTTCAGCTTCGGGGCTGACTTGATGACTGGGTAATAGTAAATGGAAAGGGTAGATCCTGACTGGTGGAAGACGCTTTTCGACGAAACGTACCTGATCACGGATGCTCGGACGGTATGCGATGACGGATTGACCTGTCGGGAGGTGGATTTTCTGGAGCGTCTCCTTGAGCTTAAGGATTCTTGGCCTATCCTTGATCTCTGCGGGGGGCATGGACGTCATTCCCTGGAACTTTCCCGCCGGGGCTTTCAGGATGTGACCGTCCTCGATTACTCCAAGGTTCTCATCGACCTCGGGAGGAAAATGGCCCAAAAGGAGAGTCTCAACACCCTGTTTATGAGGAGGGATGCCCGGGAGACAGGCCTTCCCGGTCAGAGGTTCAAGGTCATCATCGTCATGGCCAGCTCCTTCGGCTATTTCGTGGACGAGGGCGAAAATGAGAAGATCCTTCGGGAGGCATTCCGATTGCTCAAACCGAAGGGATCCCTCTTCTTGGACCTGCCCCATCGGGAGTATGTATTGAAGAATTTCAGGCCTCAATCCTGGCATGAAGCCAGTGACGAGATCGTGGTCTGCCGTAAGAAAAGGTTGGATGAAGATGTTGTGTGCGGCCGGGAGATGGTTATCTCCAAAACGAGGGGTATGATCCGGGATTCAACGTACTGCACCCGCCTCTATAGCCCGGAGAAGATCACGAAAATGCTGAGGTCAGCGGGTTTTGCTTCCGTCAGGATTCATAAGGACTTCGTTTCCCATGAGGAAGAAGGGGACTATGGGCTCATGACAAATCGTATGATCGTGATCGCTGACAAGAAGTAAGATGTCGCCCAGCGAAAAATGTCGTGGGATGAAGCAGGGTGCTGCCCTGAACATACCCTTTCCATAAAGAAGTTCATTGCCTCGCCTCGGCCTCGTTACACCAGCTATGAATCGATAGTGCGATAACCCCTGTCGCCGTGATCAGGTTCTCCACAGGAACGTATTCGTTCATGGCGTGCATCTGGGCGGTGACTCCGGGGCCGAAGATCACCGTCGGCGTATCTCCCTGCCGAATCAGAAAGCGTGTGTCGGCTGCTCCCTTTCTTGCGCTCAAAACCGGCGCCTCTCCGGTTAATTGTTCAAAGGCCTGGCTGACGGTCTTCACAATGGGATGATCAGTCGGAATTTCGGCACCAGGGGCGACAAGCCCACCTTCCGTAGTAACCTCGGGCACATTGTTCCTCAACCAGGGGTCTGACATCGCCACCTGCTTAACTTGGTCCTTCAGTTCTTCCTCAACGCGCTCTGGGTCTTCGTAAGGCATAAGCCCAAGGCTTCCCCGAAGGACGGCGTCCTCCGGCGTGATGCTAGGAAAGGTCCCGGAATGAAACATGGTCACTGCGCAGGGGAGGGCTCCCCGATTGTCCGGATAGAGAGGATGTTTCAGATCCTCAATGCGCATCTTTTCCAGGTCATCGACCGCGTGAACGATCTTGATGGCCTTCTCAATCGCACTCACGGATTCCCAACGGGCCGAAATACCGGCAGGTTTACCGCGCACCTTGATTGTGAACCACATGCGCCCGATACAAGCGGGCATGACCTGGAGGTCACTCGTTTCACAGCAAATTCCGGCATCGGCCTTGTAGCCCCGATGGACGCATGCCAACGTACCCACCCCAGTCCTCTCCTCGTCCACAACGGTTTGGAGGATAATATCCCCCCTCGGACTAAACCCGATTTGCTTAAGGATAGAGACAGCCATGATCATGGCGGCCAGACCGGCCTTCATGTCCGAAGCGCCCCGTCCCCAAATGTTCCCCTGTCGCATTGCTCCGGAAAGAGGACCATCGATCCATTGATCTATTGGGTCAAACGGGACAGTGTCGACATGGCCGTTGAGAAGAAGAGAACGGCCACCCCCCGTTCCTCTCCAGATGCCAATCACATTGCTCCTCCCCGTGAGAGGTAATTCAGGTTCGAGAAAGCCCGGGTAGCCCCTCAGGGACTCCAGGTCAGGTTCAAATTCGTCCACAGCCAGGCCCATCCCCCGAAAAGTCTTGGCAATCAACTGCTGGATCTCGGCCTCGTTGCCGGTGATACTGTTCACTCTGATCAGCTTTTGAAGAAATGCAACAACCTCATCACGGCGGTCTTCAACCGCATCGATGATCCGTGACCCTTTCCTTGCATCCATTCTTGGGTTCTCCTTCTCTCGATGGGACACTGGTTCGAGGCCATTCATAGAAACTTCGCGGCATCTCTCCCGCTTCCAAACCGCCCAAAATGCATTCCATGGTTTTCTTCCGATGTTCCGTGAAGCAACCTGAAGTTCCCCATGATCGAGCAGCCTCAGGCGAGGAACTCACTCCCATGGCTGTGCCTCCGACGATGATTCCGCCCCTTCCAGCCTTCTTTAGGAAATCCCTTCGGGTGATCTTCTCAATGAGTTTCTCCAACATTTGTTAAATTCCAATCTCCTAATAGCATAGCAATATCGGTATCGGAGTGGGCTTTTGGGTGAACCTCAGATCTTACCCGCGCAGAACACCCGTTTCCGTCCTTCAATGCATGATACCATGAACGAAATCATGGTAGCACACTTGGGAATTCTGTCAAATGGAGGGCTTGCCGGTTAAGCTCAGCGCAGGAGAGTCGGGCTTGGATAAATCACGGCTCACCCCGTTATGATTTTTTCCCTGTTGTAAACAGGTTTCACGTTTGTTACTATAGCCCATAGGCAATGAGTGCCGTTTTGATTTGAGGAGAGTGGTGCCCATGCGCCCAATCATTGGAGGTCACCGTTATGCTTGATCCGGCCCTCTATATTCCTCCAAATAAGAGCCTTGTCTTGGATGGGGTCACGAAGCGATTTGGATCGGTTATTGCTGTGGATAGGGTAAGCTTGATGACTGAATACCGTGAGTTCTTGGCCGTTGTGGGGCCCACGGGATGTGGAAAGACTACGCTGTTACGGCTGATTGCCGGCCTGGAAAGAGCTAACGATGGCCACATCTATATCCATGGCCAATGTGTGGATCGCGAAAGGCCAGCGAACCGAAGGGTTCGCATGGTCTTTCAGGACAATGCCCTTTGGCCCCACATGCGGGTTTTCGACCAGGATAGATACAGCAACCTGAGCTTTTCCATGAAGATCCGAAAACATTTTCGCAAGACAATCGAGGACAGGGTCAACGCCATCGCTGGCCGGCTCGGCATTGGAAGAAACCTCTACCGCCGAAAGCCGGACCAGTTATCGGAGGGTCAAAAACAGATGGTCGGAATCGGAAGGGCCATGACCATTGAGCCAACAATCTTCCTGATGGACGAACCCCTGTCCAATGTGGACCCGCAAAATAGGCTTTCCCTGCGAAGGGAGTTGAAGGACTACCACATACAGACTGGAGCCACCACGATCTATGTGACCCACAACCTGCCGGAGGCATTCTCCTTGGCAGATAGGGTGGCTATGATGCAGGAGGGGAGGATTATTCAGCTCGATTCCCCGTCCAAAATCCGCAGCAATCCGACCAACCAGTTTGTGAAGGACTTTCTCCGGTGTTCGGAGATGTCAGGTTGACGAAATCCCAATTACCGCATTTCAGCGGGAACTTGTAACGACGTTGTTTCCCCTCAGCCGAACACCTCCCAGTTCATAATGCCGAGGACGTTAGCCCTTCGTTCGGTGTGCCCTACATGATGGGAGAAATGGAAATGTCCAGGACTAACTGGGCAGTCTTCGCATTCTTATTTTTGGTGTCGCTTGTGTCTTCGGCGGGCGCAAGCGATTTGTATCTCACGGTAGTTTACGACAATAATCCCTACGACGAAAGGCTGGAAACGAGATGGGGGTTTTCCTGCTTGGTTGAAGGAGCTGAGGAAACAATCATATTCGACGTCGGTGGTGAGGGGCCCGTACTGCTCAGGAATATGGAAAAGCTCAGAATTGACCCTCAGTCGATACATATGGTAGTCCTCTCCCATATTCACGGCGACCATATCGGCGGGCTATCGCCCTTTTTGGAGAAAAATCCCAGTGTCATTGTCTATATGCCGAGATCTTTCCCCGAGAGCCTTAAAGGGGATGTCAAAAGGGTGGGGGCGAAATTGGTGCAGGTCCGGGGACCCACAAGAATCTGCAAAGAGGTTTATTCAACGGGCGAACTCGGGGATTGGCTAAAGGAGCAGTCCCTCATAGTAAGAACAGCGAAGGGATTGGTAGTGATTACCGGTTGTGCCCATCCGGGGATCGTGAATATCGTCAAGAAGGCAAAAGGGATGCTTGAAACAGACATCTACCTGGTAATAGGAGGCTTTCATTTGGGCGGGATGAGTTCACGGCGAATAGGGCAAATCGTCAACGAAATGAAGGGGGAAGGGGTCAAGAAAGTAGCTCCGTGCCACTGTTCAGGTGATCTCGCAAGGAAGCTGTTTACGAAAGCGTATGGGGAGGACTTTATCCTCGCGGGTGTGGGGAAAAGGATAGAAATAAAGCATGCTTTCTAATTCCCTACGGATCGCCGAGAAAATTTGGGAGGAGAGATAATTCGAATGAAATGGAATCCCCTGGTCTTTCTTGCCATAGGGCTTTTCTCTTGGCCAAACGTTCATGCTGAACACCTTAAGCCCGCCCATTTTCCCTCCCTGGTTTCATCTCTCAGGGTAACCACGTCTCTGGAGTTCTGTGACGAACGAGTCCCGTTAGAAACCCAGGAGGTCCGTGAGCGGCTCGAAAAGGAGCTGCTGCTTTCCCTCTGGGATCGTCCCCAGGCGATTCTCTGGTTGAAGCGCTCCCGCCGCCATTTTCCCCATATTGAAGAGATGCTACAAAAGGGCGGGATGCCGGACGATCTTAAGTACGTTGCCATTGCGGAGAGCGCTCTCCGACCTCACGCGGGCTCGAAAAAGGGGGCCATAGGGTTCTGGCAGTTTACGGAGTATACCGGCAGGAAATACGGTCTCGTTATTAACGAGCGCATCGATGAGAGACGCAATATCTTTGCCTCCACGCGGGCGGTGATCCGATATCTCAACGCCCTTTACAAGACTTTTGGATCATGGACTCTGGCTGTTGCCGCCTACAATATGGGTGAAGGCGGGCTTATGGCGGAGATCCTTGAGCAGGGAACCAATGATTACTACGAGCTGTACCTCCCCCTCGAAACCCAGCGGTATATCTTCAGGATTCTCTCGGTAAAGCTGATTTTTACCGACCCGGAAAGATTTGGCTTCGAGCTCTCCGAGGATGATTATTATCCCCCTCTGCAATTCGATCGGATTCGGGTGGACTGTCCTCACGATACTCCGATCCGTATCGTTGCCCAGGCGGCGAAAACTCATTTTAAGGCCATCAAGGACTTGAATCCGGAGATTCGGGGACACTACCTGTCCGAGGGAAGCTGGGAGATTCTGATCCCCAAGGGGGCCTCAGCGGATTTCCGTGCCCGATACCGAGATCTTCTAGAACAATGGTTAACAGAGCAGAAGGAGCGAATCTATGTGGTGAAAAAAGGGGACAACCTCTCCTCCATTGCCGAGCGATTCAATGTCCCCGTGCTGGCCATCATCTTTTGGAATCGCATCGACCCGAACGAACCCATCCACCCGGGTGATGAGCTCATCATCTATCGGAAGGGGCCCAAGCCAGTCGAACTTGATGAAGGTGAGGACGAAACCGCAGCTGGTCCGCCTGATAATAACTAGCCCATGGTACAACAAGTCGTCATCACCCAACCATGGAGCTTTTCCAATGCGTGGCAAGAGAAGAGGCGAAGGACAAGCCCCTGTGTCTTTTGTTACCAGTGAAAACCGAAATGAGAATGAACTCAGTAATCTCCTCATCGATGAAAGGCTCCCCCGATGAAGGACATTCTGGCAGTCGATGTCGGCACAACGGCTTTCAAGATGGGCGTGTTTGGTCCACATTTGGAGAAAAGGGCCGAGGCTTCCCGAGACTACCAAATCAATCTCTATGACCAGGGCAAGGCTGACATTGAACCGGAGAAATGGTGGCAGGCACTCAGGGATTGCTGCGCGGACGTTAAAGAATTTCTTCCCTTGGTGGGGGTCATATCCCTTTCCGTGACTACACCTGGCCTCGTCCCAATGGCCGAAGACGGAAGCGCACTCGCCCCCGCCATTCTCTTTTTTGATGGCCGTTCCCATAAACAGGCGAGGGAGATTCGGGAGAGGGTTGGGGAGGACACATTCCTCCGTGATACTTGCAACCTGCCTGTATCCGGGGGTTCTTCCCTTTGCTCTATTTTATGGATACGGGAAGACCAACCGGAGATCTGGGGAAAAACCGTAAAATTTGGCCATTGTAATACTTACATGGTCAAACGCCTCACAGGCCAATGGGCCATTGACCCTTCTACCACTTCCATTACCGGACTTTACAACACGGCCCGTCACGACTTGACATGGCACACGGGCATCCTCGCTATTTCTGGGATCCCCGAAGCCAAACTTCCATCGCTGAAGCAGTCCTATCATAAGGCGGGCCTCATTTTGCCAGGGGTTGCGGACCAGTTGGGTTTGCCTGAGGACTGTGACGTCCTGTGTGGCGGGAACGACGCGGTGCTCGCTGCATTGTCGGGGGGACTGACGGCACCAGGAGACATCAATATCATCTCTGGCACCTGTGAGATTACGAGTGTGTGCGTGGATAGGCCTGTCCGTTCACGAAATTTCAACATACGCTGTCACGTGATCCCCAGTCGATGGGTTACATTCTTCGTGCTCAATACGGGGGGCAAGGCCCTTGAATGGTTCCACTCGGTCTTCTGCCAGGACATGAGCCAGGGTCAATTCTTTAATGAGTATGTACCCGCTGTTCTAGCGGATTTCTTTAGTAACAAGGATGTTGACGGCTTTGAGGCCGAACTTCCTGACTATGTGCCTTACTTGCAAGGGTCTCGCTACAGCCTGGAACAGCTGAGAGCGAGTTTCTCGGACCTAACGCTTGAAACGACACGGGAGAAGATGCTTCTCGCCCTCATTAAGGGCAATGCGGCCTACCACGGGGAGAACTTAAAAGAGGTGGGCCGTCTCGTAAAACTCGGCCGAAAGGCCATGACATCCGGAGGAGCGGCAAAGATCAAGGGCTTCTTGCAGGTAAAGAAAAGGTGGACCGGCGACTTTGAATACCAGTTTCAGGACCAATCCTCTCTCCTGGGCGCGGCCATGTTGGGTCAGTTCTACCAAACGGGGAAATATGGCTGAACCGGAGGCAAGCATTTTCCCTCCTGCCAGCAACCCATACGTTCAGGCCCCTTCCAATTTCTTTCGTTCCTCTGCCCTCAGCTCACGCCTCAGGAGTTTCCCGACCTTGGATTTGGGGAGCATATCGCGAAACTCTATGTACTGGGGGACTTTGTAGGGGGCCAACCTCTCCCGGCACCATCGTATGAGGTCATAGGCACTAACGCCTCTTACATCCCTCCTGAGGACTACAAAGGCCTTCACCCTTTCGCCGACCTTTTCATCCGGAATCCCAACAACGCATGAGGCTATCACCGCATGGTGTTCCTGGAGCACTGCTTCGATCTCCGAAGCGGCGACTCGATAGCCCTTGTGCTTGACCGTGTCAACGGATCTATCCCGATAAAAAAGCCATCCGTCATTATCTATGGACACCACGTCTCCGGTGCGGTACCAGAGTCTTCCATCAATCTCGACGAAACACCTAACGGTCTCCTCCGGATTATTCCAGCAGGCCCTCACCATGTGTTCTGATGAGACGAGCAATTCGCCTGGCTGGCCAGGAGGAACGGGCTCGAGCGTTTCGGAATCCACGAGCTTAACCTTCTGAAGGGGGGTAATTTTGCCGCCGCTTCCCACTGGAGCTTCTTCGCCCATTGGCGTTAAGGATACCCGACCGCAGGTCTCCGTTGTGCCATATCCCTGATACAAGGGCTTTCCGAATTTCTTGAGCCACCTCTCGGCCACCTCGATGGGCAAAACATCGCCAGCGCAGAAGCAATACCCAAGGGAGCTCAGGTCGTAGTAGTCCACCCTGTCATGCTCCAAAATCATGCGATACATCGCGGGAACGCCAAAGAGAGTAGACGCCCGATGTCTTTGAACGTGGTCGAAGAGGCCGTCCAAGTTGACCCTGGGCAGCAGTATCAAGGTATCCCCGGAAAGCAGTGCCCCAAGGCCCATGGCCTGGCCGAGGATATGGAAGAGCGGCCCTCCTTGAATCACTATGTCCTTCCCCTTGGGGATATAGCTTTCGCTCATCGACCTCTGCTCATCGACACTTTCCAGAAAGAGGATATTTGAATAGGGCACTCCCTTAGGGACGCCTGTGGTGCCACCCGTGTAGAGTATCTCGAACATCTCTTCGTTTTTCGTTTCGAAGGGTGGCAGCAAGGAGGGGCCGCCGACTTTCAGGAGCTTTTTAAGGCTGAAAATCCCCTCTCCCGAGGCGAACTTTCCCTTCGGGATCTTATTGAAACCAAGGCCCACAAGCCTCTTCCACCACGGGAGCAGTTCGGCCACATTCGTTGTAATCACCCTTTTCAGGCCGGTCTCGGGGAGGACCTGAGCCACGTACCCGAAGTTGGTGTCCAGACAGACGATCGTCTCAGCTCCGCTGTCGTTGGCCATGTATGTGAGGTCAAGGGGGGTATAGATGGGCGAGATAGGGATGGCGACAGCACCAATCCGCAACAGGGCGAGCCATGCTATTATCCACTGGGGGCAATTGGGGAGATAGAGGATCGCCTTATCGCCTTTTGTCGTGCCTAGATTATGTAAACTTATAGCAAACGCCTCAGCCGCCTCCAGCAACTCGGAGTAGGTGTACCTCTCGCCCAAGTAAACGAGGGCAGGCCTGTCCGAAAATTCCCGGGCTACACTCTCAAATCGCTCATAAATCGAGCCGAAGGATACTTTCACTGCTCCCCCTAGAAGCCGAAATAGGCCGCCCTCACCTCCGGGTTATCCATGAGTTCCTTGCCCGTGCCGCTGAGGACAAGCGTGCCATTTTCTATGACATAGCCCCGGTCGATAATGGGCAAAAGGGGCCTGGCGAACTGCTCGGTCACCAGTATGGTGACGCCTTCCTTCTGTATTTGACTTATCGCCCGGATTAAGTCCTGCTGCAGAGCGGGGGATAGCCCGAGCAGCGGTTCATCCATTAGGAGCAGCCGGGGTTTGGTCATCAGGGCCATGCCGATGGCAAGCATCTGCTGTTCTCCTCCGCTGCAGAACCCGGCCTTTCTCTTCGGTAGCTCTTTCAACCGAAGGAAGACGGAATAGACGAATTCGAAGCTCTTCTCTATCTCCGAATTCCTCCGGAGGTAAGCGGCGATCTTTAGGTTTTCCTCCACGCTGCTGTCGGGGAAGATAGGATGGCGTTCCCGGCTTAAAACAATTCCCTTCCTGACCCTCTCGTTCGGCTTTGTGTTCGTTATATCCTGACCTTCGAACATCAGCTGGCCCAGCACGGTTATCCTCTCACCTCCCCTGCGGTCTTCCTTCTTCTTCATGTCAATAATCAAGCCGGATATGGTATTCATCAAGGTGGTCTTGCCGGCGCTGTTTGATCCGAGTACACCCACGATCTCCCCTTTGCTGACCTCCAAGCTGAGGTCGTTTATGGCCAAGGCATTTTCGAAAAAGACCATCAAGTTTTTCACCTCAAGCATCTTAACCCTCAGCTTCGCTTCCAAGGTAAGCCGCCTTAACCGACTCGCTCTCCATGACCTCACCGGGGGGACCATCGGCGATTTTCCTTCCGAAGTTCAAGGCCATGACTCGACTCGCTATTCGGAACAGTTCCCTTAACCTGTGTTCAACCATAATTATGGTCAGCCCCTCTCCGTTCAGCCGTTCGATAATGGGAAGGGTGCTGGCAACCTCCGACATGGACATCCCGGAGAGGAGCTCGTCGAGGATGAGCAGATCCGGTCGAAGTGTCAGGCAGCGTGCCAGCTCGAGTCGCTTCAGGTAACCATGGGGCAGATTGGACGCCATTTTATATGGCACGAAGGAGTCGCGCTCAAATCCCACTTCTTCCAGGAGGTCAATGGCCACATCGTCCCTGTTCCCGTATTTGCCCCCTCTCAACTTCTTGACCCGGGGCGAATAGAGGGGGATGATGAGATTCTTGAAGGCGGGCAATCGATAGAAGGGTTTCACCATTTGAAAGGTCCGAACGATTCCCAGCTCGGCTATCTTGTAAGGCATTTTGCCCGTGATATCCGTCCCCCTGTACATCACCCTTCCGGAGTCAGGCCTCACAAAGCCCGTGGCGAGATTGACCAGCGTGGTCTTTCCGGACCCGTTGGGGCCTATGACCCCGAGAAGCTCGCCCTCGTGCAGATCAAAGCTCAACCCTTCCACCGCCACAACTCCGCCGAAGCGTTTGCCTACTCTCTCTATGCTCAGAACGGTCTCATTTCCCATCTTATTCTACTTCCACCACCCGTTCGAATTGATGGTATTTCCTCTGGAGAAAGGGAAATACACCCTCGGGAAGGCCTACGATGCAGATAATGAGAATTGCGGAATAGAAGACAACCCTCAACGTTCCGAAGGCCCGGAGAACCTCGGACAGGGGAACCAATATAAAAGCGCCAACCGTTGGCCCGGCAAAGGTACCGACACCACCGAGCACGGCACACGTCAAGGGTAAGACGGAATAATCCAGCGCAAAGGCGGGCATTCCCACGAACTGGTAGTAATGCGTCATGAATGCGCCGGCGAACGCACCAGCCACGCCGGCCATAAAAACAGCTTGAGCCTTGAAACGGTAGATATTGATGGCACCGCTCATAACCGCCCGATCATTATCCCGAATCCCCTGCAAGACGAGCCCATAATCCTCATTGATCAACCTCCGGAAGCCGAAAAGGCATACGAGCAAAGCGAGGATAGGTATATACAGCTCAAACCATATGTTGGGCAGAGGGGAAAGGGCGCTCAATCCCTCAGTGCCCCCGAGGATTTTCGTCGTCTCGATAAACCGAGCTAATAACAAGGGCAACGTGAGGGTGACTATTGCGAAGTATATCCCCCTGAGCCTCAGCACGGGCAAGAGCAAAAGGGTAGAGAAGATCGCGCCCCCCAGAGCACCCAAGGGAATGGTTAAGAAGGGTGGCAAGCTGAAGCTATGGTTAAGAAAGCCTGCCAGGTAGGCCCCAGCACCGAAGAAGAGGGCCTGGCCCAGGCATACCAGCCCGACGGAGGCCAGCAAATCCCAGCTAACGGAAAGGAGGGCAATTGCGCAGGTGATAACTAAGACCTTCTCCCAGTACAACCCTACTACGTCCTTCAACACGGGCAAACTGAGCAGAGCAAAAACCGGCAGCGCCCTAGGCAGCAACAGATATAACATCTCCCTGTAAGACGAGAGGGCGAATATATCCTCACTCCTTGCCTTTATTCCCCGATCCAGTCTCTCCTTTCTGTAACGAACTGCCATTTTATACCCTCTCCTCCAGCTCCTTGAACTTACCAAAGAGGCCCGATGGTTTTATAGCCAAAACCAGGACTATTGCCAGCAGGTATACCACCATCATCCACTCGGGCGAAAGGTACATGCCGGTGATGACCTGGGCATACCCGAGGATGAGGCTTCCCGCAAGGATCCCCGGGACGCTCTCTAATCCTCCTATGATCCCCACCGCCACAGCTATGAGCAACACGTCATATCCCACATTGATGGAGATGATCCCCAAAGGGAGAATTACTATGGCAGCCACCGCTGCCATGCCAGAGCCAAAGGCTAGGCTGAGGGCAGCCGTCCAATCCGATTCTATCCCCAGGGAGATAGCTGTGCGCTCGTTCTGAGCAATTCCCCTGAATGACAGGCCAATTCTCGTGTGGTGGGTGAAGAAGTACAGGAAGAGGACCAGGGCCAGTCCAATGCCGATGATGAAGAGGCGTTGATAGTCCAGTGGTACACCGGCTATTTCCACCCCGCCTTTTATGAAAGAGGGGAGGGTGAACTCATAGGTAACGAATCCCTTCCAGCGGAAGAACTCCAGCATGCCAACACCGAGGGCAAAGGTGGCAATGACCTCCGATAACACTATCCCTCGAACTCGCAAGAGAATTACCCAGTATGTAATGAACCCGAGAAATCCGACTGCAAGAACGGTAACGAGTATCGCCAGGGCAAGGGGGAACTCGAGGTATTTGAGGAGCATCCACGTGAGGTAGCCACTGAGGAGGTAAAATCCCCCGTAGGCAAAGTTGGCCACCCCGCTGATCCCGAAGGTGAGGCTGAACCCCATGGCTATGAGGGCGAGGATCACGCTGTTCACTAAGCCGTAAACCACCATGCTGGCTATCATCTCTGGCTCCTTGCAGAAGGGGCGATCTTTTCCGGAAAGATCGCCCCAGAACATCCATGAGAATTTGCCCTCCCCCGTCTGTCATTTCATATGGGGGGGCAATTCAATCTTCCCCTCCGCAACCACCTCTGGGAATACGGGGACCCTCACCCCCGGCTTCCTCCACTGGAAGGCACACCCTATGGCTGTTTCTTTAGGGTCGACCCCGTAGACCACTTGGTGATCCTTCGCGAACTTTATCCTTCCAACGACGCCCGTTAGGTCGGTTTTCTCAAGGGCACTTACGAGGGCATCTGGCTCGAGGGTTCCGGCGCGCTCTATAGCATCGGCCAGAACGTAGACGGAATCGTAGCTCGGCCCTGGACCATGACCTGACAGTTTGATCCGGGCGTCATCCCCCCATCTCTTGCCGTAGTTCTCATTGTAAGCCACGGATTTCGGCACTGCTTTCACGGGGATCGGGCCGATCTCGAAGAGAAAGTTGATCATCCCCTCGACTTCTCCCTCAAAGACATCCCAGGCATTACCCGGGGCAACGGGGCTGATGAAGCCGCAAAGCAGCGCTGGGGCCTTCATGCTGCGCGCCTGCTTTAGCAAAATGCCGCTCTGAGGCATATCGAAAATAGGCACGATAACCTGGGCCTTTTTTGCCCTCACTTTGATCAGGGAGGGTGAAAAGTCGCTTGCACCTAACGGATATGGATCGAAACCTGCTACTTCCCAGCCATGTCCCTTGTACCATGCATCCAATCCTTTGCCGGTTGCCTGAGCCCATAATGTGTCCTGCACGGTAAGGTATGCCTTGGTGAAGCCGAACTCCTTGTTGAGAAACGCCATCACCCCTTGGAGATACTTGACAAGGTAAATAGCATTGAGGCAATTCCGAAACATGTACTTATATTGGTCGTAGTTCTCCACAATTTTCTTCTGGAATGCCGGGGTCATGGCAATGGAGCAGATATAGGGGAGCTTGTACTTGGCAATGAGGTCCATTGACGCCATCAATATCTCGGAGCGGAAGGCCCCCAATACAATAGCATGGGGTTTCTTCTCCAAAATGAGCTTCTCCACCGCCGTCAAGGCGTCGTGAACGGGAATTCCGGGCTCATGTTCCCTCGTGTCTATCGAGTAAGCTTTCAGGGGACGTTTTACACCGCCTACAGCCACCCCGCCTTTGGCATTTATTTCTTCAACAGCCATCTGGACGGACCTCCAACCATCCGCACCCTCAATGGAGCCAAGGGCAGTAGGGACCCCAATGATAATAGGCTCAGCAGCCTTGGCGGGTGATACTGGACTTGCGAGGAAAACGATGGAAATAGCCAGAATAAATGACGCAAAATATAATGGCGCTCTCTCTTTCATGGTTCTCCTCCTTTCTTAAGGTTTGGGTAGGGGAAAAATCTTTTGAAATTCTTTACCCCTGATCGATTGGCCTTTTACAGTGGGGGTAAGGGAATCCATGAATTTAAAACGACATATCGAGGACAAGATCTTCTATCATAGTACGTCCATTTTGTCAAACAGAAAATCGACGGTTCCTTTTCCCCGAGCCTTGAACTGGATAAGGACATCGGGGCATGGAGATATCGTTTTGTGTGCTCCTCAAAATCCGTCTCCGCAAAAAGGATTTGCAATTTTCAGCCGATCGACTATAAAGCAGCATTGGATGCATGATTTTTCGTTGTTAATGATGGTTCTTTTTGGGGATTGAGCAAATTTTTCCGAGCTGATTGGGCGAAAGGAGGCCGTGATGTTTACGTTGATTCGCGGAGGCAGGATCTATGCCCCAGATGAAATGGGTATCCGCGATATCCTGATCGCAGCCGATAAGATAGTGAAGATCGGCGATCGGATTGATCTCCCGCGGGACTTTGACGTGGAGGTTGTGGATGGCGCGGGAAAGATCGTTACCCCGGGGTTCATCGATCTCCACGTCCACATCATCGGGGGCGGAGGAGAGGGAGGACCTTCGACGAGGGTGCCGGAGATCCAGCTCAGCCAGATTATACGGGCCGGGGTCACCACGGTGCTGGGCGTGCTGGGGATGGACGACGTATCTCGCCATCCGGAATCCCTGCTCGCAAAAGCCATGGGCTTAGAACGGGAAGGCGTCACCGCTTATACCCTGGTGGGTTCGTATCAATTCCCTCCGGTTACCATAACGGGTTCCGTCCGAAGGGATATCGCCTTGATTCCCAAAGTCATCGGGGTGGGGGAAATCGCCATCTCCGACCACCGCTCATCACAACCCACCTTCGAAGACGTGGCTAAGGTGGCTGCCGAGGCGAGGGTTGGGGGTATGCTTGGCGGAAAAGCCGGCCTCGTTCAATTCCACATCGGTGGGGGTGAAAGAGGGCTGGAGTATTTGTTCCGGTTGGTCGAGGAGACCGAGATTCCCATTGAGCAGTTCCTCCCTACCCACATCACCCGATCCCCTGCTGTATTTGAGCAGGCTATCAGGTTTGCGCAGATGGGAGGCAATGTGGATATCACGGTTTTAGGGGGGAGGCCCACCCGGAGGATGAGCGTTGGGGAAGCCGTCAGGCAGTTGCTATCTGCCAAGGTATCGGTGGAACAGATAACGTTGAGCTCGGATGCCAATGGAAGCATGCCAGTTTTCGACGAGAAAGGAAATCTCGTTCGCATGGGTGTTGGGGATATTCGGAATCTCTATGATGAATTTCGATTCTTGGTGGCTGAAGAGGGCTTCCCGGTTTCGGATATCCTGAAGTGCTTAACGCTGAATCCCGTGAGGAGGATCAAGATCGATGGACAGAAAGGTTCTCTGGAAGAGGGTAAGGATGCGGATCTGGTCGTCTTCGATCCGGATTGGAGAATCGATCGCGTTTATTCCCTGGGCAAGCTCATGGTATCCGGAGGAAAACCAGTGGTGAAGGGAACATTCGAGTGAGGTTTTGGTTTCCATATCGATGCCTTTTTAATCCAGCGGGACTTGGCGGCGGGGGATCGAAGGTATATTGTATCTATTAAAGGTATATCTTGTATAAAAGGAGTGTGTCATGGCAAGGATGAGAGGAGCTGATATCATCGCGGAATACCTTGTGAAGGAAAAGGTTCCGTACGTATTTGGCCTTTGCGGCCACGGGATTATCGGGTTTCTCGATGCTTTATACGATCGGCAGAACCAAATCAAGGCGATGACCGTAAGGCACGAACAGGCGGCAGGCCACATGGCCGATGCGTATTTTCGCGTTGCCCATAGGCCCGTTGCCACGTTCACCTCTTGTGGGCCCGGTTCAACCAACCTACCGTCGGCCCTGGCATCGGCAATGATGGACTCCTCAGCCTTCTTGGCGATTACCGGAAATGTCCCAACATCTCAATTCAACAGATCTCCATTCCAGGAGACGGGACGCTATTTTCAGGCTGATTATCCAGCAGCCATTCGTCCCTATGTGAAGAGGTCTTTTCAGCCGACCCGGGTAGATATGATTCCCTTAGCGATTCGCCAGGCATTCAAAACGATGTTGACCGGGAGGACAGGCCCCGTGAACATCGATATTCCCCTGAACTGCTTTGCGGAGGAGGCAGATGTCGAGGTTCCAGAGCCCGGGATCTGGCGGGGTGGTATTAGCTCCAGAGTGACGGGGAATTCTGAACTCATTGAAAAGGCCCTGGATCTGCTCCTGGGCACGGATAAGCCGTGCATTGTTACAGGGCACGGTGCGGTCTTATCCGAAGCGGCACCTGAGCTGAGAAGATTGGTCGAGCTGCTCAGCATACCCGTGGCCACGACGGCCAACGGCAAGGGGATTATTCCTGAAGATCACCCGTTGAGCTTGGGTGCCATAGGGCGAAACGGGACGTACATGGCGAACGAGGCCTGCCGCTCCTGTGAAGTTCTTCTCGGGTTAGGAGTGAAGTTTGATGATCGTCAAAGCAGTTCCTGGATACCGGGGTACACGTTCACTATTCCACCCACGAAACTGATCCACGTGGAGATCGATCCTGATGAGCTCGCGAGGAACTATCCTCCTACCCTTGGAATTCTCGGTGATGCGAGGACTTTCCTTGGAGAGCTCTTGAGGTTGGCTGAGGCGAGGGTGAGTAAGGACGGGTTGAGAAACAGGGCGTGGTTAGATGAGATCCAACGATGGAAAAATGGGTGGGAGGAATTTAATATGCCGAATTTTAGCTCAGGGGTGGTCCCCATAAGGCCCGAGCGGCTGGTGAAGGATGTGCGGGCGGTTATGCCAAGGGATGGGATTCTTCTTTCCGACGTGGGTGAATACCACAATTGGTTAATCCAATTCTATGAGGCATACGAGCCGGGCACGATGCTGCAATCATGGGGATTTGCCTCGATGGGGTTTGGTGTGTGCGGAGTATTGGGGGCGAAGCTGGCTGCACCAGAAAGGGCCTGTGTATCAGTCTGCGGTGACGGAGGATTCATGATGACCCCCCATATTCTCTGTACGGCGGTACAATATGATATCCCGGCTGTGTGGATAGTCTGGAACAACTACGGATGGAACGTGATCAGACATCAAGCCCATGGTGCCTGGCCTGATCGTGAGATCGTCACCAGTTTCAGGAAGGAGGAAACAGGGGAGTTTTACAACCCTGATTTTGCCGCCCTGGCGAAGGCCTGCGGGGCAAATGGTGCGAAGGTTGAGAAACCGAGTGACTTTAAAGATGTATTTCAACATGCCATCGAATCGAATGAGCCCTTTGTAATCGAGGTCGTTGTGGAGCGTGACGCTAAAGGGCCCTCGGTTGGGACCTGGGTACTGCCACCCTTTCGCCATCCTGAACCATCGTATGGGAAGCGAAATCTGAGGACATAGCAATCATTACTGGAATTCTTTCCTGTTGAAACGGTATCACCGTTACATTCATTCCGAACATATTTTCTGACTTTTTCGGAAAATCAGAGATATTCACAGGGAATCTGAGCCAAGCTGCTTTCCCAATTCATACGCTTTTTCCATAAGGTCACGATTGTTCCCTATCTCTCCGGCTTCCGATGCGCTCCCGTAGACCATTCCCACATTTTGTGCCCCGACGTAATTGAAGGCATCCTGAAATGTCCGCAATGCGTTGACCGCACCAGAGGCGAAGGGATCGACATCGGCATATGTTAGAACGATACCGATACGTTTCCCTGCGAAGGCGGCATATTCCTCCCCAGGGCCTCCCAAGGCATACCATCGGTCCATGAACAATTTCGTTTGAGCGGAGACGGTAAACCAGTAGATGGGACTGGCAATCACGAGAGCATCCGCTTGTCGAAGCTTGGCGTAGAGAATTTCCATATCATCATCGATCACACAATCCTTATCCCTCTCCTCTCGACACGCGTCGCATGCTGTACAAGGCTGAATATTCATTCCGTGAAGATAGAAGCTCTCGATCTCCGCCCCCGCTGCCTCTGCACCTGCGGCCACCTGTTTCGCGAGGGTTGCGCTGTTGCCATCTTTTCTCGGGCTTCCCATCACCAGTAGGATTTTTTTGTCCCCCATCGACTTTCCTCCCCCTTTCTCAGATGCGTAATCTCATTCGTTTATTTCCGGTTTTGTCAGTCTCACCTTCATATCCGTTGCAGGCATATTCTGTTGGATTCTCAGGGTTACGTACGTTCTTTTTCAACCCGGTCCCTTGTTCGCGAATCAGAGCTCATGGTGATCCACGGCGGGCTTGATCTCCCTCATTTTGAATTCTTGAACCAACTCCACCATCTTTTCCACGAGAATAGCAAAGATCTTTTCCCCCTTCTCCTTGGTTGCCAATCTGGCATCGCCTACCACACCGGTTTTGGAGATCCTGGACCATCTATCCATGAAGACCAGAGGAGGCGGTTGGATCAAGCTTCTCCAATGATACTTGGTGATTGGGAAATTGATGTCCTTCACCAGCTTAGTCTTATCCACCAAGGACTCGTCTAGATACAAGACAAGCGATGTTTCCAGTTCTTCAGCATGGGATAGGTACTTGGATTTACATATCTGGGAAATCTCCTTTTTGGCCAAGGAATAGGGGGTAATGCTGGCGACGATGGCGTCAGTTTCCTCCATGGCTTTTCTTGCTGCGATGTCGATGAAGGGTCTATTCGAACCATGGCCATTGGCAATGAGAATTCTCCTGAAGCCATGGACGGTTAAGCTTTTCAACGCATTGTAGATGTATCCGATGAGGTTTTCAGTCTTAATTGAAATCGGGCCCGGGAAATCCATGAGATGATGTTCATCGTACCCATAGGGGATAAGAGGCATGAGTAATACATCGGCTGGAATGCTTTTGGCAGTGGCAAGGCAAATCTCGTATATGAGTAAATTATCCGTTGTTACGGGAAGATGAGGTCCGTGGTCTTCAACCGCTCCGATAGGCTGGATGATAACAATCTCATCTTTCTTGAGGTCTCTTATCTCGGGCCAGCTCAAGTGTGAATAAAGAAACGCCTTTTTCATTGAATTTTCCCTTCCTTTCTTCATGGCAAAGATGAGCTATTACTAATGGAACGAGGAGATGCTGTCAAGAATTTCATGGAGGAGTCTCGAGAAACCACTCCTCTCTGCTCAGGAAAACTGTGCACGGTGTGATTAATGGATTTCATAGGCAGAAAATCGAGGAACTTTCGATTTCCAAATGGCGGTTCAAATCAGATTTTATTTTCTTTTCGGGATGTGGTAATTATTGGGCTAGGGATGAATGAAGGGGCGATTGAAGGGGAGGACAACGCAATGATAGTTATCAAGGAGGAACTCATTGAAATGGTTAAGAAAGGTATGCCTGACAGGGAAATAATGAAGGAACTGGGTATCCAAACGAGGGCTTCTTTGAGGAAGATGTATTACGAGGCATTGGTTGAAGCTGGGAAGATCAGGGATATCCTGTCAGAACAGGAACGAAAAAAACCAGTACGAGGGAAAAGGGCGTTGACCATCGGCACAAGGGGGACGATTCTGCTGAGCAAGGCATTGCTGATAGACCGGTTTGGTTTTAAAGAAGGGGATAAGTTTAGCATTGCCAAGAGGACGGATAGCATTGTCCTGAGGAGAACGGAGTAGCGAAATATTTCAGTCGCCAATTGTTAATTCTCAGAAAACTACAGGACCACAGATTTTATTGAGAAATACTCAGTTTCCTTAAGGCCGCCGTTCCCGAGCATCTGCATCATCGTATTGTAGCCGAAAGATGGCGAATATTATTTTCGTCTTTTCCTTGGAATTCGGCGCCTCCAATAAACAAGAATCAACAGGCATCCCAGGGCAGCGAAGCCAAGAACATAGTACGCTGTATAGGCCTTGAACCCCACGTCATGGGTGGCAAGGAGATCGATCTCTTTTCTTGGAAATCCCTCACCCTCAAGAACAAGCTTTCCGAGAACGTCCCCTTTGCTTATGGGGGGATTTGCCGAAGAAGGGATCTCTTTTCTGAGGGGAAGGGATTGTTCCATGTCTTTGGGAGCTGTTACAACAAGTGCTTTGGTGGCGGAGAGACCAACTTCCGGCGGATCGCCGCTTGGCACTTTTACCTTGGCAACAACCTCACCTTCCTCGACCAGTGTATGGGTCGAGAAGTTTTTAAATCCGTATCCAATAAGCTTAAAGGCATCGCTATCACGATTGTCGCCATTCTTCGCTCCCATGACAACACCGATGAGTCTCTGGGCGTCTTTCTTAGCTGAAAAAAGAATGTGATACCCAGCTGTCCTCAAATAGCCCGTCTTGAGGCCGTCGACGCCCTTGCCCCGATCGAGCAACGGGTTCCAGTTCTTTTGCTTTATCCCCCGATAGGTATACTCCGGAAGGACATGAAACTCCAGGGCTTCGGGGTGATCGTGTATATAGTTGAACCCAAGATGGACGATATCGATCGCGCTTGTCTCTTGGCCTTCTGCGTCGAGCCCATGGCAGTTCACAAAGTGGGTGTGCTCGAGTCCAAGAGCCTTGGCCTTTTCGTTCATTTCATGGACAAAGACTTCCTCTGCGCCCGTAAGAAACTCGGCGATAGCCAAAGCGGCGTCATTGGCTGATATGGCGGCAACCCCCTTGATCAATTCGATGAATTTGATCCTGTCCCCAACTTCAAGAAACATCTGGGAACCGCCCATCTTCCATGCTCTCTTGCTGACAACCTCCTCCTGGTCGAACTTCACACTCCCGCGCTTGATGGCGTCGAAGGCTAGATATAAGGTCATTACCTTTACGAGACTAGCGGGGCTCATTCGCTTCTCGGGATTCTTTTGGAAAAGAATCTGGCCGGTCTTTCCATCCATCAGCACGGCTGATTCTGAATGAATGGTCAGGCTTGGCTGAGGTTGACACCAGGCATAAAAGGTGGGATGAAGCCATAGCATCGCCACAACGAACATCTCGATACCAATAAGTCCCTTTCGTCTCATAATCTTCTCCCTGTATGATTTCCCGCCAAAAGCTCACCACATGGGCTCACCATAGCATTTTACTATTCCTCTTCTCCTTTCTCAAGCCGGCGCCCCGCAAATCCGCTCGAGAAGTTGGGTGCACACCGAGGCTACCATTTAGGAACCGGTTGTTGGCCGGGTTTCCCGGGGCGAACGAGTATACGGTGTTGCAGTCATCCAGTGCTGCGGTGATGCAGTCGGAAAGGATAAACAGAGCCGAAGGCTGGAGGTTTGAGGGTGGAGGCGGAAGGCAAAATTTCAAATGGCAAAGCTGAAATGACAAAGTCCAAATGGGGAGATCTCTGGGAGAGCGGAAAAAGGAGCTCTGAGCACGAAACACGCGCACGAGCACGAAATACACGGACACGAACCACGAACATGAACAGTGAGCGAACGGACAATGGCATTCTCTCGAGAATAACAGAACCCCTGATGAAATCAAAAGGTTAGGGAAATCCCGTCGAAAGAAATGAGGAAACGCCGGTCAGGCTTGAATTGACAAGATTGTCTGGAATTGATAGTAAGGCGTTATCGCCGGATAAATCCAAACCATCCGTGAGGGTTGGACGGAAAAATACGGATGAATCGGCCATTTCAGAGGGAAGGGAGGAATGGAGAATCATGAGAACATCAGCACAAATTCTGTTGTTGGCGGCGCTCCTCCTATCGTGCACTGCCCACCAGAGGTCATGGAAGGAGCTCAATGCCGAGTCTATGATCCTTTATCACCAAGGGCAATACTCACAAGCAGCCGAGGTAACTGAAGAAGCATTGACAGTTGCAGAAAAGACATTTGGTCCTACTCATCCCCATGTAGTGGCTTCTCTGAACAATTTGGGTGAAATCTACAGAGCCCAGGGCAAATATGCCGCGGCCGAACCTCTTTGCAAGCGGGCCCTGGAAATAGGGGAGAAAACCCTCGGCCCCCACCATCCCCAGGTGGCGAAATCCCTGAATAATTTGGGTGCAATCTACAGAGCCCAGGGCAGATATGCCGAGGCGGAGCCACTCATCAAGCGGGCCCTGGAAACAAGCGAAAAAACCCTCGGCCCAAACGCTCCCCAGGTGGCGAGATTTCTGAACAATCTGGCGGTTCTTTACCAAATCAAAGCTCACTATTCCGAGGCTGAGTCACTCTATAAGCGGGCTCTGGCGATCAATGAAAAGGCCCTCGGGCCGGAACATCCCCAGGTGGCGGATATCTGCGAGAATTTGGCGAAGCTTTACAGGCAAATTGGCAAAAGAGAAGAGGCTGAAGAATTAGAAGAACGTGCAAGAAGAATCCGTTCGATTTGACAAGAATTACATGGGAGGTTTGCCACGGTCAACCACACGGGTCGTTAAGGTACGGATTTTTCCCCCGCATCTGAATCCCGCATAGAATATGAACCACATAGTTTGGAATCGATTGTGGTCGTCCTCTATTTCAATTACCCATAACAAATTTTATTACAGTGGGCCTGCCCATCGCCCAACCGTTTATTTATAGGGGTTGGTGTTCGTCGCGGAGCAAGTCATTTATGGTCTTGACCGGATTGAAGGTGATGAGGGGGACTTCGACAAAGATGGTCATCCAGTGGGCCATGGCTCCATTCCACAGTCCGGGAAGCTCAAGGGCCTTGAGCTCCCGACCCTCCTGCGATTTCTTGGTGATAATGATGGCGCCGGGATCGACATATTTCCTCAGGTCGAAGGGATTTCCCCGATAGTCCCGGACCCCGCAGACAACGTCCACGGGGTTGAAGTGGGTCGTCGAGCGCCATATTTCCTGTTGTTCAACGGAGTCGGGATCTACCTGTGCCCTTTCTACAATCTGCATGGAAAGGGTACCGTCTTTCCCCTCGACCCAAAAGGGCCCTCCCCCGGGTTCGTCCCGACTTGGGACCTGGCCGCAGACGCGCAGGGGACGATTAAGCGTGGACAAGAGGAATTCCCCTTTCTCTTTGGTTGATCCAAGCCTCAGGCTTTCCGGGATTGGAAGGAAGAGATCAGTCTCTACAAAATCCAATGCCTCCCGGAGAAACCGCTCTTCATCAATCCCTTCGACGAGCTTCTCCATGTATGAGAAGATCCTCTTTTGAGCCTTGAGCAGATATCCAGCTAGGGCCTTTTTCCATGTGAATGTCGTGACCTTTAGTCTGTCTGGAACGATGTTGTCGATGTTCTTGATAAAGATGATGTCCGCTTGGAGGTTGTTTAGGTTCTCGATGAGGGCTCCATGCCCGGCTGGCCTGAAGTGGATACTTCCATCTGGCAGCCGGAATGGGCGATTTTCCACGTCCACGGCGATCGTATTGGTAAATTCCCTCTGGGTAGAGAAGTCCACCTGAAATCGGACATTGTATTTCGCTCCGTAAAGGGGCCGCACCTCTTCCAAGAGCCTTTCGAAGCCTTCCCGGTGCTCAGGAGATACGGTGAAGTGGAGCCGACAGATTCCCTTACCGTCCCGAACATACTCCGCGGCCTCCACGAGGTGTTCCTCAAAGGCCGTTCGACTCTCATCGGGATATTGATGGAACTTGAGCAGTCCTTTCGGGAGGTTGGCGTAGTTAAGCCCGCGAGAGGTCAGAAGATACTCGAGGATTTCCTCGAATCTTCCCTTTTCCAACAGGTCACGGATGTCGAGCCCGACCTCGGCCATGACATTTCTGAGGATATCGAAGAAGGCGAAGCGGTCGAAGTTATTAACGAACGTCACGAGCTCCTTGAATCTCCCTTCCCCCGCCTCCGCCCTTCTTTCAATCTCATTTCGATCCATCCGAGGCTCATAGGTGTGGAGCCAGAGGGGGGATTCAAACATCCGGGTGGCCGCACCTGAAGCGGGCACGAACTTAAGGAACCGCCCTCGGTCTGCTGCCGCCTTGTGATGTTCAATAAGGGCTGGGAGTTCTTTCTCGGGTATGGCATGTATACCATCGCCTATCGTACACGGCCGTCTGAGGCGCAGATATGGTGGAGGGCCTCTGAAGGCCTCGAGTTGAGAATTAATCACTTGTTCCGTGATCCCGAGCGCCTTCATCTGACCGCGATCTTTCCGCGAAAATGTTAAGAAATCCATGAACTGTTATTTCCTGGGAACGTTCTTCCTAAGGAAAAGAAGGAAGGGGTCAGGTCTTCATTCTTGACAAGCCTAACTTCTCTTTCACCTCGGCGATATCTTTTCTTAAGTTATTGTCCTCACTCATCCTCATGGCGATGCGACGACTCGCCTGTGACACTCCTGATTCTCCAATACCAAAATGTTTGCCTATCTCTTTAAGCCTTTCCCCAGTATATCTTTGACAAAGATATAGTCCCACCCCTCGCATTAAAAGTCGATCCTGAGAAAATATCAATTTCACCTCATCCATTATCTCTTGAATCGAAGGTCTCCCTAAAAGCGCTCTTAGGGCAGGCAAGTTAGAGTCAGATTGTCTATTCGTCAGGTATCTATCTCTTATCGATTCGATAAAATCCTCAGTTCCCAATATCGTTGAACTGACAACCCCTTCCAACGGACTCTTGAATTTCTGGCCAACCATGGCATTAACAAAATCGCGGTACCCCTTCTGGGCGGGGGAGACCTTATCACCAAAATAACTGAGAATAAAATCAATCGCCAGCCACTCTGGCGCTTTCCTCAGGCCGATAAAATATCGGTAACTCGACCATGGGTATTGTTCAGGTGTATCGACCATCTTCGCCCTGATAGGATTCAAATGGATATAACGGGAAAGTTCTTTCGCGTATTGGTCCTTCTCTACGAGGATAGCCTTGTAGCGACCGTGGAGAAGGTGGCCTGATCGTTGGCGTTTCACATTAAAGTAAGTCGTGTAAGCGCCGTTTATATGATGCATGATCTCGGGCAGATTTCCGACAGGTGTTTCCAGCAATAGATGGTAATGATTCCTCATCAGACAATAAACGTGGACCGACGCGCGATACCTTTGGACTGCCGATTCCAGATATGAGAGGAATTTTTCCCTATCCCGTATGTCTTTAAAGATTTGTCTCCCCTCGTTTCCCCTTGCTGTGATGTGATAGAAGGCGCCTGGGAAAGTTATTCTTAACGGTCTTGACATGGCGTCCTCCTTAGCGATCGAGCAGCAGTGTGGCTAGTCTATTCCGAATTCAGATCTTTGTCAAGAATGAAGACCTGACCCCATCTTTCTTGCTACCTTTGGGTGGCCTCGTGCACCAAATCCAGGGCCCGTTGAATACCCACGGTCGGTACTATCCCGCATCCCCTTGCGGCACGGACATACCATCGCTCCCGCTTTTGCCCGATCTCAAGCCAGAAATTTTGGGTCAAGTTCTCCTCTGCAACAATCACCTGCACCATCCCCTTCTGGCGTTTAGGATCGTAGAGAAACTCCTTGAACTCAACGACCGTTTCGCCTCGCTGGTCCTTGGGCCTAAAACGGTCGGGGTCGAAACGCTCAAGGTAATACGTCTTCAATGGCCTGTCCTCCTTTAAGGGGATTTCCACGTGGTCTCGTTTGAGCAGTTCCATCTCATGGAATTCCTCCTGTCCGCTTCCGTGCCATTTGCGTTCGTATTTTGTCCCAAATCGGGGCGGTATTGTCTCACAAGATACTTCGAAGCCGGTGTGGGGGATCTGTTCCAAAATCCAATTCACATATGGTTGATAGTCCGTGATGATTCGCACCTCTCCTCCGTTGAGCAGGCGGCTATTGAGCAGTTTGAGAAAAGAATGGGAGAAGAGGCGATGTCTTGTATGGCGCTTCTTGGGCCATGGATCCGGGAAAAGCGAGTAGACGCAATGCAATGATTGAGGCTTGAAGAGCCGGTCAAAGGCGACCCTAGCATCCGCCTGGAGTAAGCGAACGTTGCTCACGTCTGCCCGTGCTATATTTTGGAGCGCTTTCTGGATTGAAGTCCACTTCAATTCGAGGCCCACGAAGTGCCTATCTGGGTGGGTTTGGGCTAGTCGAACGAGAAACTCACCGTATCCAAAGCCGATTTCCACATCGAGAATTGTCTCACGCCCGAACCGTCGCTGCCAGTCTATTGGGCGGGTCGCTCCTAACCAGGGGATGAATGGTTTAAGAGAGGGATTACGCGGGTTCATTGGCACATCTTATCGTAAGGCGATGCCTCTCCTCACAAAATCCACGTCTGCTCTTCCCACTAAACCTATCAGAAGGGGAAAATCGTGTCAAATTGCGAGGTTAGGTTTACTTGATGAGTCGATGGTGCATTTTGAAGAGGGCCAGCGGGAAGAAGACAAGGCAGAAAATCGCAAGGTAGGCAATATTCCACAACAAGTCATTACCTATCACTCCGAAGCTGAATGA
>Ga0180437_10002384_pt1 | contig 30097 bp, 22 predicted proteins | sample SS_ome_4_FD_132410 | JGI IMG/M metagenome (GOLD analysis project Ga0180437, IMG submission 132410) | Hypersaline lake sediment archaeal communities from the Salton Sea, California, USA - SS_3_D_1 metaG | ecosystem: Environmental > Aquatic > Non-marine Saline and Alkaline > Hypersaline >...
CGAAGTGGGTGACGTCCTCGACCTTGCCGGGTACATGATGGACGCGTTCGGATACCAGTCAAGACTCTTTCTCGCGACCCGGCCGGAAAAATCGCTCGGGACGGACGAGGAGTGGGAGCAAGCTACCGAATCGTTGCGTGAGGCCCTCGAGAGTCGAGGTCTCGAGTACGAGGTTGACGAGGGCGGCGGAGTTTTTTACGCGCCGAAAATCGACCTGAAACTTGTCGACGCGCTCGGTCGAGGTTGGCAGGGGCCTACCATACAGGTTGACCTCAACCTGCCGAAACGGTTTGACGTCACGTACATCGGGAAAGACGGGCAGGAGCACGAGACGGTGATAGTCCACCGCACGGTTCTCGGTTCGATGGAACGGTTTGTCGGCGGGCTTGTGGAACATTACGGCGGCGCGTTCCCGACGTGGCTTGCACCGGTTCAGGTTGTTGTCCTGCCGATATCCGACGCGCAAGCGGACTATGCCGTGAGCGTGCAATCGGAACTTCTTGCGGCCGGTGTTCGGGCGGAGGTCGACGCACGCGACGAGAAGATCGGTTACAAGATACGTGAAGCGCAGGTACAGCAGGTGCCGTATATGCTGGTGCTCGGCCGGAAAGAGGTCGAGTCCGGCACGGTGGCTGTTCGACATCGGCGTAAGGGTGATCTGGGGCAGATGAAACTGGAGCAGTTCAACGGTCTGATCAGAGAGGAGGTCGAATCGAAGACCCTCGATTGACCTGTCGGGTTGGAACGGATTCCCAGTCCGCAAGATTGGAGAGAACTCATGCCAACTGAATCTCGCTGTATAAATCATCACCATAGAGAAGCTACCGGAAGGTGCAGGCGGTGTAACATACCGCTCTGTACGGAATGTAAGATCATCGAGGTGGAAGGCACGTTCTGCAGTGAGAAATGTCTCAGGGAAACCAAGGTGTTCCTTAAGAGAGCCGAGGAACTGGAGAAAGATACCGTTAAACCTCGGGGGCGTTTTCCCCTGAGACAACTGGTCATAGCTATCCTGGTGGTGCTGGCCGCCGTTGTGTTGCTCAGGATTGGCGGGGTGACGAGCGCTTCTGACTTTGGCGACCTGATCCGCAGGATAGTGAACACGATCAGACGTGGTTGATGGCGATGGAAGAAGTGCGGTTGAGGTATGGATTCGGGCGTAGTCCAAACAGGGGGGAACGAACGATGAAATTGACAAAGGCAGTCTTGATCGTGTTGGCCGCTCTTTCATACGCAGCGGTCGCTCAAGCGGAGTTGCGAGCAGGTGTCGCAATTGCTGACATCACTCCTCCTATCGGCGGACGAATGGCCGGCTACAGCGCACGAGGGGCAAACGCTTCCACCGGTGTACACGACCCTCTCCTGGCAAAGGCGCTCGTTCTGAAGGACGATGATCACGTGCTCGTGATGGTAACCATGGATCTCGCGGGATTTCCGGGAGACAGTACCGAGCGGGTCAAGCAGGCGATACTCGACGAGACCGGTACGGCTCAGGTGATGCTCTTGCCCAGCCATACACACTCCGGTCCGAGCGGCGGGCAGGACTTCCCCTCCGCTGAGAAGCCGTGGATAAGTGATGCGGAGCGGAAGATAATAGACGCGATCGTCAAAGCGAACGACTCTGTCGAACCCGTCAAGTACGGAGTCGGAAAGGGAGAGGTCGTTGAGGGCCACAACAGACGTAAGGTTTACCCTGACGGGACGGTGGAGATGTTGTGGCGCAACGCTGAGCGCGCTCCCACATCGCCGGTAGACTACATGCTTGGCGTGATCCGGTTTGAGAGAATCGCTGGTGAACCGCTGGTAACTCTCGTGAATTTCACGTGTCATCCGGTGGTTTTGGGTCCTGAGAACCTTCTAATTTCCGCAGATTATCCAGGAGTTATGATGAAGACCGTTGAAGCGGAGCTCGGTGGAACCTGCATGTTTGCCAACGGTGCCTGCGGCGACATCAACCCGTTCATGGACAAGACCGCACCGGCCGACGGTGCTTATGAAGAAATGGAGAAGATGGGCAAGGCGGTTGCAGCGGAGGTTATCCGCGTTTCGCGAACCATCAAGATGCACGAGTCCTCGGACGCCGATCTTACGGCGGCAACCGAGATGATACCGATCCAGCCGCGCTGGGATATTACCGATCCGAGACTCGTGGATGCGCTCTCGAAGAAGTACGGCGCACCTTTGGTGAAAGCGTACTTGAGCAGGTTCAAGCTTCCGATGGAGGGAAACCTGGTCACGGTCACTCTGGGAGACGACGTTGCAATAGCCGGATTGCCCGGCGAGTTTTTCGTCCAACACGGTCTCGACCTCAAGAACAGGTGTGTTATACCCAACACGTTTGTATTCGGGTACTGCAACAACTCGTTCGGCTATTTTCCGACCATCAATGCCGCGTGGCAGGGCGGCTACGGCGGCAAAGAGGCGACGATCGTTGAGGTGGGCGCGGGCGAGAAGTTCATAAACAGGGCATTGAGAAACTTCTACTATCAGACGGGCAGGCTCAAAGAGATCCCGGATTTTTAGCAGCGTTCTTGCTCCAATGTAGTCGCCCTGATTATACGGAGGTGGATGATGAACAGAGACGGAATCGGCAGGCGGGAATTCATACAGCGCGCGGTTATCGGAACCGGAATTGCCGCTGCCGGGCTATGGGCACCCCAACGTGTCCTTGCCGCCGTTCCACAAACCGGCACAGTTGCAACTACGCAGGTCTCCCTTGGCAAGACCGGCATTCGAATGTCGCGGCTTGGCATCGGCACGGGAACTATAGGAGGCGGACGCCAATCGAACCAAACGCGGCTCGGCCTGGAGGCCTTCTCTGGACTGATGCAACATGCGTTTGAACGCGGGATAACTTACTTTGACGCCGCCGACAGCTACGGTTCGCACACGTTTATCCGGCACGTGCTGAAAGATATCCCGCGCGAGCGGGTGACGATTCTGAGCAAGGTAGGAGGGCGTTCGCGCGACGGTGCGGAGAAGGATATCGAACGCTTTATCAAAGAGCTGGGAACCGACTACATTGACATACTGCTGCTCCACTGCATGACCCGGGCCGATTGGCCCGAGCGGATGGCCTCCAGGATGGACGCTCTCTCGGCGGCCAAGGAGAAGAAGGTTGTGCGGGCGGTGGGCGTTTCATGTCACAGCGTCGAGGCGCTCGCGGCAGCAGCGGAATCGCCATGGGTAGACGTAGTTCTGGCGCGGATCAATCACGACGGAGAGAAAATGGATGACAAACCGGATGTCGTGGTACCGGTTCTGCGCAAGATACACCACGCCGGCAAGGCGGTTCTCGGGATGAAGATCGCCGGCGAAGGTCGTCTCGTTGACCAGCTCGACAAGTCCCTGGAATATGTCCTGAAACTAGACTGCGTCGACGCGATGACCATCGGGTTTGAGAAAACCGACGAGGTTGACGATACGATCAGTCGCATGGAAAGAGCTGCGAAGAGCCTGGCAACCGATTCGCGGAGCCGAGATCCAAACGCACGCTTGTCACGGGTCGCTTAGCCTGGCAAGGAGACGGTCTTACCCGCGGCCTACCACTCAAGGGGGCGATAACACCGGGCTAGACAGCCTGCCGCAGGAGAGGCCACAACTATCGGAACGGTTGTATGGCGTCCGCCCGGTATGATAGAATTCATCTGGTCGAAACGTATACATCTGGTGAAACGGAGGTCCGGGGGAAGATACGGCCATGGAACAAGAGCAGCGGGAAAAGATGCCCAACTATTTCAGACTTGTAGTGGTTAACTGGTATAAAGTCGCCGCCGGTATGCTGATCTGTGCAATCGTCGGTACGATATTCGCGCTGAGGATGCCGCGCACATACGAATCGACGGCTATGCTGCTCGTCTACCCGCCTTTCTTCAAGGAGACCGAGGCCTCGGCTAGAGCGCGAACGGAAGAGGAGGCCAAACTCGACCTGACGGAGATGATGCCGCGAACGTTCCCTGTCGACACGTACAAGGTAATCGCGAAATCAACGGAGATAGTGAAAGACATCATAGACAAGCTTCAGCTGGACGACGTCACGGTGGAGGGTCTGAGCGATCGACTTGAAGTTGAGCTGGTGAAAGAGGGAACGCGCGGCACCTCGTACTCGCAGATAATCTTGTTTCACGCGCGGTCAAACGACCCGCAGCAGGCCAAACAGGTTGCCGACAAATGGGCGAGCCTGTTCAAGGAGAAAGTCGATACGCTGGCACAGAACGGAATAAAGGACACCACCAAGTTGATTGGAGATATGTGGGGTACAACCAAGAAGGACCTCGAGGACGCGGAAGACGAATTAGAGAAGTTCAACAAGGAGTCGAACCTTGATCTGATGAAGGGCAGGAAGAAGTCCAAGGAGAATTTACTCACAACCCTTGAAACAGATCTGAATCAGACAGAAATCGACATCGCAAAGGCACGCGCCGAACTGGTAGCCTTGGGCAAAGAACTCGAGAAGGAAGAAAAGATAGAGAAGTTATTCAAGGCGCCTCCAGACGCCGCGATCTGGCTTCTGGAGAAAACGCCCGGCGGTGACGAGAAAGGCACTATAGGTCCCAAGGACGGGCTGCTCACTGAAGAGTATAACCCTAACTATACACCCGCCAGAGACAAGCAGATCCAAACCCAATCGATGTTACAAGGGTTGGAAGGTAAGAGAGATAAACTCGTTTCGGCGATGGAAGATCTCAACCGTGAGATCGAAAATCTGCAGCGGGAAATTGCAGAGAAAGAAACCGAACTTAAACAGTTGACCAGGAACGTGACAACGGTCGAGAGTACATATGAGCTGGTAGCCGCAAAGCGCGAGAAGGGAAAGATCGCGATAACCAGCGTTGCCAGCGATATACAGATCGCAGCCGACGCCGTAGAACCGGAGAAACCGGTAGGCACACGACGCCTGTTTGTGATCGCTGCGGCAGCCCTCATAGGTGCGATCATTGGTGTCGGTTACGTAATCGCTGAGTATTCCGTGCGAGTCGCTCCGGCAGGAGCAACAGGTTAGAAACGGATTCTCCCTCCCCCGTCAGAACCTACTGGACCGTCCCGTTGTTGAGCAGCGTCCCTGCCATATTGAGACCATCACGAAAACAGTATCAAGGTTCCAACACGGACACCGTTTTTAACAGGAGTTGAAGTGCGTCCGAGTGCGGGCTATGAAGTCGCGGTCGCGAGTTCGCCGTCAGCGCCTCTGTGTAGCGGTCGTTTCCCGGATCTGTTCCAGTTCTGACCGTATCGTGTCTCTCACTTCCTCGATGCGCTGTCTGTTGGCCTTCTGCCGTTCGATGTTTGTACTGCGTATCTCCCTGCTGATGCGCAGTGTCTGCTCGCGTCGCTGCTGAGCGGTCGCCCCGCGAAGTGACTGGCGCTGCCGGGTCTGGGCAAGGTTGAAGCTCGCCCGGTCGTTCCGTATAACCTGATCCTGTGCCCGTGTCTCGTTTATCTTCTCGCGTACGGTCTCGCGCCGCTCGTTTCTGAACCGGGTTTCATAATTCCAGATTATTCTTCTGTTACGCTGGACGTCGGCCCGCGCCGCCTGCCTGAACGAGGCATCGTGAGCGCGGCTTGTCTGCCTGAACATCTGCGCCTCCTGGCGTGCGGGCCTTCTCTCCTCGGTCGATATTCGTTGTATGAACTGTGCGAGGACGATATCGTCCGACTCCTGTTTGGATCCGACAGCGCCCCCCGAACGGGGCGCAAACCAAGCACTTAGCGCGAAAACCAGACACGACAGCGCCGCTACCCCTGCACGCGCAAGCATCTTCAACCGGCTTTCAGCGGTTTCCCGAATCATTTTCTGTTCCTCTCTTGAACCTTTCCACAGCAGATCTTACCACTTTCCATATCGCGGAATCAAGGTCGGAGCCCCCCACTTGGATGGGCGCGTTGTCGGCATACACCACCTCGATACCTCGCTCAAACGCCATAGCCGTCGCAACGTCAACGGCGGCAGCTTTCAACTCCGTCACCAGCGTGTCGGCCCTATCTCGTTTCAACAGTTCATCCAGTTCCCCTCGAAGAGCAGGTCGCCTCGAAAGGTTGTGGGACATACCTACCACCGAGCAGTCATGTTCGCGTTCGAGGTACTCGCGAAGCTTCGTCCCTATGCTCGGCGGGGCAGTGGTGGCGAACACGACCCGTTTCCCGCCGAGCGAACCGAGCGGTTTCGGGCGAAACACCGTTCGTACCACCTCAATGTCCGCTTTGAGCTTCACCAGACTCTGCTCGACGGCATCGATTTGGGCGGCTTCGGCCATCGGGTCCTCGCACATGGTCATGATCGCGAGGTCCGACTTCCTGACCCGGTATGGACCCATATACTGTTCCACATACTCGGTGCCGTGATGAGCCCCCACGGTGATAATCCAGGCGTCGGTTCTGACCGGAGGAAGCGAAGGACCGCTACCCTCAAAAATGAGGAAGTTGGGCGGCATACTGTTGGCGAGAACGGCACCGGCGGGCACCACAGAGCAATACACCTTGCCCGCAAAACCGCCGCCGCATCTTCTGCAACCGATAGTGACGACACGACTCATCAGGGCGTCTTCGAAATGGTCGCTGGCGGCGTGTTTTCCTTCGCGCGCGAATTCCAGAAGCAGCTCCGGAGTCAGGCTGATCTGGTCGCCGCGGATGACTTCCGGTTCAGGCGGTCCTCCGCGTCCCATTGTCACTATCAGCGGTTCAAGCTCGTCGCTGTTCTTGGCCAGAAGTCGTGCGATGTACGCCGCGATAGCAGTTTTGCCCACCCGTTTAGCCGTGCCTACGACTGAAACGGACGGTTTCTCCGCAATATCAGCGTATTGCGGCGGCTCGAACCGGAAGTCCGCTCCCTCGTACACGGCATCCTTCGCCAGTATCAGATTGGCGTAGTCGAACCGTTCGGAAGGGCGAACGACCGGGTCGTCGCTCAGGTCCACGACCACATCCGGCTTGTACTCGTCAAGTCCTCTGGCAATCCCTTCGATCGGGGCCTGCTCGGCGACGACAGGCACGCCCAGTTTGCGCAGGTCGTCGGGAGAACCAATTTTCTCGATACCACCGATGAAAACCGCCGCCACGACGTCGTAGCCGCGAACGCTTCTGACGTGCTCGATGCCGCTCTGGTTCACCGGCAGGTAGTGTTCTCCGTCGATGAGACAGATTGCTCTGGGTGGGTTACTCTGCAACTCCGCTTTTCGCACCTTCTTCCTGTTGTCTGTGCTTGATAAAATCGGTAAGGAAGTGGATTATGGACAGCACGGTATTGTCCAGCTCGACGTTGTCAAACATCGGCACGTTGTGCTGGCGTGCGCAGCCGATGATGTAATCCTGAATCTTGCGTATGCTGTCGAAGTTGTCCAGGTACTTCTGCGCATATCGATCCGGCACCTGCTTGCCCCGCGTGTAGAACCTGTTGCGATGCGCGACCTCGTCCTTGGTGGTCAGGATGAACAGCGTGGTGTAAGCTACGTGGAAGTATTTCTTTCTTATGAACCCGGGAACAACGTGTGCACCATCAATGATCATGCTTATATGTTCCTCGAGCGCCCGGTCGAGCATACCCTGTATCCCCACGCAGACGCGCAGGAGCTGTTCACGGAACGCCGCGATGACGGGGTCCGTACCCTCCGGCAACGGGATATCGAACTCTTTCCAAGCGTCGTAAGAAGATTTATGTATGGACGGCATGAGCTGGTTTGAGAACATGCCGCGCATCATCTGACGTATCGTGTCGGTCGAGAGCACGTGGTTGATGCCCAGCCTGTAACCCAACTCGGTCGCGACCGTTGATTTGCCCGTACCGGTGCCTCCCCCGATAAGTATGAGCAACGGTTTTCGGGGAGCCTTCAGCTCGCGCCAGAGAAGATACCGTTTGGCATACGGTTCACCGTACTTAGCTCTGAGTGCTTCCGAGGTTATCTGTTTCAGCTCGCCGCGCCTTATCTCGTGCCGACCGGAACGGAACAGCCTATCCTGGATCTCCTGCGCCAACTCGTGCGAAGCGCTCGGATCCATCCCGGAAGCCTGGAGCGACTGCGCGAGAAGACCTTTCGAGAACGGAAAACCGGTCTCCTTCTCCATCACAAGTATCTGAGGCGACACCCGGCCGCGCTCCCTGTATCTCTTGGCGTACTCGTCGCCGAAACTACGCGATATAACGTCCGCTGCGAGATCCTTCAACTCCTTCCTGGTGATCTCGCTGACGCCCCGCTCCTCGAGCTCTCGCAATATCTCGTTCGCCGTCTCATACGACTCGGTAACCCCGAGACCTATCGAAAGCAGGGATTGCGTCATAACGCCACGGGAATATGGAAATCGATAGTCGCGGTCAACGATTGTCGGCGCTTGAGGCAGCGGCATTTTACCTCCCCTTTTTGCTTGTTGCAACGAGGATCGTACCGCGAAACGGGAAGGAGTGTCAATTGCACCGGCGCAGGCGAGTGGTTTGGGGACGGGCTGCGAGACGATTTGGTGTGCGCACGCGGCAGTAGGGCCCACGAGCGGCGGTTCAGTCTTTGGACATGTGTGGCAGCGAAATGACAATACGAGATGCGATGGCTGACCGAAAACACAGCTCTTGACAAACGTTCCGGTAGATGATAGACTTTAATTGCCAACTTTGGGCAATATATGTCGGGTACCTTCACTCTTATCGAGAAAGAGTGGAGGTAGATGTTGCTGTCAAGTGTTAGACGGGGTCCTGTTGCATAGGAGGGATCAAAAATGAGGTATAAAAGAACCACCATCCTGTGGTTGCTTGTGATCGCGCTGTGCCTATTCGGTTTCAGCTCGGACGGTCGGGCTGAAACGGAGATTATCGTCGGGCGGCTTCTCAATAGTAAGATGTCCGCGATTGTCCGCCAGTTGGCAGATAGATACCACGCAACGCATCCTGATGTACGAATCCGAATCTTGCCGGAAAGTGACACCCACAGAGACCAATACCTGACTCTTGAGCGATACTTGGAACGATACAAAGATGTGCCTGATATCGTTGGAATCGTCTACCAGGTCGAAAAGAAGCTCGAGGAGTTGCCCTATCTTGTAAATCAGGGGTATCTAATCCCGGTTGACGAGTGGCCCGGTTGGGACGAGTACGATCATGCGGACTTCTTCGAGAGCCTTTGGCCGCCCATAGAATACAAGGGAAAGTACTGGGGCGTGCCTGCATATAGCGAGCACGGTGGAATGGGTTATTCGTTCGCAGCGTTTGAGCGGGCCGGAATCGAGAAATTGCCTGTGACCTGGGACGATTTCGTCAAAGTCTGGAGGCAAACGACATGCGATCTTGACGGAGATGGAAATGTGGACCAATGGGGCTTAGCCCTACCAGACGGCGTGGCTTTTGACTTGTGGTCAATCTGCGTCCAGCGGATGGGTGGACAGTTTTACAGCAATGACCGATTCGACCTATCGGATGAGAAGCTGCGAACCGCGTTCCGAAGACTCAAGCGGCTCAAAGACGAAGGGCTCCTTTGCCAAATGGGCGAGTTCCTCTCACCTGAGAGTGCTGGTGGTGGTACGCGTTTCGCGGCGACCCAGTACGTGCAGAGTTGGCAATTCTCTCATTATAAACCTTATATTCCGCCAGGATACGTTAAGCCGATAACCCAGACAGTCGGAGTATTGCCTTTTCCTGCTTTTGAAGTCGACGTTACACCTGTTATCGGTTGCGGCTATCTTGGCATCCGTCGAAATCCCAGCTCAAAAGTCAAGGCGTGCTTTGACTTCATAAAGCTTATCGCAGACGAAGCGACACAAATGAACCTTGTCGAAAGGTACGATTTCTTGCCACTCCGACGCTCGACTTATGAGTCCGAACAGTTCCGAGAAAAGGTCGAGAGCAAACCATGGCTCAAAGTCTTCACGGACAACTTGAGACGCTGCCGACCTACCGTGCAGCGTCCCGGTGCCACGAAGGCGCACATGGTATTGCGCAGGCACTTCACTTTAGCCTATACGGGACGGAAGGGCGTCGAGGAAGCGTTCGCCGAAGCCGAGAGGAAGATGAATGAGATTCTCAAGAGTTCGGACGACAGGTCGCTTACGTCCATCAGTGACTGAGCTCTCTAACGGGCCTACCTGGATGGCAAGGACCTCTAGGGGAGCTTCCATAAGACCCGTGATGTGCGCATCAATTGTCTTGGCGGCGTTGGTGGTTCTTGCCGGCTGCGATCGGGCTGACACGAGCGAACCGAAAGGCAGTCTCACCGCTCGTTTGAGTCAGTTCCGAGGCAACGAAGCCGCACTGCTTGCTCAGTTAGCAGAAGAGGGTGAATCTGAAATGGCTTTTGAGCGCGCGCTGGGCTTGTACAGTGAGATATCGGACTTGCAAGGTATCGACCTTCTTAAACTCATCGTATTGGAGAACATCGACAATTGGATCGGCGAGAAAGCATTCGCACTTCTAGCTGACACCGATCTCGGGCAGGACCCATCCGACAGGGGCAAGCTCCGGAGATTCTACCGGTCGTACGTGGAAGCAGCGCCGGATAGCCAGTTGGCAGTGGAGGCGGTTCGACGACTGGTTTCTTTGGCTAGCGTCGACGAGGAGCTGGCAGTGATACGCGGGATCAAGGAAAGCCACCGCGGAGCCCTCCCATTCTACGCCGCGTTGGTTCTTGAAGGAGACTTGCTCATCGAGCGAGGCAATGTGCCCGGGGCTCTCAATGCCTATCTTCAGGTATGTCTCGAGTGCGAGCGGTTTGCGGATACGGCGCGACTGCGCGGGCGGGTGGCGCGTGCATTCGAGCAGGCTGGCATGCGATGGGAAGCTACCGTCTTTCGGGCAACGCCACAGACATCGTTCGCCTCATCTGAGGTGGCGCAGTTCTATTGGGACAGCTTAGCGTGGCTTCGTCAGGAGAAGGATTCTGAGACAGATAACTGGAGAGCGTTGTGGGACGCCTCAGACGATTCCGAAGCCTTGCTCGATTTGCGCGTAGAATGCCAAGGCTCGCCGTTTGCGGCCTGTGCGAGTCTCTTCAGGATCAGTGTGCTCTTGACGGAGAGGATCCCTTCGGCTGTCGTCGAGGAAGCAGATGTCTTTGTCTGCGAATGCGGTGGCATTCTCTGTCGAGGTGAGACGGCACGTGCGAGCGTCGCTGACCGAGCATACTATGCGGCGCGTATCCTGACGGAGAAGCTTATATGGCACCTGTCGCAGCTTGCTCAAGGGCCCACTTGGAACACGGCAGCCATGCGAGAGAGCGCGGTTGGCGTCGCTGGTCTGGCAGTTCAGATATGCGAGGCGCACGCATCGTCGGATGAAACGTGGCGCGAGCGATTGGCAGAGTCCGTTATGGCACGGGGTCGCCTCTGGGAAGCCCTGGGTGCATATGGCGAGGCAATTGCTGAGTACCGCCGGGCGATGGAAATGTCTGAGGGTGAGCTGGCTACTTGTGAAGCTCAGATGCGAATTGCTGGCATCTTGGCTGAACGCTGGGGTGCACACTATCAAGCCGGGAAAGCGTGTGCCGAATTCTGCTCAAAACTGGGTGCGGGTGGTGTCGGCCGCCAGCGTGTTCGCTATGCCGGGGGCAAGCACTATTTCTGCGCTGGTGCGTACGACGAAGCCATTGGTCAATTCACGGAAGTCATATCCGAACAGGGGGGCGACGGGACCAGCGCGGCAGCCGAGTTCATGATTGCCCTCTGTCACTTGCAGAAGGGGGATTACACGGCGGCGATCAAATCACTGCGGGGCTTTGTTGCGAGGTACCCAGATAGCAATTTCTCAAGTCGTGCCTTGTACCTTGCGGGCGTGTGCCACTTGTCGGGCCACCACTATGAGGACGCAAGGAGATGTTTCCGAGAACTGAAGGAATACTACCCTGAGTCTGAATATGCAGTACGAGCGCCCGATTATCTGAGAAGGTTGGCCGATCTACAAGCCGCGGCACGTGAACGTCAGCAAGACGCCGAGTAGTCGTTCGGTGGCGTCTGTCCCTGTTCTCGCGGCAGCTGTGTAAATCGTTCTGCTGACCGCGCTTGCTGTACGATCGCGAGAGGACGTGCTCGTCCTTTCTGAAGATGAGTCTCCCAATGGTGTATGTCACGGGCTCTTCAAGAACGCCCATACGCAGGCGGTAGAAGCACGTCCCATGCGGGCCCGTAATCCGCTCCATGATAAGCCGATTGCGACACGGTGGATGCGGATCGACCCCGAGGCGGTGAAACCTGTCAACGGACCCACTTCAACTTCACAACGAAGGAGAGCAATCTTGATGCTTATTCGTTGACGGCTTAATCTGACATTTCGGGTGAGAAGTGCACTCTGGATACCTCGATGAGCAGGCCGCAGGTCGACATTCCGTACGCGGTGCAGCAATCATCCTCAAAGATGTTTCCTGTCTTACGAAGAATATGCATATGCATGTGAGCATGGATTCTTGGAAGACAAATGGTATCGCACTTAGGCATGTGGGAACCACAACACGGGTTCAGGTACCTCCAGGAAAGACGGCGCTCGTGCTGGGCCGGCAGGTTTTGCGTATCTGTTCTCGGACAAACGATTCATTCGTCGTAGGAGATGCACGTGGGCTATGTGCGGCGATGTGGTGTCTGGTGCATTGACATGGGAAGTACGAGCTGGCCAGCGGAAGGGCTTTTTCAGCTCGCGGACTTGGCGAAAATGGGTCCCAAACGCTAGTGCTTTTCACGGAGAGATGAAACGGTGGCCGGGAGGGGTAAACCGCTTTGATAGCGAGTGTGCCGCGGAGGTTTGCATTCAGGGCAGCACGCGGGGATGAGTACTTCATGGTGACAACGGCCGCTCATCTTGCTTGACTGAGTAAGCGGATGCTTCGGTCATCAGAAACCGCGACGGGTGTGAGCTTTGACGCTGGGTGACTATTGAGTGCGTGAGGAATAACCGGCGTCGGCACAAGTATTCCTCGCAGAACAACAAAGTCTACCCTGAAGCTTCTGTGCTAGCGACGGTACAACCTGAGAGCGAACCCGCTTCCGTATCCAAGGTCCGACGGGGGGTCGCGATATATCGCAGGTTGTTAAGGGGCAACCGTATTGCATTTCTTCGCGTTTCTGGACAGGTTGAGGGCCGTAGGGCCCGTAAGTCGTGACTGTTTTGGTGCTTTTTGGGCCAGGAATAAGGGAGGTATTGCGATACAGCCGAGTTATCAGTCCGCATGACATACGCGCCTCCAGATGTACCCGTGGGGAAAAAAGTGCTTGACAGCAGTATGGCTTTTTGCTATACTAACAATAAACCGGTTTTATTTTTTCCATAATGAATGTTCAGCAACGTCGATCCGGCCGGCGGAGGGCTACAGGCTTCAGAGAGAGGTGAACGCTGACACGGTGTGGTATCAAATCACCAAGAGGCGCCGCTTCCGGGGGACAGAGCTGAAAAACCCCGTGGCGATTCTGAACACCAATTGCGTATCGGTGGACGACACAACGCGAATTCTTTGAGTGATTACCGTTGGGTTCGGGGCACACCGTGATGCCTTAAGGTGGGGAAATGCACCGCTTTGTTCGCTACGCGCTCATCTCGTTGTATACTTCAGCAGCGCTGGTTGGCTGTCATCGATTGGATGATGCATCAAGTGTATATAAGGCCCGTGATGTTCCACCAACTACCCGGGCCAGCCAGCGCGAACTGCAAGCTGCGGGCGCTTTTCTGCTCGGCCACATGGGATTGGATCCACAAGGAGAGTATCTTGGAATAGTGAAAGATGTGCCCGGTTTATTTCGCACGGTGTCAGCTATTGCTAATGAGCACAACTATGCCTTGCAGGTTATTGAGGAGCCTAGAGAATTGTTGAACGCTGTGTCCTCAAGAAAAGCCGTAACGGGAGTTCTGATCGCCAATAACGCAAGAATATACGAGTTCTTGGGAATCGTGCGAAACGGACAGGATGTGTTTGTGCAACTTGCGCTCCCAGAGCATCCGCCGTTCCTAACGCGTCTCTCTCACCCGTATGAAAGTGCTTGGTCCCGGGGCTGGCTGATTAACGGAAGAGAAGAACCGCCGGTTCACCTGGCCGTTGGCTCCGGACGGCTTTCCGTCAACAAGCTGCTGCAAAACTTCGGTCTTGTCGCTATAGACGAGGCACTTTCAACCGAGTTCGTTATGACCAACGAGGGCCATACGTCGCTCGAGCTCCGCAGAGCGTTATCATCTTGTTCTTGTGCAGTCCCAGATTTCGACAAGCCCTATAATCTAGAACCTGGCGAATCGAAAGCAGTCCGTGTGGACGTGAAGAGGACGCAAGAGCCTGCATTCCGTTACTCCCTGTGGCTTGACGTTGCCGATCTGGAGACGGATGCATCACGGCTTCTTAGATTTGCGCTAACGGGTATCCGCGAGCGGCCGATGGAAGTACAACCTAGCAGTCTCGATTTCGGTTCGATACTCGGAGGTGAAACAGCAGTTCGAACAGTGCGCATTGCCGAGACCGAGTTCTCCCCTCTTCATTTGGAGGGCGTTGAGGTCCGCGACGTGCCGGTGAGCTGTCTAATTGAGGTGACAGAAAGGGGCCATCTTTCTGAATATGTCCTTACCTTTGAATTGGATGCTGCTGCCTTACCGTCGGGATCATACTCAGGCGATGCTCTTATCCGAACCGACAGCGCGCAGCAACCGCAGATATCGATACCCATCCAGTTCCAGAAACTGTCCTATGTGCGCAGCATCCCGGCCACAGTCTCGTTTGGGCGCGTTGCGATCGGACAGCGCGGGAAGCGGAAGGTAGAACTGAGTGCCAGAGATGGCGAGTGGTTCGAGATCGTGGAAGTCGACAGTCGGGAGGAATGCCCGGTTCGGTGCTCGAGGGTTGGGGACGCGATCGAACTCTCAATCGAACCCAACTTCTTGAATGCAGGCTTGTGGGAGAGAAAACTCTATGTGACGGCTCGTTCCTCGGAATGGAGCGAGCGGATAGAGATTTCCTGTGTTGGATTGGTGATGGTGGAAAGGGAGACATGAGAAGGAGGTAGGGAGAGATGAGTACTGCGCGACGAGGAAGTGCCTTGGTTGTGGCGGTCGCCACGGTATTGGCCCTTTTTGGGGTTTGGCATGGCCGAGAAGTGCAAGGGCAAGAGGGTTGCGATGCGTATTGTTTCGAGCAGTTGACCTGCAGCTCTACAGATATCGATTGCCTCGCCTGCGACCCACCGGGCTCTGGGGCGTGTTCTGACGTGACTTTCTACGATTACAATCCGGGAGGTGTGTATATAGAGTACTGCGCAATAGACGAAGCAGCCTCGCTCGTCTGCCGAGAGCAGGACGAGGTGATCTGCTACACGTTCCAGAGCTGTGGTACCGGCAGTGCTTTGTACTTCCAGTATTGTAGTGGGGGTGGCGCTGGGTGTACAGGCGTGCCTATGCCGGCTTGGTGCCACTTATGTGTGAAGACGGGTAGTCCGACCAATGTGACGGTCACAGACTGGCACTGCGTTGCGGAATGAGGCGCCGCCTCCTTTACCGAGCACTTCCCATATGTGAAGGCCATGTCTTTCAGGGACGTGCCGAGAAGCCTGCCATATGGTGATGACAACTAGCAATAGGCCACTACGGCGAACGTTAGATGCGCTTGTCCGGATGAGCTGTGTCGTGTGTCTTCTGTGCGCGGGAACGGGGAGCAGATTCTCGAACCATCCTGCGAGGGCAGAAGAGCTCAACTCAAACACTGTGCCTCAAGGAGAAGTTGCGGATCTTTTGCGTGCTTTTTCTGCAGGACTGAAGAGCAACTATGAGCGTATCGTAACGTGGAAAGGAACTTACCGCTTCGAGGAAGAGGAATGGTTTCGCGGGGATAGGGCAAGGCGCCTCGGCGAGGGGCTGGGCATATCGGACCTGCCCGCGACCGAGCCCGTCATAAGGAGAAATGTCGCCGGGAGGGGCGAGTTCGCAGTGAACGTTGAGAGAGATCTCCTATTCGTTTCCTTCCAAACTGCGAAGCCGGAATTGCGTGGCACGGACAAAGAAGTGCTTCCGTATCATCAGCGGTCCATCATCACCCCTGAGCACTATCTGCATTTTCAGCCGAACGCTCGATGGGGCAGGTCCAAGATGGTTGTGTCCGAGAACGCTATAGGTCGAGCGGCCTTTCGGGATCCCGTGGCGAAGTCAGAGGGGCAGCAATGGGGCTACATCCCAGATCCCAGACAGTTCTTCGCGTATGGCCGTCCCTTTTGGCGGGAGATAGAAATTATCGCCGAGGCGTTGCTTGCCGAAGGCTCCTTGGAGATCGATGGACATGCTTTGCGTCTTTCGTACAGACCGGCTCGACGGGAGTACTTCCTTACCGTGCCGGGCAAGGCAGGCGCCGGGTCGTATAAGTTTCTCGAGTACACTTTCGACGAGGATGCGGGGTTCAACGTTGTTTCCTTGGTGATGAGAGACTCCGATGGGCGTGTGTACCAGGATTTCAAGTGGCAGCATCAACTCTTGGACGGAACATACGTGCCTTCCAGAGCCCGATATGTTATGCCGGGGAAAGACGGACAGCACATTCAGTTTTCACGCACATGGGAGCTTGAAGAGAGCAGGCTCAACGTGACCCTCGACCCTGACACCTTTACTTACAGGAACCTCGGTCTGGAAGAAGGAGATCGTTTTCTCGATAACATCGAGGGAGTGGAGTATATATACAGGGGCGGCGAACTAGAGCGCGCTGTTTTGAAAGTGCCAGAGGAAATCGTCGAGGCCTTGGAAGTCGCGGTTGAGAAGGATATGTCGCAAGAGGAGAGCATTGCCCGGCAGAACGCAACGGACTGGCGGCTGGATACAACTTCAAGAGGAAATCCGGTTGGGGAAACGGGCCGGCCCAAGACAAGGTGCCCAATATATGTCGTTGCCTTGGCTCTGGCCACGTTGGTTGGCTTCTTGGCCGGGACGATGAGAAAGAACTCGACAAGATCAAGGAGGTAACGGCTCTTTGGGGATCATTTGGTCCTCTCTGAGGCAAGAGATGCCACGAGAATGTCCGCGAGAAGAGACTCAGCAGCGCAGCAGATAGAGTGGCATTTCATACGGTTAACTCCAGGCAGACGCGGGTATTCCGGCAGCGCATCTTCCGGTGACACCTGTTGTGCCAAACGCGTCGTTAGCGTCCCCTCGACCGGCGCCCAGTCAGCATAAACACTCGCTGTCAAGCTCATCATCAACGCTCCTATCCACCCCGGTGGCGACGGGGTCATCTTCATTCTTACGTTCACCCGTGTTCTTAATCGAATAGAACAAGCTCAACCGATCCTGCTTCCGGTGAGCTACTCCCAAGCTGATCGGAGATCGTGGACCACGAGCGAGCCGATCTCTGCATTGCCGCCTTTCGTGAAGACTGCGATGGTCTTGTCGTCGTCGTCGGGAATCACACCTATCGGCATATAGATTCTGCCGTCGTTGCCGAATATCTCGATCGATGTCCGATCCACCAGTATTCGCAAGCGGATCTTGCCGTCAACCGGTTTCAGCGGTGCATCCTGGCCTCTAAGGGAAAGCTTCCCTTCCTCAACGTTGTAGACGACAGGGATGCCGCGTATGACGAACCCGAATTCGTCGGCATCGTCAACCTCAAAATCAATGCTGATATCAAAGAGATCTCCCTGGATGCCGGAAAGGAGGTTCCTGCCGGGTCCAAGGCTCACACGCTTCCAACTGTGTCTCCTCCCGTGAAGCTTCTCGATTTCCTCCACCGGATAGGCGAACATGCGCAAGCCTTCGTCCGTCGTGCGTAACGTCAGCTCGACCGGGAAGTCCATCATCTGGTTAAACGGCATGCCTGGAATATCGATCCTGCCCCATGCGATCTGAATGCGCCGACCGTCTTCCGGCGGGACGTTGTTGAACGTCTGTGAGGCGTAGAAACAGTTGCCGTAGTTGAATTGGATTGCCTCGCTCTCCGGTGTGTACTTCTCGCCGTCGAAACTGCCAACGAAATAGTCCCCACTACCACCGTATAGTATCCATTTCTTGTTGTTCTCGTCACCGTCAACCGGCAGCTCAAACAGCTCCGGACATTCATGGAAACATTTCAGCTCGCTCTGAAACTGCCATGATTTCAGGTCTTTGGACGTGTAAAACCCCATCCTCTGGTCGTCAAGATAAAGTACAATCACCCATTGATTAGTAGGTTCATGCCAGATAACCTTCGGATCGCGGTTGCCGCCGTTAACATGTCCCTGGACCGGATTCTTGTCGTACACCGTCCAGGTTCTTCCCCGGTCGTTGCTGTAGGCTATCGACTGGGTGAACGGCTGGCCTTCAGACCATTTGTTCGTGCCTCCGGCGGATGTATAGATGCACACCAGCGGCTTCTCCTCACCGGTCTGAAAACCTGTAGTGTTGTGGACGTCCACCACAGCAGACCCGCTGAAAATTGTGCCGAGCCTGTCCGGGTGGATCGCCTCGCCCAACTCTGTCCAGTGGACCAGATCCGTGGTGACCGCGTGACCCCAGGTCATGTTACCCCAGCGCCAGCCATACGGGTTGTGCTGGTAGAAAAGGTGGTACTCGCCATCGTAATAGACCATCCCGTTGGGATCGTTGTTCCAGCCGCGACGCGACGAGTGATGGAACTGGGGCCGGTGTTTCTCCTTGTATAGATCCTCCTGTCCGGGGAACGTGTCGGCCTGGAAAACGGAATCAAACCCTTTGGTTCTATCTGAAACGTACTTGTCAATGCGCAACGTAGCGTCTTTCCCGCGAAACTCGTCTATTTCCAGAAACACCCAGAAATCCGGTTCGCCGTCGGCCAGCTCGATCTCGAATTCGCGCACCACTTCGCCGTCGATGATCAGGCTTACCAAACGGCGGGGCGCGCCATTCTTAACTGGGAAGTTCAGATACTTCTTGTCCAGTTTAAAGTCGCGGGTCTTGAGGTCTGCGACCATAATGTCCTCCGACGACGAGCCGGGGGTGGGAGCCAGAACCCCGCAGCCCATGAACGCGAGGGCGAACACGAGCGACAGCAGCAGTATCCAGTGTATGCGCAAGGTCCCCTTCCCTCTCAAGAAGAGACGCTATTTCCTGGCTTTCGAGCTTTCGGCGTCCCGTAGGTATTGCTCAAACAGGTTCGCGATGTCCGCGGTCTCGGCGTTTCCCGCATGGACCACCACGCGGTACCGCAACGTCAAAGGTTCGCCCTGGGCCAGCACGATGTACCCTTCCTCGAGCCAGTTCATGGGCGTGGGCGAAAAAAACCCATAGTCGCGGGTGAACCATCGACAGGGGTACCAGCGGTTGGCGGGATTCTGCAGGATCGCGATGCCCTCCGTGACGCCGTCTCTCGAACCCGAGTAGTCGCACCACGGTGATTGGACACCGAACGTGTCCTTTTCGCTGGTCTTTCCATCTGCGTTGACAAGAACGCCACCGTTCTTGACGCTCAGTTCCGGCACGACGCGGGCCGAAAAGAGGGAGTGGTTCGATTTCTCTATTCGCACGTCGGTTAACGGTTCGAGGGTGATTTCGAAGTCGATCAGTCGCACCGTGGGCTGAGGCGCGGTGACCTCGATACGGCGTTTGTCACGAATGACGGGGTCATAACCTGGGCGACGCCAGAGACACTCGTCTGTGAAGACGACTCGAGATCCCGAGGCCTCAACGATCTTCGGCCCCTGCGAAACGATCTGGCCCAGGCGGTTGCTCTGCTGCCAGTAGTTGCCGCCGCTGACCTTGTCGCACCCGATAAACAGCGAATGGTGGTGCGGATACGGCTCGGACGACTCCGTTGTCACGGACTCACCCGATATCGGCCCGTTCACCGGCCAGAAATAGGGATACTTCTGCGAATCGGCGAACTTATAAGCGGTAAACAACTTGCCGTCAACAGTGACATCAACGCGATCCTTCTTAGCTTCAGCCGCCAAGGCCCCACTTTGCGCGAGGACGTCGTTTTTGAAAACCGGCAGGTTCAACAGCAGCACAGTAAGCGCAATCGCGCCCAGTTCTTTACCCCACTTCATGACACACTCCTCTCGTTTCAGATAACCCAGGGTGCGCGCATGGGCCGTTCCAGGTACGTGTTGGCATCGTCGTCGTCGAGGAACCGTTCCTTGTCCGGATCCCAGGCAAGTCTGCGGCGCGTCCACCTGGCGATGTTGCCGAGATGGCATAGAACGGTGGCACGGTGGCCGATCTCGATGTCCGATGCGGGACGCTGCCTCGTCCGGACGCAGTGGAGCCAGTTCCCGAGGTGCATCTCCGTGTCGCCGGCTGACCTTGAGGAAAGCGTATTCTCCCGGCTGTCGTAGAGATGGACACCGCCGTCGGGGATCGGCCCGGTATCCACCTTGCCGGAAACCTTGTACTCGCCTCGGCTGATCGCGATGGTTCCCTGTTCGCCTTCGAAGAATCCGCCTCCACCTGACCCCTTATCGTCAAGGACAACCGGTATACCGTCGCGGAACGTGTATTGGACCTCGCACCTAGGGCCTTTGTGAACACCGTCATCTTTGGGCACCCGGTCCAGGAGCGGTTCGACGGCGACGGGACCCGAATCGTCCATCCCAAGGGCCCATTGAATCTGGTCCAGACCGTGGGCGCCCCAGCCGGTCATCTCACCGCCCGAATACGGGCGATAAGAGATCCAGCCTGCTTCATGGCCTCGCACTCTTGGGAGGTAGAGTTCCTCATGATATGGACGAGGCTCTGTTTGACCGCACCACATATCCCAGTCGATATAGTCCGGCGTTGGCTGCGCCGGGAGAGGACATTCCCACGGGCTCGGGTAATTGGCGCCGTGCACCTTCTTGACTTGGCCTATACGCCCGTTCCGCACGAGTTCGCATGCAAACCGGTTCTCCGGCGTGCTGCGTTGTTGCGAACCGACCTGCACTATGCGCCCGTGTTCGCGGGCGGCCTCGACCATAGCGCGTCCTTCGCGGATCGTAAGCGACATCGGTTTCTCGATGTACACGTCCTTCTTGGCTCTGCATGCGTGAATGACGTGGAGAGCGTGCCAATGGTCCGGCGATGCTACAATCACAGCGTCGATGTCGTCCGCGGCAAGCATCTCCCGGTAGTCCTGGTAGGTACGCCAGTCCTTGCCGCGCGGTTGCGAGGTCATCTCTTTGAGCCGCTTCCGGTTCACGTCGCTCACCGCGACGATCTGAGCGTCTTTCGGAAGCTTCATCAATTCCCGGGCACGTCGCCCGACACCTATGTAACCGATGTTGATCCGGTCGTTAGCGCCGCGTCGCTCTGCCGCTGCCAACACGCACGAAGGAACAATCGTAGGCGCTGCGACCGCACCAACGCCAGCACCAGCAGCACTGCGCAAGAACCGCCGCCGCGAAATCCGTCTATCCCTTGCCATAACAACTCCCTCCCTCTAATTCCTTCCGAATTCCCGGAATTCCTATCCTCATTTTTCCCCGGAAGACTACTTGCCAACGTTGTTGGACTTCGGAGTCACATGTCTCAGCGAAATGAATGTACCGGCCCCTACCAATGGTATGAGGATGAGACCCGCCGACAGGGCGCGCCGAGCGACATCCACATCGCCGATCAAGAAGTATACTGCAGAGCCCAGAAGAAACGCCGCAGGTATACCCTGCGAGTATAAGTAGAACCGCCAACGTGGTGGCATCGCCATCCACGCACGATACTTCTCTGGGACCCTTTTTCGCGCCTCTTGTTCCGCTTGTGCAAGAGCCATGGCGAAAGGGCTACCAGGCCCGCCGGATGCATCAATAGCGCGCCGCACCAGCTCAGAATAAAAGGGATAGGACCGGCTAACAGTAATGACGGCCCCAGTGTTGAACACTAGTGTCGGCCTCGGTTTCACCCACAATCTGTCAAATTCACACCACTGTCCCTCGATTCTCAACCCTGATGGAAGGATCTTCGTTATAGACTCTGAACTGACCAAGAACGTGGCGCCGAACCACTCGCTTTCCTGGGTATCAGAAAGCACCATACCCAACGATACGCCACTCGCAATGGCAATACAGCCGAGTGGCACCGCAACGAGAAGCGATCCCGGACTTTCAGACTTGGCCGCCATGAGTGAAAAGAACGCTGCCGTGACGCACATTAGTAGGAGTATGGCGTACCGCGACCGGATACGCCTTTTTCTTTGGACCTCGGTAAGCGCGAACGCCTGTTCACCGTCTCTGACATCGTGGCTCATTGTTTCTTGAGACATCACGTACGCGTTTCAAATTCCCGAATTCCCGCGACACCTGACCTATTTCTATTCTAAACAGCTATCACAGTCCGCACGCTTTGTCAAGCTGCGCGCGACACGTGCTCCAATTCCGGAATTCCCGGAATTCAATGGCTGCTTCACTTTTACACCGCCACCCGCTATACTTCTAAATCGGCGCGTACAACTCTGACAATGGCCTCAAGCGAACAAAGGAATAGAACATGAACTCCCGAGAACGACGAATTTTGCACCCCATCTTTCTCATACAGGTTCTGACGCTTTTAGGGCTGCTCAACAGTTGCGTTGCCAATAGCAGCCCGGAGGTTGCGGTCCCGTTCTACGACTTCCGCTCTCAGGCTGCGTTCGACTCGGATATCCCGGGTATCGAACCTGCCGGCTACTTCGCCATTGGCCGCCGCTACGTCCATGCGCCGCGTGTCGAGTGGCATCCCGTGGAGGGCGCCACCACGTATCACCTGACGCTCACACAGCGCGGTCGCGTGTTGGGTACGACGGTGGCCAAGGCGTCGCCTCACTACATCGAGAACGGTTGGGAACACGTCGAGCCGCGCGTTCCCGCTCAGGTGACGATAAAGGGCTTTGACGACAATGGCGCTCGTGTCGCCCTTTCCCGCATGTTCCCGCTGTATGTCGCGCCGGGTTACGACGCCGGCAGGACGCCAGAACAGGCGCGCAGTTACCGTGATGCGGCGCTGGCGGCGTTCCGGGCACTTTACGAATTCGAGTTGCCGTCGGGTGCAGAGATCCCGGAGGACGGCTTACCGGGCGAAATCCATCCGGTGCTGCGCAGTGCGGCAGTGATGCCGCCCGACCGCGTCCATGAGCGCGCGTTCCCGGCACTGCACGATGGAGCCCACGCCACGATGCTTGAGGCGCTGCTCAATATTGCGGACGAGGATATGCTTCCTGACATCAGAGCCTATGCCCGATCCGTCGGCGATCACATTCTGCTGTGCCGCGTTTCAGAGCCCGACTATGCCTGGAAGGGCATGATCTGGAGCGCCGTTGACATCGCCTGCAACCCGGCCCTTGGGATTCCGTCCGCACGAGGCGCCTTGCGCGAGAAGCTGTCACGTGCCGTCGACGTGGCCAAATGCGGCTACGCCGCTGAGGGACTCGTCATTGTCTATGAGATCACCGGTGACGACCGCTACCTGGATGCGGCCTTGGACATTGCGGAGTTGTACGTCGCTCACCAAATGGACGACGGATCATGGGCCGCTCGAGTCGACGGCAAAACGGGCGAGATTCTGACGGAATACGGCACCTCCGTTTGCGCTCCAATAGCATTCCTGAATAGACTCAACAAACTCCGTCCGGATCCGCGCTGGACGACCGCACGCGATCGTGCACTTCGCTGGATGTTGGACAACCCTATGCGAACGTTTGCATGGTTCACCAACTTCGACGACACCCACAGGGCCGTGACCAAGGCCGACCAGTTCGCCGGATCGCCCAGCAACTTCGACTTACTGTTCTTCCTGCGCTACCTCTGCGACAACCCGGACCAGGTTCCCGCAGACATTGAGACGCGCATTCGTGAAAACCTGCGGTGGAACGACAACCACTTCGTTTGGTACGGTCCCGACCCACTACTGCCGTACGACCCATTCTACCCGTGCGTCGGCGAGCAAGGTCACCCCAATACGTTCATGAATCCGGGCAATTGCTGGGTGCCCATGGAGTTTCACACCTCCAACTGGGGGCTTACCAAGCTCCGACTCTACAAACTCACCGGCAACCCACGGGACCTCGAGATGGCTAAGGCCGCCGGCAATGTCCTTACTCAGTACCAGCTCGACAACGGGCGGGTACCTACGTTTCTGGGCGACCAACACTTTGGTACGGGCGTCCACCGGCACATGGTTCCCGGCAGCGCGACTTTCTGGAACGCCGGATGGGCCTTTTCAGCATGGTTCTGGGCCGAACTGAGCGCGACTGTGGAATAGTCTATACCGAACCTCATCTTGGGGTCTCGACCCCGTGTGGTCAGAACATTCAGCCAACGCGTAAGCGGCTAAGGTGTGACACATGTCTTGTCGGAAGGCAGACTGAAAATAGTGAGAATAGGTGCCCGTGGGGCTGTTGAAAAAGTGCACTTTGCTGTCATCCTGAGCGTAAGCGAAGGAGCTGCTTTTCCCAAAAGGTTGAAGAATCGAGGTTCTTGGCTTCGCTCACAATGACGTCCAATCCTCTACAGGGAGTTTTTCAACAGCCCCTCTGTCCCCTATTTCTGCCCCCTATTTCTCGGTCATCCACCGTTTAGCTGCCGTGCTCCCTCTGGCTCTTGTTTTGTCAATGTTTTTGAAGCTCATCAAGAGATTTAAGCGCGTCCAGGAAAGCCTCGGTCATGGGGAACTTCTCGCCGTAACGGATGTGCTCGGTGTGGCCGTCCAAGAAAAGCACATTTCCGCCGGGGGGAAGACCGCGTCCGGTATGGTTTTCGGGTCGTTCGACCATCACGGGAATCTGGGCATAGGGAATCGACAGCCTCTCATCAACATCCGTCTTGAACTGCCAAGCTTGCCCGCCGGTTTTCACCCACTCAGTCAGGCCGAGCATCTTAGTCCGATATAGGACGTTGCCGCCGTTGTTGCCTTGGCCATCCGGCACCTCGAGATCTTGATCAAAGCCTTCTGCTTCGGCGGCGCGCTTACGATAAGCCTCGACAAACGCAAGCCCCTCCGTGTCATTAGTAACCACGTGACTCAAGTAGAAAAAGCTGTGGTCATCAATCGCTACTAAAGCAGGAGAGTCCCTCGCTTGCGCCTTGTCCGGAACGCTCGGGCATGCCACGACACTGCAATCACTCAGGTACTCCGGATACACGGCCTCCGGCTTGAACATGATGCGGCCGGCTTCATGGCTAAGCGGCGGACAATAGTCGTCGTGCTCAGCGGCATACATCCTCAGCACCAGGCCCACCTGTTTAAGGCTGCCGCAACAGGCGCTGCGCCGTGCCGCCTCCCGCGCTCTATGTAGAGCTGGACGAAGGACTGCCACGACGAAGAGGACGAACAGCGAAACTCCGACGATAAATACGATCCCGCACGTGCGGAAACCGGAGCCCGGTCGATGATTCTCCCCAGGCGGTAGGGACTGTCCTTTATCTTCATCCTGAACACTCATATGCTGACCGCACCCGCGCGTGGTCATTCTATTGCCCATCTGCAGCCCCCTTCATCTGTTGGAAACAGGAATTCCGGGAATTCCGGGGACACCACACCTATTTCTGTTTCAACCGGGTATCACAGTCCGCAGGCTTTGCCAAGCTGTCCGATGCCTCCAAAGCGTGCTTCCGACCTTGTTCGGTTCATGAACACAAAACCGAGTCACGTGGATGCGATTATCGTTTCTATGAGAGAAGGTACAGTGTGTTCGTCCGCTTCCAACGATACCTTGTAACCGAGCTCCTCGACGGTGCGCGTTGTGACCGGGCCTATAGTTGCAAGCTTCACACTTGCGGGGACAGTTAGTCCCGCTCGCTCAATAAGGTGGACAAACCCCTTCACCGTTGACGAGCTGGTGAACATGACTATGTCAACCTCGCCGTCACTCAGCGCCTGGCGAGCAGGTGCCGGTATTTCCTCTTCAGGCACAACCCTGTAAGCGTCAACCTCGGTGATCTCCGCCCCGGTCTCTCTAAGCCGCCGCACCATCGCGTCGCTTGCTATGTCCGCCCGCAGCAGAAGCACCTTCTTCTCACCTATCCCCGGGTCGAAACGCGCCAGTTCATCCGCTGCGGATTCGGTTGTGTAGCTCTTCGGAACGAAATCGACAAGCAGACCGTGCCGTCCCGCTTCAGCAGCCGTGGCTGGTCCTATAGCAAACACTTTCACACCGCATAACGCCCTGGCGTCCAATCCGAGCTGCTCCATACGGGCAAAAACATGGCGGACACCGTTCGCGCTCGTGAAACCCACCCAGTCGTAAGAGCTGATTTTACCTATCTCCTTGTCGAGCTCTCAGTAATCAGCTCCAGGCAAAATGCGTATCGTGGGAAACTCGATCACCTCCGCACCGTAACGTTCCAATTCTGCACGGGTGCGTTTGGCCTGGGATCGGTTGCGTGTGACCATTATTCTCTTGCCAAACAAAGGTTTCCGCTCGAACCAGGACAGCTTCTCCCTCAAAGTAACGACGTCACCGACAATTATGATAGCCGGGGCTTTGATTCCTTCTTTTGAACATCTCTCAACTATGTTGCTCAGGTCTCCCGTGACGGTTCTCTGCGAACCGGTCGTTCCCCACGTGATAGCGGCTGCAGGTGTGTTCGCGTCTCTACCGGCCTCCACGAGGCTGTCCACTATGGCTGCGATGTTGCCTCTTCCCATGTAGATGGCTATCGTATCGATACGAGCCAAGTCACGCCAGTTAACGCTGGCAGCCTCTTTGGTCGGATCCTCGTGACCCGTGACCAGAACCACGCTCGAACTAAGGCCCCTGTGCGTCACAGGTATGCCCGCATACGCCGGGACAGCCGCTCCCGCAGTCACACCGGGCACTACCTCGAACGGTATCCTCTCCTCCGCGAGCGCCAGCGCTTCTTCGCCGCCGCGACCGAACACGAACGGATCCCCTCCTTTGAGCCGTACCACCGTCTTACCTTCACGCGCCAGTCTCACCAGCAGCTTGTTTATCTCGTCCTGCTGAAGCGTGTGTTTACTCTCTCGTTTGCCGACGTATGTCATCTCGCAGCTCTCGGGGGCGAGCTGAAGCAGCATCTCGTTGGCCAGATGATCATAGACCACGACATCCGCCCGTTTGAGACACTCGGCGCCCTTAACGGTGATCAGACCGGGGTCACCCGGTCCTGCGCCAACCAGATACACTTCTCCCATGCCCATCGTCAAACCTCTCTCGCCGCCGCGACAAGATCCGCAGCTCCTTGTTCCACAAGTCTATGCACTACCTCGTCAACAACATTCGCCGTCTCGCTCCCGACTGAATCGGCCCGTGCCACAGCACGTCCATCTTTCGAAAACACCGCGCATCTAAGACGCAGGCAACCATCGCTCATGATCTCACCGAGCACCCCTATCGGAACCTGGCACCCGGCACCGAGCCGCTGCAGCACCATCCGCTCTGCCGCTGTTGTCGCTGCGGACTCCGCGTGGTTCAGTTCGGCCACAAGTCCTAGTAGTTCTGCGTCATCCTGCCTTGTCTCGATGGCCAAAGCGCCCTGACCGGCGGCCGGCAGCATCTTATCGAACGGGACGTCTACAGATTTCATATCATCCCTCTGCATACGTATGAGACCTGCCTTCGCCACCACTATCGCGTCGAAGTCCCCGTCGAACAGCCTCCTTAACCTCGTATCGAGATTGCCGCGTAGATCAACCACGTGGATATCTCCGTTCATCGCAAGCAGTTGGGCTCGTCTGCGTACGCTCGCCGTGCCTATTCGGACACCCTTCCCTAACCGATCCGGAGTCAGCCCGTCGCGCGACACCAGGACATCGTGAGGATCGACACGGCTGGGCACAGCGGCCAGCACAAGTCCAGACGGCTGAACGGTAGGGAGATCTTTGAGGCTGTGGACCGCTACATCAACGTCGCCGCGCAGAAGCGCTTCCTCTATTCTCTTCGTGAACAACCCCGTATCGCTTCCCAGGGGCAGAGTCCCACTCTGCAACCTGTCACCCTCAGTTCTTATCTTGACGATCTCAACCTGAACGGAGTGCAGGCGTTCAAGCGCTTCCTTCACCCAATGGGCCTGGATTAGCGCCAACCGGCTGCCACGAGTGCCTATACGAACGCGTTTCATCAATGCCTCTCTCCGATCCTCTCTGCGCGAACATTATACCAGAATAGTCCCGCTAATGACCGGTCCAGCTCCAAGGACGTGCGGACGGGAGTGCTGTCGCCAACTTCTCCTGCATGATAGAGACCGGCACGAATTAGGGCGGAATTGGGTTGATTTTTCGAGAGAACGGTGCTAGACTCTGTGCCATCGGGGAGCGGTCAACAAGATCTTCGGATGCCCGTAAGGTCTATTTAGACTCTTCACAACAGTGTTTTGTCAGGTCTAGTATTCGAATCTGCCGAGCAATTTGAGCGAGAGCTTAGACTCGGCGAAAGGGGGAGTAAATGGCACAAGAATATACGAAAGTGATGTTGGACGAGGGTGAGATACCCACTCAGTGGTACAACATTCTACCTGACCTGCCGCAACCGCCGGAACCGCCGCTGCATCCGGGAACTCGGCAACCTATCAGCCCGCAGGATCTGCTCCCGCTGTTCCCGATGGGACTGATCGAACAGGAGGCCAGTCCCGAACGGTGGATCGACATCCCGGGCGAGATCCTGGACGTGTACAGGTTGTGGCGACCGACGCCCTTGATTCGTGCACGACGTCTGGAGAAGAAGTTGGAGACACCAGCCAAGATCTTCTACAAGTACGAGGGTGTCAGCGCGGCGGGAAGCCACAAGCCGAACACGGCTGTCGCCCAAGCTTACTACAACAAAAAAGAGGGGGTTAAACGGCTGACTACCGAGACAGGTGCCGGCCAGTGGGGCAGCGCCCTTGCATTCGCGTGCCGTCTGTTCGGTCTGGACTGCAAGGTGTTCATGGTGCGAGTGAGCTACGAGCAGAAACCGTATCGGCGCTCGCTGATGCAGGTGTGGGGCGCGGAAGTCACACCGAGCCCGAGCAACGAGACCAACGCGGGCCGACAGATACTCGAAAAAGATCCCGAATCCACCGGCAGCCTCGGCATCGCCATAAGCGAGGCGATCGAGATCGCTGCCGCGAGCGACGACACGAAGTACTCGCTGGGCAGCGTGCTCAACCACGTGCTGCTTCATCAGACCGTCGTAGGGCTCGAAACAAAGAAGCAGTTTGAGAAGATCGACGAGTACCCCGACGTGCTGATCGGGTGCGTCGGTGGCGGGAGCAACTTTGCCGGGTTCTGTTTCCCGTTTGCCGCCGACAAGTTCAAAGGGAGAGATGTCCGTATCCTTGCGGTGGAACCGGAAGCGTGCCCGACAATGACCAGAGGGCCGTACCTGTACGATTTCGGCGACACTGCAATGACCACGCCGCTTATGCGCATGTACACGCTCGGCCACTCTTTTGTACCCCCAAGCATACATGCGGGCGGTCTCAGGTATCACGGGATGGCGCCGCTGGTCAGCCTGTTGCACAAGATAGGCGTGATGGAGGTCGAGGCGTACCACCAGAACGCCGTGTTTGAAGCGGCCGTGCTCTGGGCGGGAGAAGAAGGGATCGTACCGGCTCCTGAGACGGCACACGCTTGCAAGGCAGCTATTGACGAGGCCATCCGCTGCAAGGAGTCGGGGGAGAAAAAGGTTATAGCGCTCAACTTCAGCGGTCACGGTCACTTCGATCTGGGGGCTTACGACGCGTACCTCGCCGGAAAGCTCGAGGATTATGAGTATCCGAAAGAGAAGATCGACGAGGCGCTCAAGGAAGTCCCGAAGGTCGAAGCGTAAGAAGTACTGTCGAGGAACCGACAGGAAGTGGTGTTGATCGAGTGGGTGTGTGGGTTGGCAGCAGAGGAGGATGTACTATGAGAGTAATCTCGAAATGGCTTGCCGCAGTAAGTGTGCTGCTCGCCGTCGGACTTGCGTGCACGTCAGCGCACGCGCAAGTAGCGAAACTTGCGGGGCCGACGCGGGGGAACACAATTCACATCGCTTACAGTCCGACTGTGAGGGCTGCTGGTATGGGCGGGGCAACGCTTGCCCTCGAAGGAACCGATTCCCTCAACCCGGCAGCGATCGGCTGGCTGACAGAAGGAGAGTTAGAGTTCTCGTACGGCAACTACGATTTCCGCAGCGGTCCCGCCATCAACTACGGCCGGCTGGACGTGACATACCCAGTGCTGGGCGGCGGTGCTCAACTGAAGGTTTACGGTTTTGACTCAAACACCAGCATGTCAAAGATGGGGGCTCCAACCGAGGTCCATGGATACGAGTTCGGGGTGGTTTACGGCAGAAAGATTAACGACCGCGCATCG
>Ga0180437_10002385_pt1 | contig 30093 bp, 29 predicted proteins | sample SS_ome_4_FD_132410 | JGI IMG/M metagenome (GOLD analysis project Ga0180437, IMG submission 132410) | Hypersaline lake sediment archaeal communities from the Salton Sea, California, USA - SS_3_D_1 metaG | ecosystem: Environmental > Aquatic > Non-marine Saline and Alkaline > Hypersaline >...
CTGGTTGACGACGAATTCCGGTCCCAGAGGGAGCCCCATAAGGTCGAATACCCGGGCGGTAACCGCGCTGGATACCGGACCTTCGATCCAATAGTTCTCCGACACCACGACAAAATTGCCCAGCCGCCCCATGGCGACGGCCGGATGATCGTGGGGCGCCCAATAGCTGTTAACCTGGAATTCGTCTTCTCGAGGCATCCCTTGAATGTTAAGCCGCCGTGCGAAGAGGCCGGGCAGGCCGTTATCCTGAGGAGTGCTGACCCAGACCAGGACCTGGGTTCCCTCCTCATCCGCGGATGAGACCGGAGCCGTCTGTTCTCCCACCAGAGTGGTGTTGACGATGATCCTATTCCCCGGTACCTGCGCAAAGGGATCCGGGGCCGCCAGCAATAGCATCAGGGGAAACAGATATCTCCAGTTCATGGTTTTTAGGTGACTTCCTCTTTTATCCTATCTCCCAAAATAAGTCAATCAGAGCAGACGGGAACCGATATAGACGCATCTGCCTCAAGCGGAGGCACCAACCTATCGGGGGGCTTCCGCTGGCCGTGTTGACATGCGCATAATCCGAGCTATAATGGAGCCGACCGGGGCGCGTTCCGGGTGTGAAGCCCGCGCGCTTCCCCGCGGGGGAGATGGAGAGGAAATGAAAGAAAAGTTCGACTCGAGTCTCCAAAAAAAGATGATCGACCGGCGCAGCTCTTTTTCCCGGAAATATTCGGATCTGGTGGTGGGAAAGAAGGGACTCGGCGCGCTGGTGAAGCATGAGCTGATCACCCTATGCGTTTCCCGCCTCCCCGGAGCCTTGGGATATGCGCTGCGAAAAATTTTTTTCCCCCGCCTTTTGAAGAGTGTGGGCAAAGGAGTGGTGTTCGGGCGAGGCATCACGCTTCGGCATCCCCATAAAATCAGCATCGGCGACAATACCACCATCGATGATATGGTCGTGCTGGATGCCAAAGGAAAAGACAATCTTGGTATTCAGATCGGCCAGAATGTGTATGTGGGCCGCAACACCATCCTCAGCTGCAAAGAAGGCTCGATTGTCCTGGATGATTACTGCAACCTGTCCGCCAACTGCTCTCTGCTTTCCGAGACGGAGATCCATCTGGGAAAATATTGTTTCCTGGCCGGCAATTGCTACTTGGTGGCGGGAGGTAATCATAGCTTCGACGATCCGACGATACCCATCATGTTCCAGCCGTCCTACTCCAAAGGGGGGATCAAAATCTCAGAGGATGTCTGGCTGGCGGCCGGCTGTATCGTGCTGGATGGAGTCAAGATAGGCCAGGGCTGCGTCATCGGAGCCGGCTCCGTGGTGACCCGTTCCCTCCCGGAAATGTCGGTGGCTTTGGGAGCCCCAGCCCGGGTTCAAAAGACAAGAGGCCGGCGGGACGGCAAAACCAGCCTTTAGCGCCGCTTCCGCACGATCCGATTTCCCCATCAGCCGCGATCGGATTCATATTCTTTCCCGCAAGTGTCTCATGGGCGGCGGCTGCCTTGCGATTCCTTGGATCACTGGGACATGAGTCGGATTTCCGGATGGAGAAGGCAGCCTAAGGCATGCGCCTGGAAATAAATCGCCAGAGATATTCTTTGGGTACGCCCATGATGCGTTTCCGCCAGGGGCGGTCACAGTGGGAGCAGGTCTCGAGCTCTGCGATGTCCTGGCCCGACAGCCGCCGCCGCAGATCCTCTATGGCTGGTCCGTTCCACAGGGTCTTGAGGGAGGAGTCTTTGACGTTGCCCAGTTGGTAATACCCAAAAAAATCCTGGGTGCAGGGATACGCTGAGCCGTCCCAGAATATGACCAGGGCGTTCCAAGGAAAAGGGCAGACGCCGTATCGGGCTTTCCGGTCGAGCTGGTCGATCTCCCCCGCCCAATTGTGGAGTTCCTTCATGACGAAGCTGTTCAATCCCAAATCCCGGAAACGGTCGCGGAAATGCTGCCGGGCGTTCGATTGGTCGGGTGCGGACAGCTGCTCGAAATTGATGACTTCGATAGCTGTCTCCGGGTTCCGGGATCCGGTTTCACGTTTAATCTCCAGAAGCCGGAGGATATTGTATATGGTTCGCTCGAAATCGCCGCCCGCGCGGATCCGCTCATAGGTTTCCTTGGTGTAGCCGTCGAACGAGAAGGAGAGACGGTCGAGGCCCGAGGCCACTAGTGAGCGCGCCGTCTCCTCGGTCAAGAGCGACCCATTGGTGTGCAGGCGGGTATAGAGACCCCGCTGTTTGGCGTAGCGGATGCCGTCTATCAACCGGGGATGGAGGAGAGACTCCCCCCGGTGGGCCAGGTTGACGTCGAAGGCGAAGTCGGCGGCCTCGTCGATGATCTTGGTATAGAGGGAGAAATCCATGTGCCCTTTCTGCTCCTTGGGAAGGTCTTTGTTGGGGCACATGATGCAGCGGTAGTTGCATACGCTGGTCAGTTCAACCCAAAGGCGGATGGGATAATAAGGAAGCCGGGCCGACCTTTTACGGTAATGGAGATAAAGACGCAGTAAACGCGATCCGTAGCGCAGGGGATTCATCTCCGTTCCTTTTCCTCCAGTTCCTGGATGACAACGGAGCAGGCCATATTGCCGAGCACATTGACGCTGGTCCGCACCATATCCAGCAGCCTCTCCACGCCCAAGATCAAGGCAATTCCCTCCATGGGAATTCCCAACTGCTGAAGAATGAGTACCAGGGCGATGATTCCCGCCATTGGCACCCCGGCCGCTCCGATGGACGAGAGCACCGCCATGAATACGATGGTGAGTTGTCCGGTGATTCCCAGCTGCATGCCGTAGATCTGGGCGATGAATACCGCCGAAACCCCTTGGTACAAGGCGGTCCCGTCCATGTTAACGGTCGAACCCAGCGGGATGACGAAGCTGGAATATTCCCGGGATACACCGATGTGTTCTACGCTCTCCATGGCGACCGGCAGCGTGGCCATGGAGCTGGATGTGCTGAACGCGATGATGAGGGCTTCCTTGACCGCTTTGAAGAAGAGTACGGGATTCATACGGCCCAGCAACCCGACGGTCAAGCTGTTGATGGTCACGGCATAGAGGATGAGGCCGCCGATCACCACCAGCGAATATTTGATGAGAGTGACAAGGATGTCGAATCCGAACTGCCCCACCACCACCGCGCCGAGAGCAAAGACGCCGTACGGGGCCAGCCTCATCACGATGTGGACGACCTGGATGAACATGTCGTTGAGCCCGTCCAACAGGTTGGTGATCAGTTCGGCCTTTCTGCGTTCGATCATGGTCAGAACCACTCCGAAGAGCAGCGCCATGAAGATGATCTGGAGCATATTGCCCTGCACAAAGGCGGCCACCGGATTACGCGGGACGATACTGACCATGACGTCGACCAGCGAGGGTTTTTCTTCCAGGCGTTGGATGCCGTCCTGCGCTTTGGTTTGATAATTTTTATAGAGCTCGGTGCGAACGTCTTCCCCGAGGCCTTCACCGGGACGAATGGTGTTGGCCAGGAGCAGACCGATGATTATGGCGACCACGGTGGTCAAGACGAAGTACAGCGAAGTCTTGGCCCCGATGCGGCCGAGTTTGCGGATATCTCCCATACTGGCGGTCCCCAGCATGAGCGAGACGAAAACCAAAGGCACTACGATCATGGTGATCAGGCTCATGAAGACATCGCCGACCGGCTTGACGACCAGGATCTTTTCGCCCAGAATGAGACCAGCGATAATGCCAAGAATCAGGCCTAAGAAGATTTGGGTGTGCAACTTGATCTTGATCTTTTTCATTGGGGGCTATCATAGCTTTCGCAGAGGCTTTAGTCAATGAGGGCTGGGGGACGCCCCCCTAGGTACCACCCTAATCAAGAGACAAAAATCTTGCAGATTTAAAATTGGCCTAGGGTGGTACCTAGGGGGGCGTCCCCCAATCGGGGAAAATGTCATTTCCGGGGCTGTCGTACAGAAGCGCGGCCGTCTTGTTCTCGATATCATACAGGAAAAGCTGCCAATCTCCGTCGTGTTCGTGCTGGCGCGAGGAGTTGAACACCAAAAACCGTCCATCAGGTGACCAGTCGGGAAAGTAATCAAAGGTCAAGTCCCTGTGGGTCAGCCGGGTTTGCTGGCCGCCGTCGGCATTCATCAACCAGATATCTCCCTTGCCATCTGCGCGGGAGGACACGTAGGCCAACTTCTGGCCGGAGGGCGAGAAACGCGCCCGGCAGCTCTTGCCCCCTTCCACCAGGAATCGGGCCTGATTGGAGGACCAGTCATAGGCGGCTACGTCCCAGCCGAAGGCGCGCTTCCCGGTAAAAACCATCAGGGGTGCGGAGGGAGATATATGGGGAATACCATGGGAACGCGAATAGCGAGGGATGATACGGCGGATTCGGCCGCTCGGCAGGGTCGCCCGGTGGATGGCAATTGCAGTGCGGAGGAGTTTTTTGGACTCGACGGAAAAGGCCAGGCTGCGTCCGTCGGGATACCAGGCCGGCTCCCTTTCATCCGCATCGGTTTTTGTGACAGCAGCCACTTCGGTGCCATCGGCATTCATGAGGAAGATGTCATAGTTCCCTTCCCGGTTGGAAGAAAAAGCGATCGATTTCCCATTGGGAGACCACACCGGGTACTCATCCTCCCATGAATTGTCGGTGAGTTGATGCACCCCTTCCCGGGTTAGAAGGAAGATCTCGTTATCACCGTCGGCGTTCGACTGAAATACGATCCTTCCGGAAAATGATAAGGGCTTTGGGTTTTCTGGTTTTTCTGTTGGCAGCGAGTCCTGTCCCCCATTTTGTCCGCAGGCTAAGAAGCTGATCAATGATAAGATCGTAATCAAGCATTTCTTTGTAATCTGCATAGTCAGTCGCTCCTCTTCTTTCTGGCCGGGAGCCTCAAGACCAAGGGCATGCTCTGGGGCATGTCCGGCCGGTCCCACACCAAAACCGCCGCTGACTCGGGTCGGCCGTTGACCAGGATATCCATTTCCAGCTCAGCCTTCCGTGATACCTGGAGGTCTATAAACTTCACTCGGCGTTTATCCATTTGGAATGCGAAGCTAATCTTGCGTTCCCCGATATCCAGCACGTCTTCGATTTTGAACAGCTCCGTTTCAACGTTCCGGAGAGCGCTGGAGCCGGTGAGCTTGCCGGCAAAAGCCGTTCTTCTCGGTGCGCGGAAGATAAACCTCCATCCACGCGGCTTCGCCTGTACCAGAATCAGGGGCTCTTGCCCCAGAAGTCTTCCTTCCGCTTGACCCAGGCCCGCTCCCGGCCCCAAGAGTGCGCGGTAGACCTGGGCCGCTCCCGCCTCCTGGCCGGTTTCTTTATAGGATTCAGCCAGAATCATCTGCATGACTTCACGAGTCGGATTGAGCCGGACCGCCTGCCGATAGAGGGGCAGGGCCTTTTCAAACTGGTCGTTGATGAAGAATACATTAGCGATCCGAAACATCCGAGCCGAGATGTCGTGGTTGTAGTCCGCACTGAAGCGGAGACATTGGAGATAGGCCTGTTCGGCGGCCTCGTATTCCTTAGCGTTCAGCTGCTTTTCCCCCTCAAGCCAAAGGACCTCCGCCAGATCCCGTTCAAAAAAATAGCCGAAATGGATCCGGCGCAGACTCTCAGGGGAGAGCCGGAACGCGCCATCCAACAGGGTTTCGATAGCACTCCTGGTTGGGATCCTGAAATCCTTAGTCGTCAGGCGGACGGAGTGCGCCGATTGCAAAGCTTGATAAGCCAAATCCCGTTCCCCTCCCAGCAGGAAGGCTCTTGCTCGGCGGAGCAGCCACTCTTTGCGGGACAGAGGATCCGGATCCAGGGTGAGAAATACCCTGGCGGTGTCGGCGATCTTTCTGTACAGCGGAACCCCGCGTCCCCGCATATGGATGACGGTGTGCCGCTCGAGTACATAGGTATCCGTGTCCGGGATGTCTTCCAATGCCGGGATCAATTTCTCCGGCTGAAAAAGGCTATGATCCGCTACCACCCACCAAGGGATATCCGAGAGGATCTCTTTCCGTAGGCTTCCGGCACTTTCGAACACCATGTAATCGTTGACCGGAAGGTGGGATTCGAAGCCTGAATGGATAACGGTCTCACTTCCCCGGACCGAAGGATCCCGGGTCAACAGGCTGGCCACCAGGGTGTTTCCGGAGGCCAGAGAGCCTGCGAAATGAATCAATCCGTCCCGCTTAAGATTCTGTCTCAAACAGGCATCCACCTCATCCGGGATCGATAGGGTGCTGAAACGCCAGAAATGAATATAATAGTGCCGGAAATTGAATCCGACCAGCATCAGCACGCTCAGAAGACCGAATCCCGCCCAGTTCACCCGCCGCCGCAGGGCGGTATCTTTCCGGGGCAATACTCTCTCTATCCCTTGGGCTGCGGCGTCCAGCCCGACAGCAGCCCAAAGAAAAAGCACGGGGAGGATAAAAATGAAGTATCGGTCGGCGGATTGGATATTTACGGCGCGGGGATTCAAGAGAATGAAAATAGAGAGCGGGAGCATGATACACAACATGAAGAAAAGAGCTTTGGAGAAGTGACGCTTGAGCCCGAAGGCGAAACCTGCCATGGCCGCGCCGCCCAAGATCCAGGGGAAGATTCCCCACATCTGGAGTTGACGGGAAAGGATCATTCGGCTGAGGTAGGAAAAGAGATAACCGAAAGGAAGCCGACCGCGGACTCTTTCGACGGAAGCAGCCAGGAATCCACGCACGTTCTGATCCGGCAGGTACAGGAGCACGGCTAAAAAGGCCACACCGGCGGTAGCCATGAGGAAGCGAGCCAGCGAGGACTTAAACCATGGTGCGCCCTCAGGCCGTGCGGCACGCAATCGGCCGGTCATCCACATCCCGCCGGCATAGAGCGCATATACCGGAAGCAGCATAATTCCCATCAAGTGGGAATAAATGGCCAAGACCGTAAAAACCAGATAGAGAATCCAGTCCCGGGGCCGGTTCTTGTCCCATGCCAGCCAGAACAAGAACATCGAAAGCCATGCCATGAAAAGGAAAGTGGCGTATCCCCGGGAATACTGGGAAAATTGGATGCAGAAGGGAGAGAAGGCGAGCAACGCGGCGGCCGTTCCTCCTACCCTGCGATTGAAAAGGTATGCTCCAGCCTTGTAGACGGCCAAAATGGTCAGCAGTCCGAAGACTGCCGAGGGCAGACGAGCCATGGTCTCGGTTTTCCCCAGGCCTAGCAGATAATGGACCAGAATCGCAAAAAAAGCGCTCCCGTTGTTATGGGCCAGCACAAAGGGTAGGGGCTGGTAGTCGATCCGGACCGAATGGATCGGTTCGTCGAGGTAGAGGAGGATATGACCCAGGTTATGAAAACGGAGAAAGGCCCCTGCCATGACCAGCAGCGCGAGCATCAGGAGTACCCGGGGGCGGATTCCAAGCATGCCGGTATTATACACCATACAGGACGGAAAAAAACGACCGGGCCGCGGCGTTGGAATCGCAAGGAGCATCCCTTTGTATTGATCAAGATCCTCCCTGCCTACCCAAGCCGTCATATGAAGTGAAAGATCCCTCCCCCGCGCAGCGCGCTTGGCATATTCCTTTTCTGCACGAGATCGGAAACGCTTGTTCCGGACGGTTGCAATTGAAAGAGAGCGGTGTTATAAGCGAAGAGGAAAAACGAGCGACACGGTATCGGCGATGATCAAGGGCGAAGAAAAGCGGTTTCGAAGAGTCATTGCGGTTATGCCCGCCTACAATGCGGAATCGACCCTGGAAAAGACGTTCCGGGATATTCCCCGGGAGAGTGTCCACAAGGTCATCCTCACCGATGATGCCAGCTCCGACCGCACCGTGGAGATCGCCGAAAGCCTGGGTGTCACCGTCATACGACACCCCAAGAACCGCGGCTACGGCGCCAATCAAAAAACATGCTACCAGGCGGCGTTGGCCGAAGGGGCGGATGCGGTGGTGATGATCCACCCCGATTATCAATACGACAGCCGCTTGATCCCCTATGCCCTGGGATTCTTGTCCAAAGGTGTGTGCGACGTGGTTCTGGGATCGCGTATCCGCTCCCGCCGCGAGGCCCTGGAAGGCGGCATGCCGCCTTATAAATATCTCAGCAACCGGCTTCTCACGATAGTGGAGAACCTCGTGCTGGGCCAGAATCTGGGGGATTTTCATTCCGGATTCCGGGCCTACACGCGCGAAGTGCTGGAGCGTATCCCGTTCCGCGAGAATTGCGATGACTTCGTCTTCGACTCCGAATTTCTGGTTCAGGCAGTCTACTTTGGATTCAAAATCGGCGATATCCCCATGCCCTGCCGCTACTTTGAGGAAGCCTCTTCGATCAATTTCCGTCGAAGCCTCAAATACGGACTGCAGACCCTATTGGTGCTGGTCAAGTTCGGAATCCAGAAATCCGGGCTGGGGCGCTTCCGGATATTTCACCGCTAGGCGAGGTTTATACGGTCCGCACTTTGCGTGCCTTGAAGATGAAATTTGATGTGCTGTCGAAGCGGCCGGAAGCGGGCAGATAGTCTTCGATAATGAAATCTCTGGCTTCCAAGTGATCACGGATTTCCTCCGGCCGGTAATAGTGCCGTATGGGCACGAAATACCAGTCCAGGATGAGTTCCTCCAGTTTTTCGCCCCGGCGGGATTTCTCCCTCTTCTTGAAGAAGAACACCACCGGCGCCAGGAAAACGGCCATGACTTTGGACAGGAAGGTCCACGTACGCCGCGGGGTGCGGACCAGAATTCTGCGGATGATCTCATGGATGAATGTCAGGCGAGTCCGGGTGTAGACGGCCAGCAGCAGGGAGCCTCCCGGCTTCAGGACACGGATCAGCTGGTCAATGGCGCGGTAGGGATCGGTGGTATGATGGACCGTTCCCCAGGCCCATACGATATCGAAGCTGGCATCCGCAAAGGGGAGCTCCAGCATATCCTGACATTCGAAGATCACATTATCGAGTCCGAACCTTTCCTTGAGGGTACGGGCCGTGTCCAGGCTGCCCTCGCTGATGTCGATTCCCGTGACCCGTTCAGCTCCGTGATTGGCGAAGATGATGCTGAAGATACCCGTCCCGCAACCGGCGTCCAGCACAGAGCGGCCGTTGACCTCTTCGGTCGAGTAGAACAAGCTCCAGTGCTTTTCCGTCTCTTCGTATTCCGGTATGTATTCGGTCCAGACCACATCGTAGAACCGGCGGACTTTTTCTCTATCCATGGCGTCCTGTCATGTTGTATCAATGTCCCGCCTATAGTAGCGGGAGCTTTACGGCAAGTCAAATCTCACCGGCCGGCGCGCCGGGCCGATTGCGTCCCAAAGGGCGGGCTCAAAGCCAGCCATGATCGCGGTACCAGGCGATGGTTCGGGTCATGCCGGTTAGAAAATCGATGGCCGGAACATAACCCAGGTCGCGTTGGGCCTTGGCGCTGGATAGTGGTTTGGGGTGGATGAAAAAAGCCAGCTTTCCCGGCGTCAGGGGGGCTTCACGCCGGAACCAGCGGAATGTCTTATCCAACTTCCAGGCTGCGATCCGTACGGGGAAAAGCGGCAGCGTAACTCGGGGGACGCGGGTGCCGCAACCGGCGGCGACGGCATCGACGATCTGGCGGACGGACAAGACCTCGGGGCCGGCGAGATGATAGATGGCGCCTGATTCGCCTTTTTGGGCGCAGAGCAGGATTCCCTGGATCAAGTCATCGATAAAAACCGGAGTCTGCAGGGCGCGGCCTCTGGTCACCAGCATGAAGCGCCTACGGGCGATGGGGCGGATCAGCTTGAATGTTCGCCGGTCCTCCGGTCCGTACACCCACCCCGGCCGCAGGATGACCACGTCCTGCCCTGCCGCGGCATCCTCTAGGGCCTTTTGCTCACCCGCGAGCTTGGTTTGATCGTAAACATCCTGAGGCCGGCATGGGGTGCTCTCGTCCGCCACTTCGCCCGGTTGCACCCGTCCCAACACACCGGCGGAGCTGAAATGGACCACGCGCTGGACGCCGGTTCTCCGCGCTTCCTGCAAAAGGTTGACGGTCCCGAAGACATTGATCCGCTCGAATCCTTTGCGGTCGAGAGTCGAAGCTCCCAATGCGGCGGCCAGGTGAAAGACGATGTCGGCCCCCGACAGGAGGCCCTTCAGGGAGGCGGGATCTGTGACATCTCCCGCAAAGGTTTGGCAAGATTCCGGCCAGTGCCAGGAGCTGCGGTGTTCCAGCAGGCGGACATCCATGCCCTCTTTAACCAGCCGGCGCACGAGGTGGCGCCCGATAAATCCCGATGCTCCAGTAACCGCCGCTATCATGGCATCGTCCCTAGGCACGCTCCGGGATCTCTTGGGCCGTTTTCAGGATCAGGTTCATTTTTTCCCGATAGCGCGCGAAGGTGTATTCGGATTCCGCTCGGCTGAGGGCGGCCTGAGCCCGCTCGATTCCTTGGGGTGTGAATAGAGCCTGTTTGAGCCCTGCAGCGAGGGACCGGGCATCAGGATCGACCAGGAAAGCGATCCGGTCGTCCAGGACCTGGGTGTGGGTCCAGAGGGCCGTGGCGACCAGCGGCTTGCCCGATTTGAGAAAGGAGTAGATCTTGAGCGGCGTATTGGTGCCGGAAAGCCTCGGCGAGACCAGACCATCGGCCAGCTGCAAAAACATTGGGATCCTGTCCGGAGGGACCTGTCCGGTGAAGCGGACCCGCCCTCCGATTCCCAGCTCATAGGCCAATTCCTGCATTCGCGCCACCGCATCTGGGCTATCCCCGACCAGCAGAAACCGAACCGGATCATCCTTCATGCGAGCGGCGGCTTCCAGCAGCAGAGGGATACCCTGGTAGGGCTGGAAGTTTCCGGCGTAAAGAACGATCTTCTCTTCCCGGCCCGCGTATTCGTCCCGCATGTCCTGTCGCTCTGCAGCGGACAGGCGGGGGGGGTCGAAATCCAAAAAGTTTTCCAGCATTACTGCCTTGTTTCCCTGGCCCGCCGCTTGGACTTGACGGAGGAGGTCCGGGCAGATCACTATTATGCTCGCGGAATGCTTCAACACGAAGAGTTCGATACTCTGGAAGACCCGGATCCAGAGACGCGAGCGCGTGAACTGGAAGTTTTCCAGTTGCTGAGGTAGGCTCGAGTGCATGTCATAGACATGGGGGATCCTGCGGAGTAGTCCCAATGCGGTGCCGATCAATGCGGCCTCTTCATGGGAATAGATCAGGTCGTAGCGATGCCGAAAAATCCGGACCGCGGCTTTGAGCAGCAGCAAAAAATCCAGCGGAAGCTTGGCCCAGGAAGGCCCGATTCTTACGCTTTTGATCCCGAAGAGATTCGGGATCCTCAGGATGCTGAGATTCTCAAAGCTCCGGTCCTCACCCAAGTGATAGGTGATCAGGTCTACGTGGTGACCCATCGCGGACAGCGCTTTCAGGCGGAAAAAGATACTGATGGGTGTTCCTCGAGGCTGGAAATATGGCTCCGGAGCCAGCATGAGGATATCCATGGGCGTTCACTCGGAGGAAGTACGGCTGTCGGACTCGATGACCTCTTTGATGTAGTAGATGCGTTTTTCCAGGGATTCGTGATATGCGCGCACCATGATTTCGGCGAGGAGACCCAGCGTGATGAACTGAAATCCGATCACCAACAGCAGGACGGCCAGCAATAGCAGAGGACGATCCGCGCTCCCTTGTTTCAGGATGAGCCGCTGGAACGAGATCCACATCGCCAGGGCTCCGCCGACGAGTCCGCTCAGCAGGCCGAAGACCCCAAAGATCTGAAGGGGTCTGGTGGAATAGCTGAGCAGAAACTTAACCGTCAGCAGATCGAGCACAACTCGGATGGTGCGGAAAAGGGTGTATTTGGATTTGCCGTGGCGCCGGGGACGGTGGCTGACTTTGACCTCCGCGATGGCCACTCCCATGTGACTGGCGATGGCCGGGATGAAGCGGTGCATTTCACCGTAGAGATTGATATTCTGGGCCACGTCCCGGCGGAAGGCCTTTAGGGTGCATCCGTAGTCGTGCAGCTTCACTTTGGTGATGCGTGAGATAAGCCAGTTGGCGATCGCCGAGGGAAGCCGTCGAGTCAGCAACTTGTCCCTGCGTTTCACTCTCCAGCCGTTGACCAGATCGAATCCTTCTTTCAGTTTTTCCAACAGCATTCCGAAATCCTGGGGATCGTTCTGCAGGTCGGCATCCAGGGTGATGATGGTTTCGGCTCGGGCGTGGTCGAACCCGGCGGAAAGCGCGGCGGTCTGCCCGAAGTTCTTGCGAAGCCGGATTAGCCGAACCGATCGGTCACGGGATTGGATCTTTTTCAGCATCGCATAGGAGCCGTCTTGGCTGCCGTCGTCGATATAGATGACCTCAAAGGTCCTTCCGAGCGCCTGACAAGCGCGGACGATTTCGCCGTGCAGCTCTTCCAGATTTTGGGCTTCATTGAAGACCGGAACGACGATGGAAAGGTCCCACAGTTCCTGCTCGTTCATTTCCGGCAACTATATCATAGAACCCGCCAAATGGCCATACCGCCCATGCATCGCCGAAGTCTCTGTTCTGCATCCCCGATCCGCCTCTATGGTCCCAAAACCAAGGTATATATCATCCCCCGCCGATCAAATCATGCGGATATTTCCGCGGCTCACGGACCGGAAAAGCAGGTCAGAGCAAACCATGGATTGACTTGAGGAGGGGAATCTCCTAAAATTGATGGGACTTCGGGAGCATGTTATGGCGGGAAAAAAAATTCTGATCGTCGATTACGACGAAAAAAATCTGCAATACTTGGAAAATCTGTTCACGGCGCAGAAGATGCAGGTGGTCAGGGCCTCCGACGGATTAGAGGCCTACGAAGTGTTCAAGCGGGAGCGGCCGGATGTTATCGTTCTGGAGGCCATGCTGCCCAAACTGCATGGTTTCGATCTCACGCAAAAGATCTCAACCGAGACCAAAGGACGCGTTCCGGTGGTGATCGTCACCGGCCTGTACAAGGGCCCTCAATATAAGAATGAAGCCATACGCTCTTTCGGCGCATCCGGCTATTTTGAAAAACCTTATGATAAGAATAAGCTGGTGAGCACAGTCCTGAGCCTCCTGCAAGATGAGGTCGAGATCCAGGATGAGCTGCCCGATCCCGAATCCGTGTTGAATCTGGTCGCTCAACTGGGAATCCAGCCCGCTTCGAAATCCGCCAAAAAGGCGTCTTCATAAACACCGGGGAACAAGCATAACATGGACAATCCGTGGACGCGCTGCAACAATTGCCGCCGCATCCTGTACAAACAAGATATTCTCGATAATCTGGCCGTGTGTCCGGAGTGCAGCTTCCATTTTCGACTCCCGGCGCGAGAGCGTCTCGCTATGCTCTTCGATGACGGCCAATACACACTCTATGACGAAAATATCCGACCTCTTGATCCGCTTAAGTTTGAGGACACCCAAAAATATTCCGACCGCATCCAAAAAAGCCAGGAGAAGACATCGTTGGCGGACGCGGTAGTGAACGCCGTCGGCACCATGGGGGGGATTCGGGTTCTGGTGTCGGCGATGGATTTCGAGTTCATGGGCGGAAGCATGGGATCCGTCGTGGGGGAGAAGATCACCAGGGCTTTTGAAAGGGCGTTGCGGGAAAGGCTCCCGGTGATCGTGGTTTCCTGTTCAGGAGGTGCCCGCATGCAGGAGGGGATACTCTCCCTCATGCAGCTGATGAAGACCAGTTCTGCCATATCCCGACTGGAGACCGCAGGCATCCCCTATATCTCTGTGTTGACCGATCCCACGACGGGAGGCACCACCGCCAGCTATGCCATGCTGGGAGATATCAATGTGGCCGAGCCGCATGCGCTCATCGGATTTGCCGGCCCCAGAGTCATCGAGCAGACCATCAAAGAGAAACTTCCCAAGGGATTTCAGCGCTCGGAATTCCTGCTCAAGCACGGAATGCTGGATGCCGTGGTTCCGCGCCAGGAGCTGCGCGATTTTCTCATCCGGTCGCTTCGTCTTTTTCTCAACCGGCCGCAATGAATTACCGGCAGTGCCTCCTCTATCTGGAGCAGATCCAGAATCTGGGCATCAAATTCGGATTGGACAACGTCCGCACGATTCTCGCCTCGCTGGAAAATCCACATCGGAATTATCCCTCTATCTTGGTCGCTGGGTCCAACGGGAAGGGATCGGTATGCGCGATGCTGACCAGGATCCTATCCATCCATGGATTAAAGGTCGGCCTGTATACCTCGCCCCATCTGCGCTGTTATGAGGAACGGATCAGAGTGGGCCAGGACTTGATCGCCGCCAAGGCTTTCATCCGGATCATGACCCGGCTTCGCTCCCGCATCGAGCGGCTGATGTCCCAGGGAAAGCTCGCCTCCCCGCCGACCCATTTTGAACATCTAACATGTGCGGCTTTGATGCATTTCGCAGAAAAGAAGGTCGATATTGCGGTATTGGAGGTTGGGATGGGAGGCCGTTTCGACGCCACCAACGTGGTCGATCCGGTTCTTTCGGTCATTACCACCATTTCCGAGGAACACCAGAAATCTCTGGGTGAAACCCTGGAGGAGATCGCCTTTGAAAAGGCGGGCATCATCAAGGCCGGCGTTCCCGTGGTCTGTGGGGCTGAAGCCGGGGCCGCGGTGCGGGTTATCAGTGAACAGGCGCGTCTCCGGGAGGCGCCTTTTGTGCGGGTGTTCGGCCCGGAGAGTGCCCTGATCGGGGAACGCAGTCCCGAGGGATATACATTTCGTTATCGGTACCGGGGCGAAGATTTCAGCTACTCTCCGTCGCTCAATGGTCGATATCAGGGAAAAAACGGTGCCGTCGCCCTGGTCACGGCCCTCACCCTCAGCTCCCGGTGGCGACCTCTCGACAGAAACAAAATTCTGGCCGGCATTGCCGCCACCCGATGGGAGGGTCGTCTGGAGACCTGGGGAGAAAATCCCTTGGTCATATTGGACGGCGCCCATAATCGTGAGGGCGCCGAAGCGCTGCGGGACCACATTCGTGAAAACACGCTGAACCCCCTGGTTTTGGTATTTGCGACCATGCAGGACAAAAAAATAGAAGAGCTGTCCGCTCTCCTTTTCCCCTTGGCCCAACGCGTAATTCTGACCCACTTCCCCTACCGTCGGGCCGCCTCCCCAGAAGAGATCGCACGGCGTTCCGCCTCCTTTCGCGACCGCTTGGAGATCGAGCCGGACGCGGCCCGGGCTTTGAGTCGGGCCCGCGAGCTGGCGACACCGGACGGAGCCGTCATCGTCACCGGCTCTCTCTTCTTGGTCGGAGCGGTCAAACAAATGATGCCCGATGCTCATACGGCTCGGCCCTAGAGTTGCTTTTTTGCCAAGAAAGTGGTAATTTTTGCTTCTCATTTTTCCGGAATGAAATGACCTAGGAACATGCTGAAGATCGATCCGAGCATCATTATTGTCTTTATTATCGTCTGGATTCTGGTAGCGGTCTTGACGAAAACGGTCTTCAATCCCATCCGTCGCGTAGTAAACGACCGGAATCGCCGCATCCAGACCGACCGCGAAGCCGGGGAGGAAGCCGCGGAGGCGTATCAGAACAATCTGCAAAAGATCGAAGAAGACATCAAGCGGGCCAAGGCTTCCGCCTTTTCCATCCGGGACAGGCTGGAGAAAGAAGCCGCCAAAGATCGGGAACGGATGCTCTCGGAAGTGTCCCAAGCATGCCGGGAGCGCGTGGATCAAGCGCGGCAGGAACTGAAGCAACAGGTCCAGGATCTTAAATCCGAGTTGAAGAGGGAGAGCGAACAGTTGGCGGAAAAGATCGAAGAAAGGCTTCTTCCGTGATGCGTTCCACAAAATCGCTCCTGCTTCTATTGGCGGTCCTGCCTGGGCTGATGTTCATGGCCGTCGAGGATGAACACCATGGGGCCGATCCCATGGCGTTCGTGGGCAAAGTGGTCAATTTCGTGGTGCTCTTCGGCGGCTTGGGCCTCCTCCTCTACAAGCCCCTATCCAAATATTTGGGTACCCGAGGCGCCGCGATCGACCGCACGCTGCGGGAGACCCGGGAATCCCGGCGTAAAGCCGAGGCCCGGCTCCAGGAGGCACGGAGCCGCCTGGATGCTCTGGCCGGGGAGATCGCCCGCATCAGGGAAGAGGCCGATAGCTTGGGAACAGAGGAAAAGAACAGAATCCTAGCCGAAGCGGAGCTTGCGGCCGATCGCCTGCAGCAGTTGGCCCACAAAGAGATCGAACTGGTTTCCCAACATGTCAAACGTGATCTGCGCCGGTATGCGGCCGAGCTGGCCACCCGTCGAGCCCAGGAAAGACTGCAGGCGCGGATGACACCCGAGCGGCACACTCTTCTGATCGATCAGTCCATATCAAGACTCGAGAGGCTGTATGAAAAGTCAGGTTCTGGTTAAGCGATACGCTCAGGGTTGGCTGGGCACCCTCGGGGATGAAAAGGACTACTCTTCCCGGCTGCAGGAATTGCGCTCTGTATCTCAGATTATGGCGGAGCAAAAGGACCTGCAAAACGTGCTGTTGACGCCCTTTGTCCCTGCCTCCCGTAAGCAGAAGATCGCGCGGGAAATTTTGGATCGGCTGTCCCTGCACCCGATTAACATAAGGTTCCTCATGCTGTTGTTGGAGAACGAGCGCTTCGACCTGTTACCCGAAATCGTCGCGTTATTGCCCGACCTGTGGAACGAAAGCCGCGGCATCTCCACTCTCGAGGTCTATTCAGTTGTCCCGCTTACCGACTCCCAGAAATCCGTCCTGCGGGAAAGGCTGGAGCGTATCGAGGAGCGCCCGGTGGCCCTGAGATTCGAATTGGATCCATCACTCATCGGCGGACTGAGCTTGCGTAAGGGCAATATCGTCTATGACGTGTCGGTAAAGGGCAGTCTGGAGCGGATCCGGGAAAAAATCATCGAAGGATAGACGGAAACATGCAAATAAAAGCGGACGAAATAAGCAAGATCATTCGGCATCAGATCGAGGGCTTTGAGACCGATGTGGACATCAAAGAAGTGGGGACCGTAATTTCGGTGGGAGACGGGATCGCCCGTGTCTACGGCTTGGATCGGGTCATGGCCAACGAGCTCTTGGAGTTTCCCGGCGATATCTTCGGATTAGCCTTGAACCTGGAGGAAGACAGCGTAGGAGTGGTCATGCTGGGGGAAAGCCATGTGATCAAAGAAGGAGACATGGTCAAGCGGACCCACAAGATCATGCAGGTCCCCTCGGGTCCGGGGATGGTGGGACGGGTCGTCAATCCGTTGGGTATCCCTCTGGATGGTAAGGGACCCATTCATACCGAGGCGCAGATGATGGTGGAGCGCTTGGCACCGGGAGTCGTGGAACGGATGCCGGTTAAAGAGCCGCTGCAGACCGGTCTCAAGGCCATCGACAGCATGATACCCATCGGAAGGGGGCAGCGTGAGCTTATCATCGGCGACCGCCAGACCGGCAAGACCGCCATCGCCATCGACACCATCATCAATCAAAAGGGCAAAGATGTCATCTGCATCTATGTCGCCATCGGACAAAAGAATTCCACCATCGCCCAGATTATAAGGGTGTTGGAGGATCACGGCGCCATGGATTTCACTATAGTTGTGGCGTCCTCGGCCAGCGATTCCTCTTCACTGCAGTATCTGGCTCCCTACAGCGGCTGTGCCATCGGTGAGTACTTCCGTGACAACGGTAAGCATGCGCTGCTGGTATACGACGATCTTTCCAAACACGCGGCGTCATATCGGGAGATCTCCCTGCTTTTGCGTCGGCCTCCGGGACGGGAAGCCTATCCGGGTGATATTTTTTACCTGCATTCCCGTCTGCTGGAGCGGGCCGCCAAATACAACGACGAAAACGGGGGGGGATCGTTGACCGCGCTGCCGATCATCGAGACCCAGGCCGGCGATGTGTCCGGATACATCCCCACCAACGTGATTTCGATCACTGATGGGCAGATCTATCTCGAGCCGGAGCTGTTCAACCAAGGCGTCCGCCCGGCCATTAATGTGGGAATTTCGGTGTCCCGTGTGGGGGGGAATGCCCAGATCAAGGCCATGAAGCAGGTCGCGGGTCAGCTGCGCTTGGACCTGGCCCAGTATCGGGAATTGACAACCTTCGCTCAGTTCGGGACGGAGCTGGACAAAGCCAGCCAGGCTCAACTGGACAGGGGAGAGAGACTGACCGAACTGCTTAAGCAGGATCAATACGTTCCCCTCCCGGTGGAGAAACAGATCCTGATCATTTATGCCGGCAACCGAGGATATTTGGATCGATTTCCGGTGGCTCGAATCCAGGATTACGAGCGCAAACTGTTCGATTATTTCGACCGTGAGCATCCGGACCTGCTCAAGGAGATCGCCGCCAAAAAGGAAATCGATACGGAATTGGATGCCGGGGTCGCGGAATCGTTGACCGAGTTCAACCGGACTTTTTCCGAAGCGACGGAGTAGACAGCATGCCGGCATTGATCGATCTGAGGCGCCGCATTAAAAGCGTGCGCAATACCCAGCAGATCACCCAGGCCATGAAGACCGTGGCCACCGCCAAATTCAAAAAGGCGCAGCGTAAGGTACTGGAAAGCCGCCCCTACTGGCACAATTCTCCCCAATTTTTAGCCCGCGTGACGGCCGCCGCGGCCCAAATCCGCCATCCGCTGTTGGACCGTCGGGACGAAAAGCGCATCCGGATGCTGATCGTCACCTCGGACAAAGGGTTGGCCGGCGCCTTCAACGCCAACCTTTTGGAACGGGCCCATGAATTTCTGCGTGAAAAACGCGACCGCTGCGAAATCCGGCTCACGCTGTTGGGAAAAAAGGCGGTGCTGTATTTCAAGCGGCTGGACTATACAGTCGATCTCAGCATCGTGGATCGTGTTCAGAACATGACCGAGGAGGAGATTCGGGAGTTGGCGAGGCTGATGATGCGGGAGTATGTGCTCAATCGCTCGGATGCGGTCTATGTGGCCTATAATGAATTCAAATCCATCTTGGCCCCGCGCGTAACCGTAAACAAGCTGCTCCCCTTGGAGCCACCGGCGGAGAATCGATCCAATCCGCTGTCGCCGGATTGGGAGCCGGGAGCCGCCGCCCTCATCCGCACCCTCCTACCCGGATATATCGAAGATCAGGTCTGCCACTGCGTGTGGGAATCCTTAGCCGCCGAGCATGCCGCGCGAATGATGGCCATGGACAATGCCACCAAAAACGCGGATGAGCTCATCGAGAATCTGACCCTGGTCTTAAACAAGATCAGGCAGGCTTCCATCACCAAGGAGCTGCTGGAGATCATGTCGGCCGTGGAAGCCCTTTCCTAAGATGATAGATGGAGTACGAAATGAACAAAGCAAAAGCAAAGGCCGCCGCCGAGCCTAAAAATAAGGAAAAAGTCGGTCGGGTCGTGCAGGTGATCGGGCCGGTGGTGGATGTGGAGTTCAAGGACGAGGATCTCCCGGAAATCTACCACGCCATCCGCATCACCAGTGAAGGCTTCGAAAATCCCACACCACTCGATATCATCGTGGAAGTGGAGCAGCATCTGGGTGAGGATCGGGTCCGCTGCGTGTCCATGCATCCAACCGAAGGCCTGGCGCGGGGCATGAAGGCGGTGGACCAGGAAGCCCCGATTCAGGTTCCGGTGGGGGAAGCGACCCTTGGACGTGTGCTCAACGTCATCGGTGAGCCGGTGGACTACATGGGAGAGATCAAGACCGATAAGCGTTATCCGATCCACCGTCAACCGCCGACGCTGGAGGACCAGAGCACTGAACAGGAGATGTTCGAAACCGGAATCAAGGTCATCGATCTCATCCAGCCTTTCCTCAAGGGGGGAAAGATCGGCCTGTTCGGCGGAGCGGGCGTGGGCAAAACCGTCATCATCATGGAGCTCATCCACAACGTGGCCCAAAAACATGGGGGATACTCGGTGTTCGCGGGTGTGGGGGAACGAACCCGGGAGGGCAATGACCTCTGGCTCGAGATGAAGGAATCGGGAGTCATCGATAAGACCGCCCTGATTTACGGCCAGATGACCGAGCCCCCCGGCGCGCGCCTCCGAGTGGGCCTGTCCGCCCTCTCGGTGGCGGAGTATTTCAGGGACGAGATGAATCAGGACATCCTTTTGTTCATCGATAACATCTTTCGCTTCGTGCAAGCCGGATCAGAAGTCTCGGCCCTGCTGGGACGGATGCCATCGGCCGTAGGCTACCAGCCCAACCTGGCGACCGAGCTGGGGGAGCTGGAGGAACGGATCACCTCGACCAAAAGAGGCTCCATCACCTCAGTACAGGCCATCTATGTGCCGGCCGACGACTTCACCGATCCGGCTCCAGCCACCACCTTCTCCCACCTGGATGCCACCACCAATCTATCCCGCGCCCTCACGGAAAAGGGAATCTATCCGGCCGTGGACCCATTGACATCCTTTTCCCGCATCCTCGATCCCCGGGTTATCGGGGATGAGCACTACCGTGTGGCGCGGGCAGTCAAAGAAATCCTCCAGCGCTATAAGGACCTGCAGGACATCATCACCATCCTGGGCATGGAAGAGCTTTCCGAAGAGGACAAGCTGAGCGTGTCCAGAGCCCGCAAGATAGAGCGCTTCCTTTCCCAGCCTTTTAATGTGGCCAGGGAATTCACAGGCCGCGAAGGGAAATACGTTCCCATCGAGGAGACCGTGCGGGGTTTCCAAGAGATCGTTGAAGGCCTCCACGACGACAAGCCTGAGCAGGCGTTTTATATGGTGGGCGGGATCGAAGAGGTGGTCCAGAAGGCCGAGGAGTTGAAAGCATTATGAGCGAGGCTCTGCCCCCCTTCCTGCACCTGCGGATCATCACCTCGTCCAGGCTGCTGACAGAGGAAGAGGCCGAGGAAGTGACCCTGCCCGGCTTGGAGGGATACCTGGGTATATTCCCCGGCCACCGCCCGCTGATGGTGGCACTGGGCCGCGGACGGCTGGCCTTTCGTGCGTCCGGAAAGGAGGAGGAGTTTTCCATCGCTGGGGGATATGCCGAGGTGTTTCCCGACCGGGTGCTTGTGTTTACCGAGCTCAGTCGAGAAGAATCCGATGGATCCCATTCCGGCTGAGGATGAGACGCTGGACACGTTCTATCACGGACGGGTTCGGGTGCTGCAGAAAAGACACGGATATCGTTTTTCCGTCGATGCCCCCCTGCTGGCGGATTTTATCCTGACCCGTCCTCAGGATGAGCTGCTGGAGCTGGGGAGCGGAAACGGGATCATCTCACTGCTGCTGAGCATCAAGCCGTTCCGGCACATAACGGCTTTGGAGATCCAGGATTCCCTCTGCGATCTGGCGCTCCGTAACGTGCGCCTTAACGGCCTGGAATCCCGAATCAAGATCCTGCAGCATGATCTGGTCAGCTTCGATCCTCCCCACAAGTTCGATGTGGTCTTTTCCAATCCTCCCTATCTTGCCAGGAATTCCGGCCACGTAAGTGCCTCGCCGGAAAAGGCGATTGCGAAACACGAGTTAAAATGCGATATTTTTGATATAATGCGCGTGACGGCGGAACGGCTGAAATCCGGCGGCCGCGCTTTCTTTATATATCCATTTGCGCGTCGGGACCCATTCTTCCAGGCCTCCGAAGCACTCGGGCTCAGACTCCGGCGTGAGCGGTTGGTGTTGCCGTATTCAGGCCGAAGCCCCAATCTGTTTTTAACGGAATTGGGATTCGCGGGCGAAAAGGCGCGGCTCGAATCCCCCCTGGTACTGTTTCAGGAGAATGGGGAGTACACAGGAGAGGCCCGGGAAATTTTTGCCGGGAGAGGACATGCTGCGACTTCTGATTAAGCTCAAGGACCTGTACAAGTACCGGGTGCTCATCCAGAACCTGGTCAGCCGCGAACTCAAGGCCCGCTACCGGGGCACCATCCTGGGCTTCTTGTGGTCCTTCATCAATCCTTTGCTCCTGCTGCTCGTTTACACGGTGGTTTTCGGATTCATACTGGGGGCACGCCTGCCGGAGTTCAACGAATCTCCCAAGCTGTATGCCCTTTTCCTGTTCTGCGGACTCCTCCCCTGGCAGGTGTGGTTCGCGGCCTCGGTCCTGGAATCGTCCAATGTGCTGCTCATGCAGGGAAACCTGATCAAGAAGATGCTCTTTCCCACTGAGATCCTGCCCATCGTGGTCGTGATCAGCAATTTCATCCATTTCCTGTTCGGGCTCCCCATCCTGTTGATCTTCGTACCCCTCCTGGGCAAGCCCTTCACTCCCTACCTCCTGTTCCTTCCCGTGGTGATCTTGGTCCAGTTCGTTTTTACACTCGGGCTTGCCTTTCTGGTCTCGGCCCTCACGGTCCATTTCCGCGACATCAAGGATATCCTGGTTAACCTCATCACGCTCTGGTTCTTCAGCACGCCCATCATCTACCCTCTGACCCTGCCGGCCATCCAGAACAATAAGATCGTCTCCACCTTCGTCCAGATGAATCCCATGACGCACGTTATGTGGGGCTACCAGAACTGCATATTCTACGGTGAACTCATCCGCTGGAAGCGGATGGGGGTGACGTTCCTGGTGTCCTTCGCCCTCCTGATGTTCGGATATTACATCTTCGACAAGCTGCGTGATTCTTTCCCGGAGGAGGTTTAGGTGCACGCCATCGTCATCGAGAATCTCAGCCGTATCTACCAGAAATATTCGGCCCAGCACCGCTTCAAGACCTTCAAGAGCGCGCTGCTCAAGGGGGATCTGTTCCGGTCGTTGCGGCCTGATGAACTGGTTCGAGCCCTGGATGACATCTCGCTCAAGGTGGAGAATGGCACCACGTTCGGGGTGATCGGGGAGAACGGCTCGGGGAAGAGCACGCTGCTCAAGGTGGTGGCGGGCATCGCCAAACCCACCGCAGGCCGGGTCGAGGTCCGGGGCAAAGTGTCGGCCCTGATCGAATTGGGTGCGGGTTTCCATCCCGAGATTACCGGACGGGAGAATATCACCATCAACGGCATCATGCTGGGCCTGTCCAAAAAGGAGATTCAAGCGAAATACCGGGATATCGTCCGGTTCGCCGAGTTGGAGGAATTCATCGACGCTCCGGTCAAGACCTATTCATCGGGAATGTATATGCGGCTGGGATTCTCCATCGCGATCAATGTGAATCCCGACGTGCTGCTGGTGGATGAGGTGCTGGCGGTGGGGGATGCATCCTTTGTGCCCAAATGCCTGGATCGGATCGATGACTTCCGACGCCGTAAAAAGACCATCCTTTTCGTCAGCCACGATCTGAGCACGGTGGAAAAGATTTGTGACCGGGTGGCCTGGTTGAAGCACGGCCGCGTGCAGACCATCGGTGAGCCCCGCCGGGTGATTGACGCCTACCTTCAGGACGTCGCGGAAAAGCAGGAAGACGAGTTCGAAATGCGGCAGCAGGAAATCGAACGCGAGGAGCAGTACGTGGATGAGGAGGAGCGGCGCGAGAACCGATGGGGCAAACGAGAGGTCGAGATCAAAAAAGTCCGCTTGATGGGAGCGGACGGCAAAGAGAAGCATGTGTTTTCACCCGATGAAGGCATGACCATCGAAATGGAGGTGGAAGCCTATTCTCGCATCAAGGATTTCGTCTTCGGCATCGGCATATTCAATGCTCAGGGAATTTGTGTGTACGGGACCAACACGCTGCTGGAGGATTTCACGGCGCTTGAAATCCAGGGCGCGGGTCGGATCAGGTGCCGGATCGAGCGGTTGGGTCTGGTGAACGGCACCTTCTACCTTGATGTGGCCTCCCACAAACGGGACGGTTATCCCTATGATTATCATCGCAGCCTCTATTCGTTCCTGGTCTCTTCGCGTCGCAAGGACGACGGCATTTACCGCCCCGAGCACGACTGGGAATTTTCCGATAACATCCGAATGAAACCGCCCTCACGATCCTGAAGGATGCGCTTGCGCCCCCATGGTTGAGTTTTATGCGGGAGAGTTGAGTTTTATGCGGGAGACAGTATAATGGTCGCCAGGAGTTAGGGATGTCAAGAAGTCTAAGAGGCAAACTCGGCGAATCCCACAGCCGAACGGTCCTCAAAGCCATCAGCTGGCGGGTGATCGCCTCGATGACCACCATGGCGATCGTATATGTCCTGACGCGGAAATGGGAGATCACGCTGGGTGCCGGCGTGTTGGAAGCGATTTCCAAAATGATCTTCTATTATTTCCATGAACGGATCTGGGGAAAAGTCGGATGGGGGAAAATAAGGCATCCCTTGGAAGATATCCCCGTGACGCGGGAACTGGAGCCTGCGGACCGGGAAAAGATCGAGCAACAGCTGCGCGATCTCGGATACATGGATTGATCGAGTGACGGTTGAAGTAGGGCGGATGCCGGGGCAATGAATAAGATCGTGGGGCTTGCGAGCCTACTTCAGAAGCGGAATGACTGGAGGCAGCACGCTCACAGCGTGGTTTTTACCAACGGTTGTTTCGATCTGCTCCATGCCGGTCATGTGCATCTCCTCAAGCTTGCCCGTCTTCAAGGGGATGTCCTGGTTGTGGCGGTCAACGACGACGCCTCCATACGCCGGCTCAAAGGACCGGACCGCCCAATATTTCCCTTGGAGGAACGCCTGGAGATCCTGGAGGCATTGGAATGTGTGGATGCGCTTATTTCGTTTGCCGAAGACACCCCGCTGCGTCTTATCGAGGAGATCAGGCCGGATGTGCTGGTCAAGGGCGGAGACTGGAAACCGGAGGAGGTGGTGGGGAGGCCTGAAGTGGAGGCCGCCGGAGGGAGAGTGCTCATCGTTCCCTATCTCGCCGGCCATTCCTCATCCCAACTCATAGCCCGGATCGTGGAAGCGGCGGGGCGGAAAGGCGGACGGGACTGAAGCCGTGAGTACATCCGAATCCTAGCTAATAAAAAAAGCCCGTTGCTCCCTTTGATCAAGGCCGCAACGGGCTGGGAATAAGATAACTCTGTTTGTGACGAGCAGTTTTACATCATGCTCAGGATCCGTTTAGGCAGCCCTCTGAGCAGTGAGCTGTTCTGGGAAGCGTGAATCTTCTCATCCTTGTCCTCCCTTCATAATACAATATCTAATCTATATTAATTATCGGGACGAGTCAAGCCACCTCTTTGCGATTGCGTCCATGGTCCTCCCGGCAAACGCCGTGGCTGCTGTGAGCACGGCGATCGATGCTGTTGGGCTCGGATACTCGGCCCCAATCGCGATTTCGCAGCCGCATCCTCGCGCTGCAGGGATTGAAGAGGCGGGATCATCAGGCCGATATCCTGTTAGGGATGAGCTCAGGCCCGCCGGAGACACGGGGCGTGCCCAGCCAGTGGCACCCAGCCGCCTGCGGATAGAAGAGCTAACGCACAGAGGGGGCGGGTCGGCCAGGAACAGGTGCTTTTTCTTGCGGAGAGTAGGGGGGAATATAGAGGGGGCGGGTCGGCCGGCGTTTACGTGGGCGAGGGGCTTTGATATAATCAGGCGGTGGAAACCGTCGCCGTCCTGTTCAATCCCTCTTCCGGGCGAGGCAAATCCCAAAAAAGAAAGAATCTGATTGAATCCCGCTTCCTCCATTTCGGTATTCCCACCAAATGGTTCCTCTCCCAAAGCGAAGCCCATCTTATAGAATTGGCCAGAACTCTGGCGCACAGCTACACCATGGTGACGGCGGTGGGTGGTGACACGACCTTTACCTTGACGGCGGCCGAGATCATCAATGGGGGGATGGATGTCACACTGGGGATCGTAGGAACGGGTTCGGCCAATGATATCTCCCGCGGATTGGGGATCTATGACCTGGATGCATTATGTGAAGCGATTATAGCCGGGCGAGTGCGCCGGATGGATGCTGGATGCCTATTCCTGCCGGATCGCCAGCATCCCCTCTATTTTATGGGGGCGCTGAGTTTGGGATTGGGTGTGGATGTCAACCTTTTTATCGCAGAAGCGCGCCGCCGGCTTCCCCTGCTCAACCGTGGGGGAAGCGCAGTCCAGGCGCTGACCGGTATCGCGGCCATGCGTCATGCGTTCTCACGGAAATCCGTTCCCGACCGGATTCAGCTCAAGACGGACGGTTGTTGCAGGGAGGTCTATTTTTCTCTGGCGTTGTTTGCCAATACTCCTTACTATGCAAACGGCGTTCGTCTGCTCCCCGAAGCCACGCCCTTTGACGGCCGGCTCCATTGCTGCATCATCCACACGCGCTCTCTTTCACAGACCCTCAGGTTGAGTCCTAAGATCATAGGCGGTCGCCATACCTCCATGAGGGAGGTGGAGATCATTCCCCGCTCCGCTTTTCAAGTCGTCCCAGCGAGTGGTCAAATCGCGCTGCAGTATGATGGCAAGGTCATCACCGGAATAGAAAGTTTCCGAGTAGAGGTGCGTCCCGCCGTCCTCAAGACCTTCACATCCGGGGACCGATGAGACGCCTCTGGAGTCACACGAGATGCTCATTTATTCCGACTGTCCAGAATGGGCGCAGCGCTTTTTCCCCTGTGTTACCGATTGGCGGCCGGGGGCGGCGGCTCTCGAAGCTCATCCTGCCGGCCTGAAGGTTCTGGCCGAACAGATTTTTGGAAAAAACGCCGTCCTGGAAACGACCCGCATTCCTGAGATGAAGAATGCCGTAGTCTTAGGGGTGTCTTTTTCTCCTTTCTCGCAGTTTGATCGAGTGGTAGAGATTACCGGCCGCGGACATCGCCTGCCGGACCGGCTCTTTTGTCTGGCCGGATCAGGGTTAGGATTCCACGGCCAGCGCCGTCGGCCGTGGGTCGCAGCCGAGGGAAACATCCATCTGACCGTGCATTACCGACCGGATACCGCCATCCCCGGATTTGGTGTGGGCTTTCCGCTCCTGGCTGCGGTGTCGGTGCTCGAAACCCTCGACAGCCTTGCCGGCCTTGCCGGGCACGCTGCCGTCAAGTGGATCAACGACATTCTCATCGATGCCGCCAAGGTCGCGGGATTCATTGTCCACATCCAGACTCAGGGCGACCGGGTGGCGAGCGCGGTGTTGGGAATCGGCCTCAACGTGGAGGCGAAACCCTCGGTGGAGGCCGATTCGTTCGTGCCCCATGTCACCTCCTTGTGCGATACAATGCCGGATCCGAGGGACTGTCGTCTAGGAAAGGTGTTAGGCCTTTTGCTGGATAGATTGGAGAGCAACTACCTGCGGCTGTGCCGAGGGGACCTGCCCGCGCTGCTGCATCTATACCGCAGCCGATCGGCGGTCATAGGCCGCAGGGTGCGGATCACATCCGATCCATTGGAGGGCCCGAAGCAGGTACTGGCCGAAGGCCGAGTGTTGGGAATCGGAGACCGCCTGGAGCTGTTCATCCAAGGGGTAGAAAGCCCCGTAACCCGCGGTCGTTTGGCCTTCATCGATATGCCGGCCTTGACAGAGTTGTGAGGGCGTTTTATACTAGCCGCGATTTTTTTTAAGGAAACCAGGTTGTCTAAATCGGCGTACTAGGGACCATTTGAACATGCCATCAACGGAATTGATAATGGTGTGCGGATCTGCGTTTCTCTGGGTTTTTTTGATCCTCTGCGCTCTGGCCCTGCTCATGCTTCTGATCATGAAGCTTTTTCCGCCCGCGAAGGGAGGCGTGGATCCAACGCTGGTGGCCGCCCTAACATCCGTCATTCCCACTGTCCTTCCGGGGACAAAGGTCACCAAAATCGAGGAGAAAAAATGATATTCACCGAACAGCCTAAGAAGATCCGGGTGATGTTTACACCTTTCCGGGACGGTTTGCAGAGTTCGTTCGGAGGAAAAGTGCGGCTGAGGGATATCCTTCCTGCCATGCAGGCCTCGGCCCGAGCCGGCGTTCGGCATTTTGAATTTGGAGGAGGGGCGCGTTATCAGGCTCCCTATTTCTATTTGGGAGAAGACCCTTTCGATGACATGCAGGCCATGCGAGACGCCGTGGGCCCTGAGGTGGATCTGCAGATTCTAACGCGATCTGTTTCAGGAGTGACTCTGACCACGCAATCGATGGAGGGCTTGGAGCTTCAGGCCCGACTCATGAAGCAACACGGCACTACCTGGGATCGCAATTTTGATTTCATGAATGATGTGCGAAATCTGGTCAATACCGGGAGGCCTATCATCAAGGCGGGAATGCACCATCAAGTGTCCATCGCGCTTATGGGCCTTCCCTTTGCCTCGGATAAGGTGCACACGGCTGATTTCTATATCGATATCGGCCGGCGACTGCTGGAGAGCGACGTGCCCATCAACAGCATTTGCCTCAAAGATGCCAGCGGGACTACGGATCCCAAAACCATCTATGACACAGCCGTGGGACTGCGGAAGCTAATGCCCCCGGAAATGCTGCTGTGGATGCACACCCATGATACCGCCAGCACGGCGGTCGCCTGCTATATGGCCGCCATCCAAGGAGGGGCGGACGGTGTCGACCTCTCCGTACGCCCCATGGCCAGTGGCACGGTACAGCCCGATGTCCGCTCTCTGGCCCATGCGCTCAAGGGCACCGGCTACAGCCTGGATATCGACGTCGACCGGATGACCGAGATCGAGAACATGCTGGGCGAACTCATGCAGGAATATGCCTTCAATCCCACCACGACGACCCCGGATCCCCGCGTCCTAGGCTTTCCCATGCCGGGCGGAGCCATCGGCCCCAATGTCCATATGATGGTCAAGGCCGGTATACTGGACCGCTACAGCGAGGTGCTGGAAGAGTTCCCCGTGGTGGTGGAGGCGGGGGGGGCATGGACCAGCGTGACTCCCGGCAGCCAGCAATACTGGCTGCAGGCCTTTAACAACGTGCTCCATGGCCGCTGGAAGAAGATCGATCCCGGATTCGGCAAATCCGTGTTGGGATACTTCGGACGAACTCCGCTGCCTCCGGATTCCGAGGTGGTGAAGATCGCCTCCCAACAGCTGGAGATGCCTGTGTTCGAGGGGGATCCCTTGGAGGCGGCGCCCAAGAACATCGAGCCCGCCCGGAAGGCCCTGGAAGAGAGAGGTCTACCCGTCAGCGAGAAAAATATATTCTTGGTTTTGGCTGCTATGGTGCCTGGGAAAAAGATGGAACTCAATGAGGGAATCCGGCTGCTTTCCGGCAAAGCCCGTATCGACATTCCCCTGAAAAAGAAAGAAGAGCCGGAGCCGAAAGCGGCCCCGCAGCCGGAGCCGCCCGCTGCCCTGACAGGGCCGTTGACTACGACCTGCACGGTAACGGAAAATAACGTGAGCCGGACGTTCACCGTGACGGTGGAACCGATAGGGGCCGCAGTCGGGACGGAGCCTTCTCCTAATCCCGGAGCCACTCCAAGCGCGGCTCTTGGTACTCCTGTTCACTCCACTTTTGCGGGCTCGGTGGACGTGACCGACATCAAGGTCAAAGTCGGCGATGTCGTCAGCCAAGGCCAGGTGGTGGCTAGCGTCGAAGCCATGAAAGCCCAACACGATATCCTTGCCCCCGCGGCCGGGCGGGTCGAGGCCGTACATGTGGCGATCGGCGACGAGATCGATTCCAGCAAGCCCATCCTGACTATCGCCTGAGGATATCGGAATGGACATCCTGGTGAAACTCCTCCAGCAATCCGGATTCGCCCATCTGACCTGGGGCAACGGCGTGATGTTTCTGGTTGCGGGCACTCTGATTTATTTGGCCATCGCAAAAAAATATGAGCCGTTGCTGCTCATCCCCATCGGCTTCGGCACCATCCTGGCCAACCTGCCCCTGGCTGAAATGGGGGCAACCGGGGGAGGCATCATAACCCTGATTTATGATCAGGGCATCAAGACCGAGTTGCTTCCTCCCATCATTTTCCTGGGTGTGGGGGTGCTGACGGATTTTCGGCCACTCCTGGGCCGGCCCTTGACTTTCGTGCTGGGAGCCGCCGCACAATTGGGAATCTTCATCGCTGCTCTCGGCGCCGCCTATCTCTTGAACTTCGATTTCCAGGAAGCGGCCTCGATCGGGATTATCGGGGGAGCGGACGGCCCCACCTCCATCTTTCTGGCCAGCCAGCTGGCCCCGCATCTGCTGGGACCCATCGCGGTGGCCGCGTACAGCTACATGTCGCTGGTCCCCATCATCCAGCCCCCCATCCTTCGGCTCCTGACGACCCGCCGCGAGCGGGCCATCGACATGCCGCAGGCCCGTCCGGTGTCGAAAACCGCGGCGATCCTGTTTCCCATCATCACCGGAATTCTGGCCTCTTTGGC
>Ga0180437_10002386_pt1 | contig 30091 bp, 30 predicted proteins | sample SS_ome_4_FD_132410 | JGI IMG/M metagenome (GOLD analysis project Ga0180437, IMG submission 132410) | Hypersaline lake sediment archaeal communities from the Salton Sea, California, USA - SS_3_D_1 metaG | ecosystem: Environmental > Aquatic > Non-marine Saline and Alkaline > Hypersaline >...
CACCCCGATTGTGTCGCCTTTCCCGAACTCATCGCCAGCGTCTGGCGGCTCCAGGTAAACAATATCCGAAAGCTGGTCCTGGGCATGGTCGCTGATTCCGTAGGCGAACAGGTCGCCTTCCGGCCGCACCCATTCGTGATCTTTCGAATAGCGGGCTACCTTATCTATTTTCATTGTGAGTTTCTCCTGGAAAATTGGAATGTTTTTGATTGTTTAATTGGATTTACATGACCTTAATTTTACACGATGTGCCATACCTTAGACAAGCCGTATCCCCGGGTTCGCCGTTTTTGCCCGCGGAACTAAGTTGATTCAGCATCCCCTTCTTATTCGCTTGAGTATTTCTCTCAACAATTTCCTGCGCTGCCTGTTTTTATTCATTTATAATGAGAAAATCCAAGTAGTTTATATTTAAACTTAATGTACTTCGTGCCTTTGTGGTTCAAAATAATAAACAACCTTTGCGTTCTTTGTGCCTTTGTGGTTCAAAAATAATCAAATTCCTATGCGTTCTTAACGCCTTTTTGGGAGAAAAATGATCGATACGCAGCCTCTCCACCATTACATTCGCCAACATATGGCGCGCCACAAAACCCCGGGACTGGCTCTAGCCCTGACAGATCGCAGCGAGACCCTTCATCTGGCGACCTTCGGGTATTCCGATCTGGAAGCCGGGACCTCCCTGGCTGAAGCCGACCTGTTCGAAATAGGCTCGATTGGCAAGACATTCACCGCAATCGCCCTTCTCCAGGCAGTTGAAAGAGGCGAACTCGACCTGCACTCCCCTGTGACGGATTACCTGCCCTGGTTCCGGATAAAAAACAGGTACAGCCCGATCACGATCCACCACCTGCTTACCCATACTTCCGGGCTGATCGAAGGGACCGATTTCACCCCAGATGGGCGGGGCGAAGTCTGGGCGCTGCGCCAGACTGAGACCGGCTCCCCGCCCGGAGAGCGCTTCCACTATTCCAACGTGGGGTATAAAGTTCTCGGGTTGGTCCTCGAGGCCGCCACAGGACGCCCTTACCCGGAAGGACTGTGGGCGGGCATCTTCGAGCCTCTAGGAATGGGCGATTCACTCGCCGAAATCACCCACCATGACTGGCCGCGGATGGCAAAGGGCTACCGGCCCCTGTATGACGACCGGCCCTTCCATCCCAGCCAGCCGCTCTATCCCGCCTCCTGGCTTGAGACAAACACCTCCGACGGATCGGTCGCTTCCAGCGCCTCCGACATGGCGAAATTCGCCCGGATGCTGCTCAACGCAGGGAAAGTGGAAGGGAGGCCGGTAATATCAACTAGCAGTTTCGAACTTATGACAACCCGCCACATCCCCCAGGATGAAGTCTGGTATTACGGTTACGGCCTGGATATCTTCACGCGCGAAGGCTATGCGCATACCGGTCATGCCGGCGATATGCCCGGTTATGAAGCGTTTATGTGGCTGGACATGGATAACAGCCTGGCTTGCGTTATGCTGGCAACCCATCCCCACCCGCCCGGAATCTCGCTGCCTATCCTGGATTACCTGCGGGCTTCCCGGCTGGGTGAAACCCCGGCCGAACTGCCTGCCCCACCCGATCCCTTCAGGCTTGTAGAGGCAGATCCAGCGGTTTATGCTGGCTTATTCAAGAAAGTCGACAGTGTTTCACCAGCTATTCAATCAGGCCGGGTTGGCGCCTGGCACTCCCCCGGCGGGTTGCCTTCAACGCTCTTATTTAAATCCAGCCGCGACAGCCTTTCTCTGGAGTATTCAGACACCCTGATCCCCCTCGAACCGCGTGGAAAGGATAAATTCTTTACCAGCCACCCGGATTTTGACCGTTTTTTTTTCCAGTTTGGATACATGGATGCAGGTAACGCCAACCAGCAGGCTGATGAATTGTACTGGGGACCGGACTGGTTTGTCAGAGATACTTATAAAGGGGCGCTCATGTTTGATATTCAGCCAGCTTGGGAGGCTTTTTGCGGCCATTACCGCTCTCACAATCCCTGGGAATCCAATTTCCGGGTATTCGAGCGCAAAGGCCAATTGATACTGGCATGGCCGTCCGGGAAAGAAGAACCACTCCACCCATTTGGCGACAGCAGCTTCCGGATTGGCGAACAGGGCTCACCCGAAAGGATTTCTTTTGACCAGATCGCCGCCGGCCAGGCGCTGCGCGCCAGGCGGTCCTGCTGCGACTATTTCCGCTTTTTTACACCATAGCCGGCTCAAGGCTTTCCTCTTAACAGCTGAGGTTTTATACGCTCCGCAAGCAGACCCGACCTTTTATGAAGATACAGTCCTCCATTTGTTATTTTCCAAATGCACCTGAAAAATCCTGTCCAATAATAAAAAAAAACAATATAATAACTAACAGCCATTTATACATACTCGGTTGATCCGGATATGACCTTTAAGTCCGGTCCTGATCCATCCAATTACCATGCAAAATGAGGAGGTTATGCCATGAGACTTCAATCCCAAATTCACAAAAATAAGCTTCAAGTACTGCGGGCATTTATTCCAGGCATTCTGCTGGTCCTGAGTTTTCTTATCAGTTCCTGCGGTTTGTTGCCGTTCTCCTCCCAGGGGGAAGAACAGGATATGGCTGCGATTGAGCAGAGCATCCAGGCTACAATCATGGCGGACCAGGCCACCCAGGCTTTCCTGGATGCGGTAAAACAGCAGACAGCCATTTCGATCCAGGCGACCCAGGCCGCTCTGGAGGCCGGGGTTGTTGAAACCGAGCCGCCCCAGGCGACCGAAGAACTTGAAACCACCGAAGAGGTCACCGCCGAAGACGCCCAGGAAGAGCCTGCTGAAACTGAAGCCCAGGAAGACGCCGAAAGCCAGGCTGCCGCCCAGTTCTCGGAGGAAGATTTTGAAGCCTGGCTTGAAGACGCCAAGATCCTGCTCTACGAGGACGCGGTCAACGCCCCCTGGCTGGCGCGCTATGTCAAGGATGCCCTCGATAATATGGACCTTGAGTATAAAGACGACGGCAGCGCGGTTGGCTGGTTGAAATCAGACCTGCTAGGCAGCGAATGGGACCTGGTGATCCTGGCCCTCGAAGACCCTGGTATCCCCCCGATGGGAGAGTACTTTGATTACCTCCAGGAGGCGATCAACAAAGGCACGGCTGTGGTTATGGAGATCTGGTTCCTGGATATTGTCGGGAGGGGAGAAGTAGCCAGCGTGCTGTCGGACTGCGGGGTGGAATTTGAATCCGATTACGGTTTGAGCACCGGTTCGGTCAATGACCTGATCAACTGGCCCCTGCCCGGCAAAAGCGACCACCCGATTTTTAACGAGCCTAATACCGGTTTCCGTTGGACCAATATCGCCACCTGGGGTCCATTCTTTGACCTGGGCGATTTTATAAAATTATCCGGTAAGAAGGATGACGCTGAACTGCTCCTGGGTGCAATTGCAACCGAGAAAAACTCCCACGGAACGCTGGCGGTTTGCAAGGACGGCAAATTCATCATCCAGACCTTCCACACCCACAACCTGGCTTACGAGGAAGCGGTTCCCCTGTGGGAGAATTACATTTACAACACCCTCAAGGCAAAATACCTTGAAGAACAGGAGAATTGAGCCAGACCCGCAACATTCTTTTATAATTTAGCAAAAGGAGCAAAACCATATCCAAAATTAAATAAACAAGCTCGAGACTTCAACCCGGTCGCAATTGTGTGTGCACTTCCTCAAATAAAGTGGCTGAAAAAACATCCGGACTGGCAAAAAAATGCCCGCCAGGCGTTTTTCCGCCATCCGGGTGCTGATACACCAATTGCCTATCAATACAGGGAAGATTTATATCAGCCAGCGATAATCAACTGGCTGGAATGGAGGGGAATCGATGAATAAATCAGGTTGGCTTGTATTAATTCTGATGCTGTGCCTGCCGGCATTGACCTGCAGTGTTTTCCAATCGGAAGACCCGGATGCAACAGCTACCCGGATCGCTGCAGAAATATTTGCACAATTGACCGCTGAAGCGCCGACTGCTACTTTCACTGCGCTTCCAACCGAAACCCCCACACCCACAATCCCATCCACTGCAACCCCAACCGACACCCCAATCCCAACCGACACCGTCCCACCCACACCGACCAGCACCCCCGAACCAACCAAACCCACTTCGCCCACCTTTGATCAAATCCTCATGTACTCTGAAGATGATTACAATGAGGGAAACATAGATAATTCAACCGACCGCTTTCCATCTGGCACAACCAGGGTTTACGCCTGTTTTGATTACTGGGCGATGGACCCCACTCTGCGTTACTCTCTGTACTGGCGGGTTAATGGGGAGAGCTTTACAGAAGCCACCAGGGGCTGGGATGGGGATGAAGAAGGCACTATGTGCTGGTACATCTGGAAAGAAAGAAGCGGCTCTCTTCAAGGACTGCCGCGTGGGGAGTGGGATGTGATCCTTTATCTGGGCAGTGGACTTGCCCAGAAAACGAAATTCCACATCGGCGATTGAATATTAGTTAACAGCTTAAAAAATCAGCGCCTGCCGGTATGGATAGTTGCGCCCTGCGCGGCTGAATTAACGATGGATGAATAGCGCTTGAGCAACGGGGAGCTGATCTCTTTGATTTTTGGAGAATAATTTTCCAGCCGCTTTTTCAATTCTGCATCGCTTATATTAATATCCAGGATTCGATTATTCAAATCGATTTTTATCACATCCCCATCTTGAATTACAGCGATTGGTCCCCCTTCTGCTGCTTCAGGGGATACATAACCGATAACCAAACCGCTGTCGGCTCCAGAGAAACGCCCGTCGGTGATTAATGCTATATTGTCGCCAAATGAACGAAGAATCCCGGTCAATCGGTGCATCTCCCGCATTCCCGGTCCACCCTTGGGTCCTTCATAAGTCACAACAAGCACCTCGCCTTCATTGACCTGTCTACTCTGTACGGCATCAATGCACTCCTGTTCGCTGTTGAAAACCTTCGCCTTGCCAGAATAGTTATACAAATCCTGAGGCACCGCGGACCGTTTTACAACTGCTCCGTCTGGAGCCAGATTGCCCGTGAGGACTGCAATTCCACCTTCGGTATCATATGGGTTTGTGAATTGCCTTATCACTTTATCGTCCCCGGGCTGTGTTCCGGCTATAATTTCTCCAAAAATGCATCCGGAAACCGACTGGTTGTCAAGATTCAGAACAGATTCCAATTCTTTCATGACCGCCGGAATGCCACCCGCCACATCAAGGTCGATGACAGAAAAAGAACCGTTTGGAGCAATTTTGCATAACAACGGCGTTTCAGAGTTGATATGATCAATATCTTCCAGCTTGATTCTGATACCCAATTCTGAAGCGATCGCCGGGATATGAAGGATGTAATTAGAAGAACCGCCAATTGCAGCAGCAACCCGGATCGCATTTTCAAATGCAGCCCGGGTCATAATCCTGTCGCAGGAAAGGTCCCAGTTCACCAGGTTTACAATTGCCTCCCCGGTAGCAAAGGCATATCCCATACGCCTGTGAGAAGAGGCGGGTGCCAGTGCGCTCCCCGGGAGAGCCATTCCTAAACCTTCAGCAATACAATTCATCGTATTTGCAGTTCCGATATACGGGCAAACCCCGCAGGTACTGTACAACTCCGAGTTGGATTCGGCCAACTCCCGCTCACTTATCTCCCCATTAAGAAATTTCTTTCTCAATTCTCTTGACCTGGAAAATGAAATGGCTGGTATAGCGGGACCTGCACTGATATGGATTGCAGGCATTCCCAATCTCCCGGCAGCCATTAACATCCCGGGCGTGATTTTGTCGCACGATGCTACCAGCACCAGACCATCAAAGATGGGATGGCCATTGACCGTTGCTTCAATTGAATCCGCAATAATCTCTCGCATTGGAAGAATATAATGCATCCCTGTGTTACCAACTGCAAGTCCGTCACATGGTCCTATTGTATTAAACTCAACGGGGGTGCCCCCCGCGCTTAGGACACCCGATTTAATCTTTTCAACGAGTTCTTTTTGTGGAAGGTGGCCGTGATTAAATTCATTCCAGGAATTTGCTATTCCAATAATAGGCTTGCATAATGCATCGTATGAATAGCCGGCAGAGATCAGGTGGCTTTTTACCAATGCTCTCGTATAAGGAAACAAACTTTCAATCTTTTTTCCCATTTTCAAAATCCTGGCGAAAACGCGATTCGCATACAGGCATGAATCGCGTTTTAATTTGTTGAAATTCTGTAAAATTTAACAGATGATCGATAAATGACAGATAATCTAATCGGATGCGAACTCCTCCAATTCAGCAATTAGATCATAAGTTTCCAGCATACCCTTATAGGCTTTCAAGAAAATTTCGAATTTCCTATCATAAAATTCTGACATCGTTAGATCTGGGAGATATTCTTCCTCAATTGAAAATAATTCTTTTATCTCTCCAAAATTCTTATAAACCCCCACTCCCATACCGGCGCATTGTGCCGCAGCAAAGCAGTTGGCTTCCTGCTTCAAGCTTGTGGTTGTAATTCTTCGTTTGGATATATCGGCTATTAATTGCATCCAGTGGGGATTGCGCGAACCGCCCCCTATGATATTCAGTGACGGGAGTTGCTGCCCCCGAAAGTTTTCGAATCGCTCGAGCAGCAATCTGATATTGCAGCTGACACCTTCCAGCACAGCTCGAAAGAGGTGCTGGCGGTCATGATTCAAACCAATTCCCGTAAAAACACCGCGGGCGCTCATATTATTGTATGGCGCTCCTCCCGGGCGCATATACGGCAGAAAGATAACCGTATCCTCGCTTAATGGGATATTTTTTGATAGCTCACTGGCAAACTGGTAAAGATCAACATCTTCTGGTTCAGATCCTTCAAATAATGTTTCGATCGCCCACTGTTGTGCAATCGCCCCGGTGTACATAACATACTGTGAGTGGTTTAATCCCGGGACCAGGTGGTTATGAACTATAACTTTTGTCTCAAAATCGCCAATTGGTTCTGTTTCAATCGTTCCTCCCCATGAAGCTGACCCGATATAAAAGTATGCATCACCTGGTTCCAGAGCCGCAGCGCCTGCTGCAGCTGCTGGACCATCACCAGCTCCCACCACGACCGGAATACCCCCAACAAGGCTGAGTTCCTGGGCTGCACCTATACTTAATTCCCCCATGACATCAATTGATTCACGCAAATCTGGAAATATCTCGATAGGCAGGTCAGCGGCATTGAACATTTCTTCTGACCAGGTTCTTTTTGCCATATCAAGGGTGCAGCTCAAGGCTTGATCTGTATAATCCGTTGCGAAATTGCCAGTCATGCGGTTTGCGATAAATTCTTTTGAATGGAGAAATTTATAGGTTTTCTTGAATACTTCAGGCATGTTTTCGCGAAACCACATCACCCGGAAAATAGCATAAAGCATCGGATTATGCCCCTGCATTGTGATATCGTAGAACTTTTCGTATCCCCCCAGTTTTTCAAAAACTTGCTCAACCTGTTTAGACGCACGCGCGTCAGCCCATATCGGCACTCTTTGAACCAGCAGTACTCCGTCTTTGTCAACAGGGACCTGCCCCATCATCTGTCCACTGAACGATATACCGGCAATATTTTTCGGGTCAATTCCTTTCTCACTGATCAGTATACGCGTCGATTGGACAACAGCGTTCCACCAATCCTCCGGTTCCTGCTCCACCCAACCCGGTTTTGGATAGTAAGTATCGTATTGAGTATAGGAGCTTCCGATTAGTATTCCATCTTTTCTAAAGATGGCGGCCTTCGCTCCTGTGGTTCCAATATCATAAGCAAGTAGTAATTCCTTCATTTTTATCTCCCTTTATTTATATTGATTATCAAATATTCACAATTGGCTCAACCGAGTAGTTTTGCAGCATGCGGGGTGCAGACTCTGCTGGCGCCTGCATTTAAATAGTCCTCAACCTGTCTCCTGGTCTTGAAGTCTCCATGTGCAACTACCGCCGGTCCTGTTTCTTCACATTCCGCCATGTATTTGACTTCTTCGATTGTTGCTGGGAGGTAACCGCCTGGCTTGAAGTTTGTGCTGGAAACAATAAAATCAAGCCCGCTTAATTTCGCCATTAAACAGATTCTTGCCAGGTGGTCTTTGTATACAGCGGATGTTTCGATCATGTAGTATGTGGGTAACTTACCCGCCTTCTCAACCAGGACTTCCATCTCTTTTTGAATATCATCATAGAAGCCATCCAGAAATACTCCCAGTGCCATCAGCATATAAATCTCATCGGCGCCGTTTTGGATCGCATCTTCGATTTCATATCCCTTAATTTCTGCCGGGAAAGTACCAACCGGGTAGGAGAGAGCCGCGCCTACTTTTACTTTCGAATTTGTGCAGTTCTTCGCGGCTAGCGATACATTTACTGGGTTAACCAGAATTCTGGGTATATCCAGTTTTTCCGCTTCCATGCAGGTCAATTTAATGTCTGATATTCCTGCATCTACCTCAAGATTTGAATAGATTAATAGCTGGGGCAATCCCCCAGGAGTTTTGGACCGGTTTAATAATTCCATTTCAGTCAATTCTCACAAACTCCCCAAATCCAGCATTCCGCTCTGCTATATATTCATCAATAATTTCAAAAGCAGCCAGTGAATGGATATTTGTCACACCTAAACTCAGGAATTGCTTAACTTGCTGGAGGCTGGTGATATTACCGGATGGGTGAAGATCGAAGGTGTATCCAAAGACACGCCGCAATAAACCTACTTCTTCAGGTGAAGTGCCCCATCCATACCCGGTATTTAACTTGATCCTGCTTCCGCCACCGTACCCGATCGCTTTGCTAACATCAACGATTTCAATATCATTCAGCAGCGCCGCCTGGATAACAAAAGCCAGTTCAATCTCAGTTTCGAACTCATCCGTCAACGCTCTGACCTCGCGTTCTATTAATTCGTACTGGTGGGAGACGATTGCGCCGTAATTCAGGCAAACACATGATTCATCAATTCCAATCTTCTGGCAATAAACAAGGTCGAGTTGTTTTTTGCGAGTTGTCATGTTCCCTAATGGATAGCTGATCGGAATGTGAATTCGCATCCTTCCATTTAACAATTCTTTTGTAAGAACAGCCAGTGTCATTTCAACATTGTATGCCTTGAAAGTGAACCCGCTTTCTAGCACCCTGGCTATATCCTGGCGCAAATGCCGGGTTGTTTTGTCAATCCCTAAAGTGCCATAATGAAAGAGGGCAGCAAAATCTTTTACTTCTTTCGATTCCCTGGATATTCCCATCAGGTTTTTTTTTGGATTCTTCAATCCGGATGCTTTTAACAGCTACCTTGCTTTATTAAGAATATTCAAATTCGAAGGCAGTTTCCCGCTCACAATTTCTTTGTACGCTTCAACAATCATCAAATCCATTTTTTCGAGAGTCTCGTAAGTATATGCAGCAATATGTGGGGTAATAATCAGATTATCTAAATCATACACACCGGGATAATCCGGGAAATCTTTTGGATAAACGTCAATTGCCGCCCCAGCAATCGTCCCAAGCGACAATGCGTTCAGGAGGTCCTTTTCATTCACAATCCCGGCTCTTGATGTGTTGATTAAAAAAGCGCTTTTTTTCATTTTTAATAGCTCTGGCGCCGCAATCAGGTCCCGGGTTTCCGGATTCAAAGGGATATGAATTGAAATAATATCGGCTGATTTCAGCAATTTATCCAATTGGACATATCGAAAATTATATTTCGAAGCATTTTCCTGGTTCAGAAAGGCATCATAAGCAAGCACCTCCATATCAAAACCGGAAGCGCGCCTTATCACCTCTATACCTATGTTGCCAGTTCCAATTACCCCCATTACCTTCCCAAAGACATCATGGCCAAGGACTTTATCCCACGCCCTCCGTTTAATTTGTGAAGATGCCCTGCATATTCCCCGTGATAGAGAAAGGACCATTCCAAAGGTCATATCTGCAACAGCCCGGTCATTTATACCTGGCATATTCGTCACGATGATGCCCGCTTCAGTTGCAGCCGGGAGATCGATATTATCAACACCCACACCATGTTTGGTGATGAACTTTAGCCTGTCAGCATTCTGGATTACATTTCTGGTGATTTTATCGGTGCCGACAATAATTGCATCCATTCCAGGCACCAGGCTGAGCATTTGTTGCTCAGAAAATGCTAAATCGTGAGCAGGCTGGTCAATCGAGAGGTTTTGAAATTTCCCGAATTCCTCCAGGGCTTTGCTGCTGGCAAAGCCAAAGGATCTGGCTGTAATTAATAAATTAAACATGGCAGATTTTTGGTCTTTTTATCATACCCAACTGCAGATTTCCCCTGGCAGCTTCATCGAGGGTATGGAGCATTTTGAGAAACTGCCAGGCAAAATTGAAATTGACAATGTGGTTTATCCACAGTTATCAACTTTGTAAAACAAAGAACCAGAAGGAGAAGGATTAATCAGTCAAATAAACCTTCTCTTGCAAATGCTGCTCGAATTTTTTCTCTCGTTGCTTCATCCAGAGGAGAATAAGGGCGTCTGGGGTATCCCGCATTAATGCCTCGCATCTTCAGGACTTCATAACAAACCACGAGTGTAGGGGCGTATTTCAATATATCCCGGGCTTGCAAAACCCGGATTTGAGCTTGACCGGCGGCGCGACCATCGTTGGATTCAAGCGCAGACCACAATTCCGCCATTCTTTCGGGCCAGACATTGGCCAGTCCCGAAATGATACCTTGCGCCCCGGCGTGGACTGATGCGGCTGCGATAGCTTCGGTACCCACGATATGGATAAAACCGGGATTATCTACAACCTCGAGGAATTTACAGAAAGTGATCAGATCGAATGAACTGTCCTTGAGTCCTGCTAGTCCCTCATCCGCAAGTGTTTTTACCAGTTCCGGAGTAAGCGGGTTATTTGATAGACCCGGATTGTTATACGCCATTACCGGGATGTCAACTGCATTGATCAAAGATCTGAAATAATCCAACAAATCTTTCTGTGGATAGCGATAGTAATAAGGCGGAATTGCGCCTACCCCATCCGCTCCAATAGCCTGGGCGTGCTCCGCCAGTTCCACAGCCTGAATTGTGTTAATTGCTCCAACATGTATGATTACAGGCACTCTATTGGCGACCTGGTCAACAACGACTTCAGCCACTTTTTTCCTTTCTGACACATTCATCAAGGGCCCGGAACCATATGTTCCAACCGGGTAAAAACCCTGAATATTTGGGGTCAGAAATTCAATAATTTCGCGTTGGGCTGTTTCATCAAAATTACCATTCTCATCAAACGCGGTAATTACGGGTGGTATTACTCCAGTAAATTTTTTGGGATTAGACATTTTCTTTCCTTTATGTGATTGATTTATGAATGTTTTAAAACGGATCAAACGTCCGTAATTTCAACTACCGCAGTTACAGGCGAGGCTTCCAAATCAGCAATCCGGAGTGGAAATAGATACAGGCGTTTAATATTTTCATTCCTGAGAACGGACAGATTTGCATCTTCTAATAAAATAATTGGTTTATCACGATCAAGAAGAGCGTGGTGAACCGGATATCCGGCAGCTCGAGCCCTGCTGATATTCTCGATAGAGATAAAATCGACCCCAATGCACCTGATATTGGTCAGCTCAGATAACTTTTCCCCGGTCTCAAGCGCCAATCCCGGCGTATCATGCACATAAGAATCCGGGTTTTTCTTTCTTTGTTCACCAAATCCGGTTCTGATAAGCAGTGCATCGGCTTGATGAATCTGGTCCGAGAACAAGATTAAGTCCTCCCATAAAACGGATTTGTTCGCTTCTTTGGGAATATCCAGCAAAACAACTTTATTAAAAACAAATTCTTCGATTCCGAAATCCAATATTTTTCTGCCTCGATCATTAAAGTGCCAGGGCATATCAATATGTGTCCCGGTGTGGGCAAATAACTCGATATAGCTGGTATTGCTGCTTTTACCTTCAGATATTCTGGATCGACTTTCAACCTTGGGACCTTTTAATCCCGGATCCAGCACAGTATCTTCAGCACTGATTGGATATGAGATTTCCACAAACACTAACTGAGTCCCTCCATAAATTTCCGGAACCTTTCTTTGAGAATCACGGGTTGGTATTTAAACTCACTTTCAAATCTGGAGCAACTGACAAATGGTGGAATGCCCTCAAGCTCTCTATCTCCGCAGGAAACATGTAACGAACCTGACAGACTCCTTAGAAATTCAGCCAGGTCGGATACAAGCCAGGATTCGTTGTACAGGTTGTAAATCGATTCGCTGACTCGCTCAGCTTCAATAAGTAACATTATGCTGTCAGCAACATCCTGGTAATGCGCCAGCGGAATTGTCTCGTTTGGAGAAAATGTTATTTTTATATTGCCCCCTTCAGGCAAAAGATTGAACATATCCGTCCTCCAGGCCGAGGTGGGGCTGGGTTCTCCCGGACCGACAATAATGGCCATTCGAGCGGATACAAATTCAAATTTATCAGGGACTGACATGCTGATACCCAGTTGTTCAACAAATCGTTTGGTTTCGCCGTAAAACTCGCTCGGCTGGGAGGCTTCAGTTTCATCAACTGGGGTTTTCAACCCCTTCCGGTCTCCAATAGCATTGAATGAGCTGCCAAAGATGAAACGGTTCGCTCCCCTCTCTCTGCTCAATTCCATCAGATTAAGCGATCCCATCACATTTACTCTCACAGCCTTATCCGGATGCTGGCGAGAATCAGTATTCAGCATTGATGCAAGATGCACAATGGTTTCAACGGGATATTGGTCAAAAATCGTCTCAAGACTCTTGTTGTCTGAAACATCCGCGACCAGCGATTTATACCCATGGGTTTCATAATATTTACGGCTAAGACTGGCAACGTCTTTCCCAGATTTTGTTAATTTCTGGCAAAGCGCTCTGCCAACATATCCATTTCCACCAGTTACTAGTATCAAAAACCTTTTCCTTTTTTATGGGTGATCAATAACTTCAGGTTTACCCAACCGCTTAACGACAACCTTCTTAAAATTTTCCTTCCCAAGTCCTATAAAAGAATAATCACGTTTTGCTGCAGAAGGAAAAAATCCCAGAAATACAAAATCCTCGTCACCTGTGTTCACTGTCCGGTGTGCCCATCCTGGCGGGATATAATTAAGTATTCCCGGCAGCATCTCACTCACGCTTGTATCCCCTTCTCTGGTCTGCAGTAACAGCATCCCTTCTCCCCGAATAGTCAGGTAATATTCCGGATCATTCACTGGATCAGTGTGAAAATGCCCTTTTGTCATATAAAATTCATCCCCGATTGTTCCCGGATAAATAACTGTCATGCACGACATCAGGTGTCCCCTGTCATAGGGTATGGGAGCCATCCAAACTTTTACAATCGAAGGGTTTTGTTCTGCCAAAGAGCGCTTTACCGCATCCTGATCGTAAAAAACATCCTGCATCTCATTCAAACTTCGATCGATCACCAGATCATAAGGTGTAAATTGCGGCGGAATTTCACTGTATTTGATATTCAACGGTTGGAATGCTGACATATGCTCCTCATCAATATGATAACCATAAGAAATTATTTGATAATTTGATTGAATTCGAGTTTCTCTCCATCAGGTCCACGTATGTTGAAATACTTTATACCGTTTTCCCAGAATGGGAGGGATACGGGTTCCTCCTCCAGTATTTCAAGACCTTCCCCCTTTAACTCAGCAAATGCCTGGCCGCAATCTGAAACATCGAATGCTATGTGGTCAATGTGGCCATCTGAACGGGATGAAACCTCCTCCAGCTCGGGTCCAAGCAGTTGGTAAAACTCCAGAACAAACCCGTTGAACTCCATCATGGAGGCGCGGATGACCTCTCCATCCACTGGTATTTCAGCATACATGGCTTCCTTGAATCCAAATTTCTGGTAAAAATCCCGGGACAGGTTTAGATCGGTTACTGGAATCCCCAGATGCGACCATCCGTTTAAATTGTCCGCCCTCCTTCCGGGTTCCAGGTCCATTCGCTGGTTGAATTCAATTTTTTCACCCTCCGGTCCTTCCAGAAATACATATTTCACTCCCTTCGACCAGAAAAATGGGATTTCCAGGGGACCTTCGGGTGTGCTTTTTTCGAGAGAAATTCCATTTGTTGTCGCAACCTGTAATGCCCGATCGATATCCAGCACATCGAATGCAAAGTGGTCAATATGGCCGTGCCCCCTTGACCGGATTTCTTCAAGGGCATCCCCGACGAGTTGGTAAAATTCCAGAACCATATCCCCTTTTTTCAAAAATGCGATTTTGATCTCCCCATCCGGAGTTGGGATACGAGGCTCATGAACCAATTCAAAAGCCAATTTTTCTACGTACCAGGGAATGACTTTTTTATAGTCGCATACCGGGATTCCCAGGTGCTGTACGCCATTTAAATTACCTTCCAGAAACATCATGCAACCTCCTGCCATAAAAATCGTAACTTCTTAATCCACCACCGTACTCAGCATGCTTAAATCTTGCGCTGGCGCACCTGGTCAATCACAACTGCAATTGTGAGCAGCGCGCCGGTTATGCTCTGCATCAAGAAAGGATCGATTTCCAGATGAACACCTGCGTTAGTGATCAGACTCATTAAAAGAGTACCGAGAAGAGTTCCAATTACGGATCCTTTTGCTCCGCTCAGGCTTGCTCCGCCTATGACCGCTGCCGCAATGGCAGTTAATTCATACCCGGTACCTCCAGTAGGGACTGCTGACGACAGTCGTGAGCTTAATAAAACGCCCGCCAGTGAACACAGGAACGCCGCTAATATATAGATACTGTATATATTCAACCGCATCGGGATACCGCTCAAACGAGCGACCTCCTGGCTGCTTCCAATCACGTAAATATTGCGACCGAATCGGGTGTAGCGCAAAATTAAGTGAATAACAACTGCAACCGCAAACCAAACCATAACCAGAGCTGGTATTCCGTATAAAATAAATTGTGAAAAACCGGTAAAGGCTTCGGGTAAACGTGCAATCGTTTGAGCGCCGCTGATTAATTTAACGATCCCACGAATGACAAACATGCTGCCCAGAGTCGCAATAAAAGGCGGTATCTTGATATCATATATAATGAATCCGTGGTAAAGCCCAACGATGGTTCCTGCTGATAACGAGATCAGTATCGCCGGCAGGACCGACATATTCGCCTTGTCCTCGCTCATTAATACTGCAGAAATCATCGCAGTTAATCCAACAATTGAACCGACACTCAAGTCAATACCGCCTGAGATAATCACAATTGTGCTTGATATTGCCACAATCCCGATTATTGAAGCCTGCTTGAAGATATTTCCAATGTTATAAGGAGTAAAAAATGAATCTGTGACCAACGATAGAACAATGATGATAATTATGTTAATCAAAAGCAGCACCAGCTCAGTCGATAATCTGAATCGGCGTCCTTTTTTAATCCCCGTCGTGTTCAGGGCAGGCATATTTTTTACGGGTTTTTGATTGGAATCCATCGAATTCTGTCTCTCTTATAGAACGCTTGAATTTACCGGCACCTTTGAAGCCATTCTCAACAACAGCTCTTCATCTGTATCCTTCTTATGCACAACACCCATGATTTCCCCTTCTGCCATGACAATAATTCTATTGGATAAGCCCATTACTTCCGGCAGGTAAGATGAACTTAAGATCACAGATTTTCCCTGATGAATCAATTCTTCGACCAGGTTATAAATCTCTACTTTTGCCCCGACATCCACACCAGTTGTTGGTTCATCCAAGAGTAAGATTTCGGCATTTCTACATAACCATTTCGCAATCGCAACTTTTTGCTGGTTACCGCCGCTTAGGTTGATTAAAACCTGTTCCAGGTTGGGTGTCCGAATGTTCAGGTTTTTTACCATTTCCCTGGTTCTGTTGGTCTCCTGTTTATTATTGATAAAACCAAGGCGGGAGATGATATCGTAGGAGGCGATATTTACATTTATTTTTACGGAAAGCGGCAACGCTAACCCTTCTAATTTCCTGTCTTCCGGCACCAGCGCAATACCACGATTCATCGCATCGGTAGGGTTTTTAAACGCTACAGATTTGCCCTTTAGAAAAATTTCTCCCTTATCAATTCGTTCCGCTCCAAACAGGGTGCGGAGAAGCATTGTTCGACCTGAACCTACAAGTCCAAAGATCCCCAGTACTTCTCCCCGACCAAGTGAAAAACTTATATTTTTAAAATTGGTTCCTCTGGTTAGATTTTTAACCTCAAGGATTTTTTCCCCAGGTTCTAAATGTTCAATATGATACATTTCAGAGATCTTTCGCCCAACCATCATAGAGATAAGTTGATCCTCATTTACATCTTCAATCTTATTTGTTCCAACCAGACATCCATCCCGCAAAACTGTTACTTGATCGCAAATATGAAAAATCTCCTCTAAATGGTGAGAGATATAAATAATTCCAATATTGTTCTGTTTCAGTTTATTGATGATCTCGAATAACTGCTCTGTCTCTTCATTCGTCAATCGTGCGGTTGGCTCATCAAATATGACAAACTTTGCTTTTTCTCTGACAATTTTCGCGATTGTTACCATCGTTTGTTCGCCGGGAGTCAGAGAACTGATTACCTCTCTTGGATCAACGTTAATCCCCAGGTCAGACAGCGTCTTCTCGCTTTCGGCAAAAATTCTTTTCCAGTCAACGACGCCAAATACTTTGGTTGGCAATTCCCCGGTGAAAAGGTTCTCACCAACCGAGAGTTCCGGCGCGATAACAACATCCTGGTAAACTGCAATCAAACCATAATGGCGGGCATCAAGGGGGTTATTAATTCTGACCTGATTTCCATTGATCAAAATACCCCCGGAATCCATCTGGTAAACACCCATCAGGATTTTAATTAATGTTGATTTTCCGGCCCCGTTTTCCCCAACAATCCCGTGTACTTCCCCACCCGTAACGCTGAAATCGACATTTTCCAGCGCTTGAACGCCCGGGAATCTTTTGGATACGCCAATGATGGACAAAGATTGATGGTTGTTGGGATTCTTCATTTCCAATTGATAAATAGACACCCGGGCAATCTTCAAAAGTCAACCCGATTGCCCGGGTGAGGAAGGAGAGATGATTATCTTGCCAGTAAAGTTGGATCGAGCAGCGCTTGCATTTCTGGTTCATCCATATTTGCTGGAGTAACCACCGAGGCTGTCATATTAACCGCCTTTGGACCCTGGATGCCGTCAATGATAAATTTTGCAATATCAAATGTCGCATTATAGGCCTGGTCATAAGGTGTTTGAACTACCAGCGCGTCCAGATACCCGTTGCGCATGCCTTCAATTTCTGCAGGATCGGAATCGACTGCAACGCCAACTAGTGTATCAGCCCGCCCGCTTTCTTCAATTACACGGACGATAGCGTCTCCGGTTACATTGTTGCCACCGAAGAAACCAACAAAATCATCGCCATAGGTCGCTAACTGGGCTTCCATTAAAGCTATCCCGTTGTTGACATCATTCTCATTGTATTGTGTTTCAAGAATTGTCAACTCAGGGGCAAGTTCCTGAAGCGTTTCGACGAACATCTGAATTTTCTCTTCAAGAATGGGTACAACCACCGACATGTGTACACCTACAGTGCCATCCATTGGAAGTCCCTTTTCCACCATGGCGTCATAGAAAGCCTGAGCGGCAAGCGCGCCCTGTTCGGGCTGGTCACAGTAATAGAGTGCCCCATAATCCTCCTCAGCCATGTCGATTCCGATACTGATGAAATTGACATAGATGTCACTGTCAGCAGCCTGCTCGACCAACGGCTTGACTGAATCTGGATATAACTGGCCCAAGGCGATGCCATCCGGCTGTTTCGCTATCACGCCTTCAAGGATACTCAGGAATTCATCCTGGGATGCTTCGAGAGCTGGACCCTGATATTCGTACTTCACGGGAATCCCATACTCCTCTTCAATATCCATGATCGCATTTTCAACTCCAATGCGAACATACTCACCCCAGTAACCCGATTCTGTTGAAGGAGTCACATATACGATATGCAATTCTTCCATTTCCTCAGCTGCAGGCTCTTCTTCTGCAGGTTCTTCTGCCGCAGGTTCTTCCGCTGCTGGTTCTTCTGCTGCAGGCTCTTCCGCAGCGGGTTCTTCTACCGCAGGCTCTTCCGCCGCAGGTTGGGCACATCCTGACATTGCTCCAATCAGGACCAAGATGATAAACAGAATAAACAGGTTTTTCTTCATTACTTCCTCCTAATTTTTATTATTTTCGTAATTCTGCCTTTTTTTAAGCACAATTTCCCGCATTTTCGATCTTCACCTCCTGGATTTCCTCATCCTAGACCGGATTAAATAACCCTACCTGAAATTTGCTCCGGTCGCCTCTATGCCATGATTCCCCATATTCCAGGGGAATATTATTTTCAAGGTACATCGTTCCCTTGATGAGGCTCAATGCTGCACCTGGTTCAACGTTTAATAGCCGTGCCTGTTCTGGTGTAGCATTCACGCTTTCAATCGTTCTCTGTCCTTTTTCAATTGACAATCCGTATTTTTCAGCTAAGACCCGATACAATGACTGGTTGCGCATGTCTTCGTTGATTAAATTTGGACAGAGATTTTCGGGTAGGTGCGTTATACCGAGCATCACCGGTTCGTTGCCGATATATCGTAATCTTTTCAAAAGGATGATATTTTCAGATTGGCCAATATCCAATATCAGAGCAATTTTTTCGGACGGTTTTGTTATTCTAAATTCGATCACATGCGCAAACACCTGCTTTCCCGTGGCAACCGCATCGTCATAAAAACCGCTCAGCGATTCCATTAATCGCCATTCATATTTTGGTCTGGCAATGGCAACGAAACTCCCCTTTGCCCGGTAGGTATCAATCAACCCTTCAGAAGACAATTCTCCAAGGGCTTGCCGCACCACAGACCTGCTTACATCCAATGATTCGCATAATTCCTTTTCGCTGGGAAGTTTCTGTCCAGCTTCCCATTCCCCAGATGTGATCCTGGCTTTTATCAATTGTTTTAATTGGTGATAATAGGGAACAACACTTTCTAAATCAATTCTGTCCTGATCTCTGAATGTGATAATTTGATCGGTTTTATCCATGTCCACAAGCGCAATATTTGGAAAAAATCGGTAATTATTCTTAAAATGTCTCGGTTTGCTATAAAAATTTGTTAATTTTGGTTGAAATCGAATAATTCAATTCAATTTTGGGGTGCTAACGACAGTACAGACATAACAACTTGTCATAATATTATGACATTATTATACATTCAAATTGGGAATTGTCAAGCGGAATCAATAAAGTTTATCTTTCCAGGCCTTATTATTAGGATTTCAATTCTTTGGATAAGCGATTCGGGGATGAATGCTCAATAATAAATTGAGCGGGACCCGAAAGCCCGGTGTTTCGCCAGCAGGATGAGACTGCCGGTAAGCCTGCCTCGCACTGTTTAATTAATTTCCCGGGACATATTGCCGGATATTGTTGGCGAGGCGTTTCAAGAAACCTGATTTATAATACCGTCGTTATGCGAACTATCACCATCAGGGTCCCCGACTATGTCTATGAGACCGTGCGCGACCTGGCCCGCAAACAGGGCGTCTCCATAAACCAGTACGCCTACCTGGTGTTAGCGGAGCGAACCTCCCGGACAATGGCCCAGGGCTACCGCGACCCGGATCCGAAAGGGAAAGACCGGGTTCAGGATTAGCCAGGGGTTCGTGGTCCGAAGCCTTTTCTAAATCAACCACCCCGGAAAGAGGTCTTTTAAAGGCGTCAGCAGCAGTATTAAAATAAGCAGGTCAAATGCCGTCCCAATTTTCGCTCCGGACGGCACCGTGTTCCACCAGGGCAGGATCACAACCAGCGAGAGCAGCGCCCCAACCACCGCCAGGGTTTGCCACCAGGCCGCCTCCACTGCCAGCTCAACGCCCGCCGCAACCAGGACAGCCGCGGCAGCCAGCCATAATAACCCAAACAGGCGCCCGACCAGGCTCTGCAGCCCAACTCCGGATGAAAAAATCCATGGTCTGCGCCCGAAACCGGCATCATTATTTGTCCAGGAAGCGAAAAATCCCGAAACGTGGGCCAATCCATGCCCGATCAGTGGGACTGCAAGTGCTAAACGAATCATGCCCAACCTCCAATTTACCGATCCAATTTAGAGCTAGCGGTGTCAGGTGTCATGAGGGGACCTGTGGCTCTTCCGGATTGGTGAGTGGATTCCGCCGCCAGCCCGGTACCGTAGCCGCTGTAAATATTTACGTAAACACGCCCGGCAGGTTTCAGATTATCCATACTGGTTTATTAATCCCAGCAACCCGCCCGCTACTGCGGTGTTACTACTGTATATCAAATATATATAAGGGGTGAACCATGCCAGCGACCGCAATTATCACCGACAGCGATTCAAGCATCCCGGCCGAAATCTCAGAGCGCCTCCAGATCCGCCAGGTGCCGATTAACATTCATTTTGGTGAAGAGACCCTCCGGACCGGGGTGGACATCAACGACGGAGAGCTTTTCGCCCGGGTGGACCGCGGCGACCCTTACCCGACTACCTCCGCGCCCTCCCCGGGGCAGTTCGTGGAAGCTTTCCAGGGGGCATTCGCCGATGGTGCCCAGAACCTGATCTGTTACTGCGTCAGCGCTGAGGTCAGCGCCACCTACAACGCCGCCCTGCAGGCTTGTAACGAGCTGCCTGATAAGGATATTACGGTGGTCGATACCCGCAGCCTTTCCCTGGGCCAGGGATTTCTGGCGATCGCGGCCGCCGAAGCAGCCCGCCAGGGCGCCTCCCGGGACGAAATCCTGTCGCTTACTGAAGACATGGGGGGGCGCTGCCACCTGTTCGCAGCCCTTGCCACCCTCAAGTACCTGGCGAAGAGCGGGCGGGTGCCCACCCTGCAGGCCAGCATCGGGAACCTGCTGAATGTGATGCCGGTCCTCACCATCCGCGACGGCACCCTGGACCTGCTGGAACGGGTGCGCACCCGCAAAAAAGCCTGGCCGCGGGTGGTTGAGCTGGCGCTTGAGGCTGCCGGCGACAAACCGGTCGAGCGGTTGGGCATCATCCACGTCAACGCCCCGGCTGAAGCCCACCAGTTCCTGGACCTGCTCTCCCAAAGCCTGGAACCCCCGCAGGACACCTTCTTAGCCGAGCTTACCCCGGGCCTATCCGTCCACGGCGGGACCGGGATGGTCGGGGTTGTCTTTATTGGGGGCAAATAAGCCCGGAATCCGCTTTATATTTCCAGGAATTAATTCAAATATTGTCGGATTGATTGACCTGAGCTATCTTCTGGTTAAGACATCAGTACCTTTTTTTGTTTCGCCCCTTTGATAAAGGAACTCGTTTAGTGTCTCAAATTGTACCCAGAACTTTTTACAGACTTAACTCTGCCCTATCGATACTAGCAATATCACCTTCAAAAATTGTATGGCCGGGATTAAAGGGATTGATATTAAAATTTTGATAATAACAAAATTTACAAATAACGAAACCATACATACAGAGATGCGAAAAGTATGGATACGAATGTTACTACCAGGCTGTAACGCAAAAACTGACTGAAGCTCAAAGGATGGCCACTTTTTTCTGCAAGGTTAGCCACCACAACATTGGCTGCTGCCCCCACCATTGTGGCATTGCCGCCCAAACATGCGCCCAATGCCAGCGACCACCAGAGCGGTTCCGCGGGAATTACCGTTCCCAGATTCTCAACTACAGGGATCATGGTCGCAGTGTAGGGGATATTATCCACAATTCCAGAAGCAACAGCAGAAAACCACAGCAGCAGCATGGATGTCAGAACCAAATTTCCTTCAGTCAAGCTTAATATGAAGTGAGCAACAGATTCTATGATACCCACTTCCACCAGGGCTTCCACGAGGATGAACAAACCAATAAAGAAAAACAGAGTCGCCCATTCAATGTCACGCAGCACATGATTTGGATCAACTCGGCCCCACAAAACCAAAATTATTGCGCCTGTCATAGCAATTGTGGCAGGCTCAAGTTGAAGCGCTCCATGGATAAAAAAACCAATAATTACAAACCCCATCACAATAATAGATTTGCGCATTAAAGTAATATCCGTAATCAATTCTGAGGCATCCAGGGCTTCAATATTCAACTGATAATCACTCTCGGTCTTAAGGTCGTTTTTAAAAAGCAGCCACGACATTCCTGCCAGTGCAATAAGATTTATTATGGATATTGGAGCCATATTTGCAGCGAATGTTATAAAATCGATATTGGCAGCGCTGCCAATAAGTATATTGGGGGGATCGCCAACCAGGGTTGCAGCCCCCCCAATATTGGCTGCCAGGATTTCGACAATGAGAAACGGTATCGGGCTCATCCTGAGACTGGCGGCCACAAATATAGTTACAGGAACAACCAAAACCACAATTGTGACATTGTCCAGTAAGGCAGATGAAACCGCAGTGACAAGCACAAGAATTAACATAATCCTGAAAGGATCGCCTTTTCCAACCCGAACGCTCTGGACAGCGATCCATTGAAAAATACCGGTCTCACGCAAAACATTTGCGATAATCATCATTCCGACCAGCAAAAAGATGACATTCCAATCGATTATGGTGAAAGCATGTTCCTGTGAAAGAATCCCAAAAATTATTACCGCCATCCCACCTAACAGGGCTGAAACTGTCCGGGGAACCCGTTCTGTGACAATCAACACATATGTAAAAATAAATATTACTGCTGCGAGCAAAGTTGTGTTCATCGTTCTTCATCACTTCCGGTGCTTTGCTCATCCTGTGATAAAGAGAGCGCTAAAAGCTCAATCAGGTTGATATATCCCACTACATGGTATTGCCCATCTACTACTGGCAGACCTGTAAGACGGTTCTCGTGCATACGCTTGAATGCAGCTTTTAATGTTTCGTTTTGTTTGACCCATACTGGATCAATCATAGCGTCAGAAACGGTTCTCATTTTACTTAATTGAGCATATTCCACTGCCTTCTCGAGGTCATGGATTTCACTCAGAAATTCCTCCGGCATAATGTGGAAAAAAATATCATCAGCCAGATCGCGTAAACGTAACAGCCCCACCAGGCGCCCATCATCAGTAGCTACACATACTACATTCACATCAGGGTGAGCAAGAAGTGCCAGGGCAGTTTCGTCCAGTGGTGTGTCCGGACTCACAATCGTAGGTTCAAGATTCATTACCGCAGCGGCTTCCTCTACTGACCTATTACGCAGCTTTTTCCAATTTGGAATTACAGCCGGTGGTGAAATTTCCTCCGGTGTTTTGGGTTTCACTTTTTGTAAGCCCAAGACCTGGATGGTAGGCAGCACAAGCAGCAAACCGCTTCCGGGTCGATCAAATCCCCCGACAACACGCTCTGCCTCAGCAACAGCCTGGTTTAGCAATTCAATATTATCAATCGCAGAAAAAAGAGTGCGGCGCTGTACTTCTTTGGACTCAAAAATGGCATTTAGACTCCCCAATCCCACTTTACTTAACCAGCTTTCCATTCTAAATGCACCTACACTCTCCATAATTGTTACACCCGGCACACCTATCGACTTCCATGTCCGTAATAATTGGGGCATGCACGAGAGATCATCCAAGATTACAATTAATAGTTGTGTCATTATTTCCTTTTGCTATCCAGAATATTTGCTTAACTATCTAACATCACCGGCGAAATAAATCCATCAGGTTTGATGGTCAGAACGGAACAATCAACCTTGCGTAAAATCCTTTCAGCAGTATTGCCGATTAGAAATCCCGCTAACCCAGTTCGGCAAACTGTACCCATGACAATGAGTTCAATCCCCATGGTTTTCGCCAGATCAGGGATCAATTTGTCCGCATCCCCGCGTAATAAATAGACCTTACATTTAATATCCTGTAAATTGTAGCCCTCGAGAAGTGCATTCAGGCTTCTTCGGCGTTCGTTTCGAAGATCTTCAATCCATTGATCATATGTGATTTTTGAGACTTTCACCCGTCCGCTTTGAACATATTTTTCCAAATAGTGCTTCCAGGCGTGAAGGATAATAAGCTCACTTTGATCCCGTGAAGCCAGAGATGCGGCAAGATCCAAAATCTTGATGTTAAGATTGCTGCGTTCCGGATCATTTTGGATTGGATCCACCGCCGCCAAGATGTGACTATAATGTTCTGGTTGCATCGGGTTCATTACCCATACCGGGCATGGACATTTCCGCATCAAGTGCATTGAAGTACTGCCGAATAACATTTCTTTCAATCCAGTTTTACCTTCACCTGTCATCATCACAAGGTCATATCCATTCCTTAATACCTCCCGGATAATCTGGTCATCTGGTGTCCCATACATTACTTTTCTATTCACTGCAATCCCCTCCTGGCGAAGCTCGACCACAATTTGATCCAGATAATCATTCTCTGCCTCAAGAATCTGCTCCAGAAATTCCACCGGAGATTCCCATTCATTCGGCATTTCCTTATTAATTAAGGTAGTTTCTACTGAATTGATTTCGGAAGACGGAATTTCTATCTGCTGCGGGAAACCCGCTGCACCGAAATCATTAGACAGTTCTTCAATTATGTTTATATCCGAACCGGGGATTTGAGCCTGATCCCGAATATCTGCTCCAGGCAGACTATCGGGTAAGTTCTCAATTACCATGGTGATCGTCAGACTGGCATTGTTTCGTTGACCGAGGGTGACCGCCCTGTGTAGTAGTGAATTGTTGTTTGTCTCAGGATCAATCACTACAAGGATTTTTTTAAATCTATGCATACTTCAAGCCTCCTTACAATATAACATTTTTTTAATTACAAAACCATAATCAAAGTTGTGTCAAGAATTGTGTGTAAATTCGCTCTTTAACGTTCAGGGTTCAATCCCTGCACAGATGTTTCAGTCTAACACAGACTCATTTCCATAACATCTAAATTGGTTAATGTGGAGCCGCATTCAGGCTCATCTAATGAAATCTGCATTTCTGAATTCCAATCGCTGCTGAGCCATTTTTCGGATTGTTCCATCGCTATGGCTGGATTAAAAGTAACCGGCTCGCCCGGTTTGGAAATTTGCTGAATTCTAACCTAAAAAATTTCTCGCTGATGGGTCAAATCTTCCGGGTTGACACAATTTTAAGATAACTTTCCTGCAGAGCAAACAAACGTCCCTTCTCGGATCAAGTCTGAACCCGCCTTAAATAACTTTCTTCGCCTCACTCGCCCCGGTCCTGTCGGTCCACAATCGGGCTGGGATCGTTGCAGTAACATTTATGAGGAGAGAATAAAATCCTTGCCCATCCTCACTATGGCTGACCGGAGAGGTCCTGCTCTGCCAGCCCGGTTTTTACAAACAGCCAGGGCATAAACCAGCCCCCGCCGAACCCGATGATGGCGTACCTGACAAAACGCCAGACCGCCTCCATCTGTTTTCCCATCGTCTCGTCGAATGTGCCGAATAAGAGGCTAAGGCTGGTATATGCCGCCACCACAACCACTAACCCGACCGCTGCCCGCAGGATCCTCCGCCCGCTGGTTCCAACCACCGAGAACCGGACCGTCTGCCACTCCAATATATATCCCACCCCCAGCCCGAGGGCAGCGCCCATCGGGTCGGCGGTCACCCTGCCCGGGTGGAGCAGCCAGATAACCAGCGGCACAAGGACCGCCAGGGCGTAGCGCAAAGCAAGCGTTTGTTTCGCCAGCCAGCCGCGCACGGTTGGCTCCAGCGCGAGCCACAACGCCAGGTAAACCAGCCCGATCAGCATGCCGCCGATCACATCCTGGGGAAAATGCACGCCTAGGTACAACCTGGAAAATCCGATCAGGACGATCATTACCAGCGCCAGGAGCCTGAACCAGGTCTTCCTGATGTGATACCCCAGGTATCCCCACACAACCAGGGCGCCCTGGGTATGACCGCTTAAGAAAGACGGCGAGCTTTCATGCCGGATAGGAGACAAGCGCTCGTTTATGCCTGCTTTATTTAGAATCCCCTCCAGGCTCGGGTCATCCGGCCTGGGGATCATAAAATAGTCCTTGATCCAGGTGTTCAGGACGGAAGTAAAAAGGTAAGCGAACGCCAGCCCCTGCCCGACGGTTTTGTCCACACACCAGTAGACCAGCGAGAAAATGACCACATAGCCGAGGGTGCTGCCGAAATCGGTGATGAATGGAAACAGGGCATCCAAAACACAATTGCGGGCTGCTTCAATATTCAGCAGCACCTGGTAACCCCAAGGTATGAGGTCCCAGAGAAATTCTTCCATTTATATCCTCCTAGTACACGGCGCCTCAATGCAAGCAGCTGCTGCCGCTTTTCAACCTTAAAGAATAATCCTGCCAATCTCCCTTTAGACTAAATGATCCCGACATCGCTGAACTCCGGACAACCGCCCCAGTAGATGCACCATCCTGCGATCAAAAATAGCGCGATCAGGCAGCTTATGAAAAAGAAGGAAATTAAAGGCTCCTTTTTCAATCTGTCCCTGCCGTAAATTAGGGGCACCATTACGAGAACAAATGTAAAAAAGATACCAATTGGAGCGGTCCTGCCTTCAATCATAATCAGAAATAGTGTGATTCCGTGGATGATCCCGGCAGGGATGACCCACACCCACGAAACCCGATCTTCATCCGGCTTTTGCCTCCATTCAACGTATACAAGCAGCGCGGCCAGTCCGAAAATCCCCAGATGCCAGAGGTGGCGGCTCAATAACTCATCATAAAACCCTGTCAGACTGTAAGCATCCCCGTGGGTGATTTCGTTGAGCAGGCGTCCAATCGAGTTAGCCGAAAGGTGCATTCCCTGCCCTTCCGCCCATATCCCCGCCAGCAGGACAAACACCAGGCTTTCGGCAAGCCTCACCCTTTCGCCCGACGCGTACCAGAAAAGCAGCCAGTAAATGGGCAGCAGGACCAGCGGCGTCAGGATATCCAGCATATCGCCCTGGCTCACTAATGGGTTAAATTTGCAGTTATTCCACAGGAAGGCTGGCAGAATCAGAAACAATAAAAATAATATTGAGAACAAAAGGATATATTTCGATAATCTGTCCATAAACCTCCACTTATTTTTTACTTGAGACTGTGAATTTAACAAAAATTTTGATTCATTATGGGGTTAATTTTACAACCTTTTTTCCCGGAGGGTTGGCCACCAGCAATAATCCCACCGCAAACACCGCCGTCCCGGCAAGCATTGCCTGGAAGCTGAACAGGCCAGTTGAGATGAGATTCTTGTTTTCCAGCCACTTAAACAAACTTTCAGGGGGTCGCTTAATTTTGTTTTACCAATCCGGTTAATACAGAATTGCACTATCTGTATCGAATTTGATAAATTGAATTATACTGGTGTAAATTAATGAACGAACTGCTTTTAATGCTTTCCGGCGGAGACCTGCGTTCCGACGGGCCCTCTGACCTGGTCGCCGAGATTGTGCTCGCCAACCCGGGTTTGCTGCCGGATTTGATGGAAGGCCCCCGGGCCCCGGATGAGGTCATCCGCGGACGCTCAGCCGACTGCCTGGAAAAAATATCCCGCACCAGACCGGAGCTGTTCCGGACTTATGTCGACCAGCTTCTCAGTGCGGCACGCGGCGAGTACCTGCCAATGGCGCGCTGGCACTACGCCATGATTTTCGGCAACCTGGCTGTTTTCGAAGACCTGGCTGGAAACCTGGTCGCAGCCCTTAATGAACTGCTCGCCGACGAGAGCGCCTTCGTAAAAAGCTGGGCGATTTCAAGCCTCTCTATTTACGCCCGTTTATTCCCGCTTTACAACCCGGATATCACCGCCAGCATCCAGGTTTACCGGGACGATGAAAGCGCCGCGATCCGCTCCCGGGTCCGAAACGCAGTCGAATGCCTGCTGAACCCGGCCAGACCTCTGCCGGAAGGCTGGGTGAAGAGCGCCGTGCTTTTAGAAATGTACCCCCAGTTAACCTGAAACGATCCGGGTTTTGAGCCAGAAGAATAACCGCACCGGCAGTGAAGACCCAAATCAATAACAGCAAATTACATTCAGCCTGATGAATAGCATTAACGAACCCCCCAATGCGAGACTTTGATCCGGTCCTGGACGAACTGGACCGCAAGGGCATCCCCTACCGGTTGTTCCAGCACCCCGGTCCGCTGCGCTCGCTGGAGCAGGCTGCCGAAGAGCGCGGCCAGGATCCCGGGCAGGTCGTGCGCAGCATTCTCTTCCGCTGTTCCGGCGGGAGTTATGTGATGGTGCTGGTCTCCGGTCCCGGGCAGATCTCCTGGCCGGCTTTAAGGCGCTACCTGGGCGTATCCCGGATCAGCATGGCAAGCCCGGAAGAGGTGCTCGAACAAACCGGGTACCCCACCGGCGCAGTCTGCCCGTTCAGCCTGCCCCGGCCCCTGCGGGTTATCTCCGAGGCGTCCCTTTTCGACCTGGATGAAGTTTCGCTCGGCTCGGGGATCCGCGCCCGGGCTTTGATCATAAAAACAGCCGACCTGCGCCGCGCCCTGGGGGGGGTTGAAACGGGGGAGTTCCTGGACAATTCCCCGGAAGCGGCGGCAGGGGTCGCGCACCCCCCTGAAAGCTGAACCCATCCCACTTTACCTGGCGCTGTTGATTACCAGCGCCGCAATCACCCCGGGGACCCAGCCCACCAGCGTAAGCAGGGTGGTGATCAGGATCGAGCCGCAGCCCTTATCGAGCACAGCCAGGGGCGGGAAGATTACACATACCAGAACACGCAGGCAGCTCATTTATTTCTCCCTTCTATTTTAATATTCCGGCCTAACAGCTAATATTCAGACGCCGGACGGATGGGCACTCCCCATCTGCGTTTAAATCTACCAGACCAGCAGCGCCCCTTCCACAGATTATCTACGCCGGGATGACAGAAAGGTTGCATCTCTCCCGGTACATCTTGACAAGAACATTTGTTCTATTTATAATGAAGAGCGCAGCCAAACCCGGCTGGCAGGGACGGCAGGCATGTTATTCTGGCAGCAGTTGATCGACAATCTGGGTCTTACCCCCACCCGCAAAGGCTCCTTCGCCCTGGACGGCGAGCTGGTCGAGCACGTGCGCGCCCTGGCCGAGCTTGAGCAGCGCCCGCCGGACGAACTGGCAGCCGACCTGATCATCTCGGGGCTGGCGCAACGCGACATGACCCGGGAAAACTGGCGCCGCTGGCATTCGCTCTCGCCGCGCGAGCAGCAGGTGGGCGCCCTGGTCTGCCTGGGCTACACCAACCGCCAGATCGCGGCCCGCCTGGTGATCTCTGCCGAGACCGTCAAGTCGCACATCCGCAGCATCCTCTACAAGTTCAACCTGCACAGCAAGCGCGAACTGGGGCTGCTGCTGGGAGACTGGGATTTCAGCGCCTGGGATTGACCCCCACTGTGGCATTATGGGTTTGTTTCCACCCCCAGGTGCGACAGCAGGATATCCAGCGGCCAGTGGCGGTGTTCGCTGAAGGCGGACCTGGCGTCAGCCAGGGCGCGCTGTTTCTCCTCTCTGTGCCGTGAGAACCGGCCCGGAGGGGGTATCCCGTCCAGCCGTTCAGATATGCCCGCCACAGTGCCGTCGCTTTCCCGGATGGCATCCTGGACGTACTGGTTGAGATATTGCTGGTAGAGCTGCTTATCCATTTTTGTTTGTTCGTTCTCCCGGGATCTTGAGCAGTAATTCTAACATCCAAAAGGTTAATGTGGAGATACGGGCTGCAAGATTCCGTTTGAAACTTCCTGATCTTGACCGGATGCAAAAGCGGTGATATGCTTGTCGCCATGAAAATAACCGCTGGCTTTTCAGCGCGCCGCCCCCGTCCCAGCACCAACCAGAGCCTTCCGGCAGGAGAGGTGCCTCGGGCGCGGTGCATTGCCCGGCTGTAGCGGATATATACCCTTACCCAAGCTACCAAACCACCCTCCTGGCAGGCGGGTGGTTTTTTTATGTTGGATATTTTATATAAAATTCATGGAGGTTATTATGTCTGAATCCAAAATCAACAAGGTGGTACTGGCTTACTCGGGCGGGCTGGACACGTCCGTTATTGTCCCCTGGCTGATCGAGAATTACGGTTGTGAGGTGATCTGTTTCACAGCCGACCTCGGGCAGGGCGCTGAACTGGAAGGGCTGGAGG
>Ga0180437_10002387_pt1 | contig 30091 bp, 20 predicted proteins | sample SS_ome_4_FD_132410 | JGI IMG/M metagenome (GOLD analysis project Ga0180437, IMG submission 132410) | Hypersaline lake sediment archaeal communities from the Salton Sea, California, USA - SS_3_D_1 metaG | ecosystem: Environmental > Aquatic > Non-marine Saline and Alkaline > Hypersaline >...
AGGTCGACGATCTCGCGAACCCGGTTGTTGTACGCGATTCTCAGTTCCGGGATATCCAGCAAATGGACATAAGGGTTGTCGTCATAGAGGGGCCCTTGCCCGCCGCCGCCGTTGTAAGTGGTGGTCCAGCAGAGGTCCAGGTCCCAGTTGTGGACCGTCCACTTGTTGGTCTCGGGGTTGTGGTAGTAGAAGTAGTTCTTGCCGGCGTGCATGTCGTAGTCGTGGATCGCCATGGCGATCGCGCGGAAGCTGTAGTAGTCCTCCAGATCGATGTTCTGCTCGCACCAGGCGGCGGTGGGACTGCTCCGATAACCGGCCATGAACGCGTCCAGATCGGACCGGTTCGACGGCTGGGTGGGGCCTTGGTTATTGAGCGTACCGGTGCCGCCTTCCATTTTGTAGAAGTTTCCGTCGGGCAACCCGTGTTGCTCCAGCAGCCGCCCGTCCGGCTGCTCGATGGTCATATACAGGCCCTGGAAGTCGGTGCTGTACTGGTCGGGTCCGCCTTCGCTGCCGTCCTCCACGATGCGGAAGTGCAAGAAGTTGCAGTTGGAGGCCGCGTTTCCGGCCAGGTTGTGCAATTTGAAGCCGGCCCATTCGAACAGCCCCTGCTCGCCGCGCTGACCGAAGTTGCCCTGCTGGATCAGGGCCGAGAAGTTCAGCTTGTCCCATTTGACCTCGTACTTGTTGCCGTAGTCGTCGCGGGCCTGGAAGTAGTGACCCCGGTTGAAGTCGAACTTCCACATGTTCTTGCCCATCGAATAGCGCCAGACGCCACCCCGGGCGCGGTAGCGAATGTGATCGTAGACCACGCCGTCGTAGACCAGCGCGCCGTCCCACCGGTAGTCCGAGCCGGAGTAGCTGCCCGTCGTCGGCAACTGTTGACCGGACGCTCCCCAGCGGTACGGCACGTGCATCGCGTTGAGGTGGTCCTGCCGGTCGGTGATCAACGTATACACGGGCAGGCTGGTCAACAGCTCGGAGCTGTACTCGACGGCCGTGGTGCCCGGCCGGTCCGATCCGGTCCAGGACGGCACGCCGTCGTAGACGTAGTAGGCGAAATTGGGCTGCGTGTCGTCGGCATAGGGCGCGGTGACGTAGGCCCCCCGCAGGTCTTCCGCCGTGACGCGATAGCGCATCAGCCGCCGATTCTGCTGCTCGGCGCCCGGGACGACGCCCGTATAGACGCTGTCCTCGGCCTCGGCGTCGCCGTGGGTGCCGTCGTCGTACATCGGGATGAACGTCCACTGGGTCTCATATCGCGAGTCGTTGATGTCGATATAATCGCCCGGCTCGACGATCTGATAGGCCAGGGTGACCTGGGCAACGCCGTCGGGGTCGGTCACTTTCATGGTGATGGCCACGTCTTCGCCGGAGCGGGGCTCCTGCGGCGAGTGGTCGACTTGGCGCATCTGCGGCGGCGGGTTGAGCGTGTAGACCGAGTTCAGCGAGCCCGGCGTGGCCCCCGGCGATCCACCCACCGAAGTGCGCAGGATGGCGTCCACAAACGCGTCGCTGCTGGAGCTGAGCGAACGGTTCAACAGTTGGATCGCCAACACGTTGGTGCCCGAGACGAGATAGCTGCTCGGCGCCGGATAGGTCAAGATGTGGGGGGTGAATTCGTCGTTCTCACTGTTGTCGTCGGCCGTGTCATCGAAGGGGGCGTTCGGATCGTCGATGTTCAGCCCCCGCACGAACTGGCCGTTAATAAAAACGTTCACCGCGTCGTCGTAGATCATCTGCAGCTCGAGCGCCGCGATCGCGCTGGGATCGCCCACCGTAAACTCTTTGCGCAGGTAGACCGTCGTGTAGCCGCCCTGCATGTCGTCCAACTCGGTCTCCACCAGGTTCTCGCCATAGCCGATCGGCGCCAGGCCGGTCAGCCAGCCGGTCTGGGTGGTGTGGATCTCGTTCCAGTCGGCGTTGGGCTCCGCGAGGCCTTTCAGGTAACTCCACGCTTCTCCTTCGTTGACCAGCGCGACGTCGCTGGCGGCCGAACCCATCGAGGCCCGCCAACTCCCGGCCAGGTCATTGTCCAGCGTCGGGTTGATCAGTTCCAGCGAGTAACCCGGCGGATCGCCCACCGTTGGCCAGGGGAAACCGAGCTGGTAGTCGACCTCGTCTTGCTTGATGCCGCCGGCGTCGCGCAAGGTAATGGTCTCGCCCTCGCTGGAGAGCTTGCCGCTATAAGGCCCCAGCGGGCGGGGAATGTGAAACTTATTGGCCACGGCCGTCGGATTCTCGGCCACCACCAGGTAGCCGCTGGCGGGCAGGATCGTCCCCTGCGGGAACGTGTAGGAAATCCCTTCCGAAAAGTACCAGCCCGACAGGTCCACCGGCATCGTGCCCGCGTTGTACAACTCGACGTACTCGACCAGCTCGGTCTTCACGTCGGGCCGGGTATGCAGCTCGTTGATCACGATCGACCCGACGCGGGGGGCCCCGTTGGCCGACCCCAGCGTTTCGTCGGCCATCATGGCGAAGTTGTCGGCCCCGTCGGGCGAGCGGCCGAACGTCACGCCGCTGATGGCCGAGCCGAACTCCACGTGGTCGGCAAACCACAACCCGCCGCCGGCGTCCGTTTCCAAGAGCCACACGTCGTCGCCCGCGGCGTCCAGCCCGAAATCGTTCGGCCCGCCAAACCGGTTGAAGTCGTTTTCATCGAACAGCAGATAGCCGCCGGTCTCGATCGTCGTTCCCGCGGGAATCTCGAACTTGCGGTAGTTGCCGCTGGAGTCGCTCAGATACCAGCCGCCGACGTCGATCGTCGCACCGGCCGTGTTGTACAGTTCGATGGCGTCCAGCCCGCCGGCGACGGGCCGCGAAAGCACCTCGTTTATCACCACGTCGACCGGCCGCACGATCGCATCGGCACCGGGCGTGCCGGCGTACTTGCTGCTGCTGCGCCAATTGGCCTCGTCGCTGTAATCGCCGGTCGTATCGATCACCTCCAGCGTGCTGCCTTTGCCGTCGGCCCGGCCGGGCCACGGGCCGGAATCGTTGTAGCGGAAGCTGGCGATCGGCTGGCCGAACCGGTCGTTGAGCACGATCCGTTCGCCGTTGTTGTCCAGGCTGCCGCCATATTGGCCGGCCACGCTGACGCCGCTGCCGTAGCGGGCTTCAAAGCCGGTCGTGTCCCGCACGATCACCACGAACTCGCCGGGATCCAGCTCGGTCACGTCGCTGCCGGTGAAGTCAAATTGCACGCCGTCGGCAAACGCCACGCCCGTCAGGTCGATCATCTCGCCGCCCGTGTTCCGCAACTCCAGGAACTCGAAGTCGTCGTTGTTGAAATTCGGATCGACGGCCAGCTCGTCTGGCAGCGGGTCGTGCGGGTTGTAGTTCAATTCGATGATCGCCAGGTTGTCGGCGGCGGCCGGCGCGCCCACGTAGAATTGGGCCTCGCTCAGCGCCGACCACTGGCCGTCGTCCAACGCCCGGGCCTTCACCAGGGTGGAGTGATCGATGGGGATCGAGCCGCCGCTATAGACCTGGGCGCCGGGCAGCCGGGGGTCGGAACCGTCGAGTGTGTAATAGATCGCGCCCGGCGACCCCCCCATCGTCAGGGCAAAGCCGGGATCCACCTGCCCGCCGTGCTGGTTGTAGGCCGGGGCCGCCACGTCCGGATAGAGCGGGGCGAGTGTGCCGTCGCGCAGCGTCGTGTCGCGCAACTGATCCAACACGATCGACTCCCGGCCGGGGAAGAAACCGTCGACCATGGCCTCGATGGCCGTCAGCCAGTCGTACTTGTCGTACGGCGAGGTGGGCCGCTTGGCGTCGCCCCAGCGCGCCGACTCGGCGATGATCGCCATCTGGATCTCGTCGGCCCGGGCCTGAAGCCGCGCCGACGCCGGGCCGGCGGTCAACAGCCCGTTGTTGGTCAGGTACTTGTGGGCATGGTCGGCGAAGCGGAGGCGATACTCAGGATGGGCCATCAATTGCTGATGGAGCCACTGCGGGTTGCTCTTGTTGAACTGGTCGCCCGCGGTATACGGCCCGGTGCGGTCGACGGCGCCGGTGGTCAGCGTATGCTCCGCATCGTGGGCGAAGAACTGGAACCCTTCCTCCCCGTTGCGGTTGCGCACGCCGTACCAGTTCCTGGGGCTGGTGTTGCCCAGGAATTCGGAGATCGGGGCGTCGCGGTCGCCCGTGTAGAAGATCACCAGCATGTAGTCGATCAGGTTGTCGACGTCCAGCAGCACGGGATAGTCGGGGTTTCGGGTGCCGTCGGGATTCAGGCCCTGGGCTCGGTAATAGGCCGCGTCGGTGTCGAACCCGGCGTGGGCCTGGTTCCACAAATCCTGCCAGGCGTCCAGGTTGCCGTCGGTGGCGTGAATCGTGTAGTTGGCGTCCTGGTCGACCTTGATCACGTCGTACTGGTCGCGCTGGCCGCCGAGGTACGACTCGCCATAGGCCGCCTCGGAACGTTCCTGGCTCTGGTAAAGACCCCAGTACTGGCCGTTGATGTAAAGGTGATAGTAGACGCTGCGGGTGTACGGTTGGCCCATGGCGGCCTGGGTGTCGCGGGAGAAGACGTCGCGGACCATGGCGTTGCGGGCGTCGCCCTCGAAGGCCCAGGAGTAGTTCTGGCTGGTTCGCAAATCGAGCTTGTCGAAGGTCTCCGCCCCTTCGTCGCCGAACAGGGGGTATTCGAGCTTCGGGTCGCCGTACTCGGTGCGGAAGAAGAGCCGAAAGGCGTGCTTGGGGTTGGTCCCCATGCGACTGACGCCCCCGCGGATCCGCAGGCCGGCGTCGACCTGGAATCCTTCAGTGCCGTCCGGGTGGATCAACTCGACCGACGCGGGTCGTTCCCACTCCGGGCCGTCCTCCAGTGCGTTGACGTAGATGCCCGTGTTCGGATCGACCAGGTTGTCCACGTCGGTGACCAACGAGATGGTCGGGATCGACGTCAGTGCCTCGGCCATCTGCGGGCCCCAGGTGCCGTGGCCGGTGATGTCCGGGTCCATGCCGTAATCGAACAGTTGGGTGTTGACCATCGCCGAGGGCCATCCGGCGGCGATCGCGTCACCCTGAGACTGCGTGAGCACGTCGTCGACGAAGACGTACGTCTGCGTGTCCACGTTGGTGGGCAGGTAGTCGGGCCGAAACGCCGCCGCCCGCAAGGTGGTCGTGCTGCTGATCACGAGCGGTTGGACGTAATCGTGGCCGTTGGTCTCGGTTGGCTCGGTCCCGTCGGTCGTGTAGCGGATCGTAGCGCCCGGGGTGTCGGTGGTAATCGCCACCGTGATCGGGTCCTGGTAGAAGCCGCGGTCGATGCTGAACTGGGTGTCTTTGACGAAATCGATCGCCCCGGCCGAGTTGGGGCCTCGCGGCGTGGGCGTGCCGAAGTAGCGTTGGGCCGTGTCGACCCGCGTGCCGATCAGCTCGGGAAGCACGAGGAAATTGTCGTCCCCCGCCGCGGCGTTGAGCCCGTGGATGGCCAGCACGTTCTTGCCGGTGCGCAGCTCACCCTGGAATTGGCTGACGTTGATTTCTTCGAAAGCCAGCGACTCTTCGAGGGTTCGCGAGCCGGTGGCGGCCGAGTTCCAGACCAGCGGGTCGGGTTCGTTGCGGCGGGCGATTTCCTGCCCGTTGAGATAGGCCACGAAGCCGTCGTTGTAGCGGATCCGCAGATGGAGCGATCCGAGGGTGTCCGGATCGTCGACGCTGAAGGGGATCCGCGTCCAGAGCGAGGCGTTTGCGTTGTACATGTCCGCTTCGACGTCGGTCGCCACCGCGCCGCCGAGCCCCGGCAGATTCCGCTCGAAGCCGACGCCGTTGAACATCGCCGGCCCGCCGCCGGCGATAAACGGCGTGGTCAAACCGTCGTTTTGCACGCCCGGCGAGACGCCGGCGACGAAGGTCCAGTCGCCGGCGCCGTCCTGGTCGGACTGGCCGCTGCGCTGCAGCGATGGCCGGGTCGAGTCGGCGGACGGCACCGGATCGCCGCTCCAGGCGCCGGCGCCCGTGACGGTAAAATCGCCCACCGGCACGGAGAAAGAGGCCAACTCCGAGGCATCGTAGCCCCAGACCACGAAATCGACGACGTTGCCCGTCTCGTCGACGATCATGGCCCAGCCGTGCGACGCGGTCCGCCAGAAGATCCCGTTGCCGAAGTAATGGTCGGGATCCGCGGCATCGTCGTGCCGGTAGAGGACGTCGCCCGGGCCGATCGTGTCGGGAAGCGCCCAGAAGGTCGTGTTGATGTTGTTGATGTTCGGCACCGTCCCGGAGGCCTCGTTGACCACCACCACCCAGCCCGACGTGTTGACCGGCTGGCCGGACACGTTTTGAATCTCGATGAAATCGTCGCCGGTTCCGGCCTCGGTAATCACCACGCTGGGTTCGCTTCGGCCGCCGGTCCAGGCGGCGTCGTTGAATCCCGGCGTGGTCCAGGACGTGCCCAGCGCCGCGTCGCCTGCGGTCGGCACCAGGTAGCTCAGCTCGGAACCCTCGGTGACGAACATTTCCGCGTCTTGTGCCAGGCCGTAGGAGACGTCGGTGGCCTGCTTGGGGAATTCGGGGGCGAACTTGTGGGACACGGTCACGCCGTCGGGTCGAACCAGGGCCAGGTATTCGCCACCAGCGTCGAGGTCGAAGTTGGTGTGCAACTCGTCCCCCTCGGTGCGGTCCTTTTCCGAGGCGAAAACCAGCCGGTAGCCGCCCGGCTCGATCGAGACGTCGGGAAATTCCCATTTCGTGCGGTCGGCCGGGTCGTCGGTCAGATACCAGCCGCTCATCTCGACGGTAACGCCGGTCGGATTGTGGATCTCGATCCAGTCGGGAAAGTCGCCGTCGGCGTCGGCCAACGCGTCGTTGTTGTCGGCCAGGAATTCGGTGATCAGCAGCGGACCGGCGTCGAGCATCGCCCGCGGTTCGAGCGTTTCCATGACCAGCCGGCCCGGCCGGATAGCTTGTGGGGACTGTCCCAGTTTTCGTGAAAAGAAAGTGGGACGGTCCCCCTTTGCGCGTCGGAGGCTTCTCTTTTCCGAGTCCATAAGATTGCGTAACACGACGACCTCCATTGGGCCCTTACTCTCTTGCCCGGGGGCAAGACCTAAGTTTTCGCAAGCTGCCCGGCCTTTGACGCGCTGACGAGATAGAATTGTTCCGAATGAAGTCAGGGGACGCCCGGCCGCCAACGATCCCCGGCGGCAAGCTCTCGCCGACAGGCCCGCGACGAGAAACGCAGCCCAGCATCGCAAGACACCCAGCATGCGACCGCGGAACCCCCCGGCGAAATCCATCTACGCTCTATTATCCCTAAATTCGCGAAAAAGTGCAACTTTCCCGCCGCAGATTGGCCGGTTTGGAGGTCGCGATTGTCCGAAGTGGGCCTTCTGGGGGGACCGCAGAGTGGCGCGGTGTCTTGTAGCCGAAGTCACCAGACTTTGGCGTGTGGCGCGCAAGCGCCAAGTTCTGGCGAATTCGGCTACGCTGGTGGAACTAGCGTTCCGCGGCCACGGTGCGGACCGCCGGCTCTTGCCCGTCGGCCAGGCGGAGTTGCACGGGCCCGGGGCGCGCGGCGGCGGTGCGGAATTGCTTGGGCGTGCGGACGGCGGCGCGGCCGACGTGCGTGATCCGCCGGGTGCCACGGGGTTGCCCGAGCATCGTGACGCGGACCTTGCGGCTGAGAATCGTCGCTGAAATTTCCGTGTGAGGAGGGAAAGGTGGCCGACCGGGGCTGCGACGGGGCGAGGTTGCGGTTATGATAGGGGTGAATGTTTCAAGCTGACGCTCCGTGTTGCCGGCGGAAGTCGCCGTCGCCCAAAGACACCCAACCAGGCCACTTTGCCTGCGGCCTCGACGACGAATCACGCGAAAGCATCAAGTGTCGATGCCGCACCGCAAGCTCCGGGCAGGAAGGCACTGGCGTGGCCAGTGGCACCAGGCGGTGACATCGATTGCCGATGCGGTAGTGCAAGGTCCGGGCAGAAAAGCACTGGCGTGGCCAGTGGCACCAAGCACCAGGCGCACGCAAGTGCAGAGGATGGCACCCGGCCTTATCGTTACATAGTGACCTGTTGTATATCAAATGTCCAACCTACCGCATCGCACCAACGCGACCAGCCTGTCGAACGACGAACTGGTTCTTCTCGACGTGGTCTTCTCAGGAGACGTCTCGTTTGAGCTCCTGCGCCGAGATGCCTTTCATCTTCAGTGGAACCTTGGCTACGCCCACGATCTGAGCGACATTGAATTGCGAGAGCAACTTCGACGACTCTGCGAGCGCCACATCCTCGCCACCGAAGACTACCCGGATTGTACTCGCTACAGTATGACGCCAATCGGTGGAGATCTGTGGTCCCAGGAACGGTGTCCGGTGTGGGATCGCTATTGCATTCAGCGAAACACAACGACGCGGCACGACAACACTCGCACGACTGTCGTCGCTGTGTCGCCTGAGGTGCGAGATCATTTCCTCGCACTGTGCCCAGGCGTACCGTTACGCCAGCGCACCGTGACAATTCCTGGAAATCGCCTGCTCAGTTGGCGATTGTTTCCTCAGCTTTACGCTGGCTTGGCGACCTATTACGAGGATCCCGAATGGACCTTTGAGGAGTATCTCACTCACCGTGAACCTCCGGGGCAGTCGGCTATGGTTGAACGAGAACGAAGCTGGTGGGAGACTGTTCGCGACCTCCAGAAGTTCTTGCCAAATGCCGGGTGCCATGCTTGCTAAGCGAGCGAAGCGAGACAGCAAGCATGCCCACGCCAGCGTGGAGCATGGCGCCGGGCCAGACTTTGGACAGGAGCGAATAAAACGCCAAATTCTCGCGAATTCGGCTACGTTGGTGGAACTAGCGTTCCGGGGCCACGGTGCGGATCGCCGGCTCTTGGCCGTCGGCCAGGCGGAGCTGTACGGGGCCCGGTCGCGCGGCGGCGGCGCGGAACTGCTTGGGCGTGCGGACGGCGACGCGGCCCACGTGCGTGATCCGCATCCCGCGGCGCAGGCCCGCCTCCCAGGCCGGCGTGCCCTCTTCCACGTCGACGACCGTGACGCCTTCGTCGAAGAACGCCTTCGGCCCACGGCCCTCGGAACCCGACTCGACCACGGCCGAGGGATAATCGATCCGCATGCCGCGCCACGGATCGGGCCGCGTGGTGATGATCTTCTTACCCCGCACCGGGTACTTTGCCAAGGTGACGTTGACGGTCCGCTTTCTGCCGTCGCGAACCACGCTCAGCCGGGCGACCGACTCGACCGGCAGCCTGCCCACCTGAAGCACGAGCGAATCGGCCTCATGGATCGGCCGGCCGTCGACCGCAGTCACCAGGTCATCGGGCTTCAGGCCGCCCCGCTCGGCCGGTGTGCCCGGCACGACCCAATCCACGCGAATCCCTTGCATCCCGGTGAGCATCTCTTGCTGCCGCAGATTGGCCGGCTGGATGCCCAGGAACCCGTACTCGACCTCCCGGCCTTGCTTGAGGGTTTCGATCACGCGGCGGAACGTTCGGTCGACGGGAATGGCGTAGCCGGCGGCACTTTCGTAGCCGGCGGTCGCGGCCAGGGCCACGGTCAGTCCGACCATTTCGCCGCGAAGGTTCAACAGCGGACCGCCGCTGGTGCCCAGGTTCAGCTTGGCGTCGGTCTGAATCAGCGTGCCGAAGTGGTGCAGCGTCGATTTACCCGACGGATCGGTCTCGTTCGGAGTCGGCGGGGCCTTGCGGGCCAGATTGGAGACGATACCCCAACTGGCGCTCACCTGGCCGTCGCGGGCGATGGCGTAGGGATTGCCCAGGGCGACCACGATCTGGCCCTTCTTCAAGGCGCCCGCGTCACCCAGGGGGATCTCTTGCAGGTCGACCGCGTCGATGGCCAACACGGCCAGGTCGCTGCGGGGATCGGCCCCTTTGACCCAAGCCTTGTACGTCCGCCGGTCGTGGCCGCGAACGTAATACTCGCTGTCTTCGCCCAACAGGTGATAGGCGGTGAGGATCAACCCTCGTCGGTCGACGACCACGCCGGTGCCGTATTCGGTGGGGATGAAGTCGGGGTCGGTCAGTTCCGGCGGCGTGGGCGGGACGGTTCGGCGGCCGAACGGATCGGGCCGAAACTCCAAGTTCAAGGCTTCGTCAGGGCGCTGCTTGCGGACCCGGTAGATGGCCACCACCGATTGCTCGGCGCGGCCGATCACGTCGACCAGCGCCTTTTCGATCGCCGCGGCCGTTTGCAGGCCGGAGGTTTCCTGGGCGAAAGCCTCCGCCGCCAACAGTCCCAGCAGGACGAACGGAGCGATCAGTCGGGGGGTGGTCGTGCGCGCCATAATCCGGGGGGGTTCCGATGTGTTGCGTTGCCGCGAGCGGCTGCTCTTCTATTCTTCTTGCTTACTCTCGGCATAGCCGCAAGCGGCAAGGACCTTTTCCTTGAGTTCTTCGACCAGATCCGGGTTTTCTTTGAGGTATTCGCGAACCCGCTCTCGACCTTGGCCCAATTGCTGCTCGCCGTAGCGGAACCAGGCGCCGGTTCGGGTGACCAGTTTGTGGGCCATGGCCAGATCGAGGACGTCGCCTTCGTAGCTGATGCCGTCGGTGTGCATCATATCGAACTCGGCCATACGGAAGGGGGGGGCCACCTTGTTCTTCACCACCTTCGCCCGCACCCGCTGGCCCACCACCTCCTCGCCGTCCTTCAACTGGCCGATCCGCCGCACGTCGATCCGGCAGGAGCTGTAGAATTTCAGGGCCCGGCCGCCGGGGGTCGTCTCCGGAGAGCCGAACATCACGCCGATCTTCTCGCGAATCTGGTTGATGAAGATCACCGACGTCTTGCTCTTGGAGATCGCCCCGGTCAGCTTCCGCAGCGACTGGCTCATCAGTCGAGCCTGCAAGCCGACGTGCGAATCGCCGATCTCGCCTTCCAACTCCTTCTTGGGAACCAGCGCCGCGACCGAATCGACCACGATCACGTCGACCGCGTTGGAGCGGATCAGCATTTCGGTGATTTGCATGGCCTCTTCGCCGCTGCCCGGCTGGCTGACCAGCAGCGTTTCCAGTTCGACGCCCAGCTTCTTGGCCCAACTGGGGTCCAACGCGTGCTCGGCGTCGATGAAGGCGGCGATGCCGCCGGCCTTCTGGGCCCGGGCGACCACGTGCAGCGCCAGGGTGGTCTTGCCGCTCGACTCCGGCCCGAACACCTCCACGACTCTCCCACACGGAACTCCCTGGCCTCCCAGGGCCATGTCCAGCGAGAGGCTGCCGGTCGAGATTCCGGCGATACGGCCTCCCTGCTCGGACCCCAGGGGCATGATGGCCCCTTCGCCGAACTGCTTTTCAATTTGGGCGACGGTCGTCTTCAACGACGGGCTGGCCTCCAGCACCGAAGCGGGGTCGGCCTTCCCGGCCGGCGACTTGGCCGTGGCGGCGGATTTCGCGGTTTTCTTGGGCATGCCTTGGTTTTTCCGGGTCTTGGGGTTGGTTTTGGTGGCCGTGACCATGGGCACAATCCTTTCTCTTGTCTGGAGGAGGCGGGCAAGCGTTGCCGCACGATAAGTGGACGCATGAATAGTATATCGGTGTCCACTACTCCATGCAACAGCCCTTGGTCGTCGAATCCGGCGATCAGCGGCCCGATCCCCAGTCGGAGAACCGCCTTCGGGGGGGGTTGGCTGGGGCCCCTTCGCCACGGATGATCTTACCACTTTCACCGGCACCTTGCCGAGAGGCCGGGGCCGATTTTTTGGGAGTTTTTGCCGCCAAGCCGACCCGCATCGTTTACCTTGCTTTCCGATCTCAGCCAGATTACGCTAGTAGCACACCGGAGAGTCGCAGGGGTATCGGCTCGTCCTACCTGGACCGGACACGAAGTCTCGTCTCGACCCATGCCACTGCGTCACGCCAAGGAGAAAGCTCATGCCGAGAACGCTGCAGCGAATTGTTGCTGGTATTGTCGCCTATCTGGCGGTGGTGATCCTTCAACAGAGCGTCGGCCTTGCGGGAACGATCACCGGGCACGGCCGGTTCGAGAAGATCGCCGGCAATCCGAGCGCAGGCTACAAGGAACTCTACGAATGGGACCTGTATCTCTCGCCCAGCAACAATTCGATGGTGGGGCCCTCGCGGCGGCTGGGCGCCCCTCCGGGCCAGCAGCCAACCGGCGACGGATATTACCGCATCGACAATGTGCCCTCCGGCCGGTATTCCGTTTACGTCAACCAGCCCGACTTCTTCGCCTCGCCCCAGGTCGTCACCGACGTGCAAATCGGCAGCGGCACAACCAACCTGAACGTCGATCTGGACGTGGACTATTCGACCTACTTCAAGGACGGCAATCAGTGGACCGATTGGCAGTGGGACTGGTACCAGACGTATACGGCCCAGGGTACGTCCGTGCGGGGTGTGTCCTGGATGATGGCCGGCTGGGGCCAATACCGCGACAAGACGGCGCAGGTCCGCATCCTGGAGGACAACGGAAACCCGAATCCCAAGTACTGGACCCAGGTCGGCTACGGCACCGACGGCAGCCTGGCTTCCGATTCCGACGAGTGGGTCCGCTGGACTTCCGGCGAGGTGCCGATGACGCCCGGCAAGCAATACGCCGTGAACATCCACATCGACGGCGGCATGGCCGTCTACAGACGCAACAAGGACGGCCAGAGCTATCAGGGCGGCCGGGCGTACGACCAGAACGGCAATCCCCAGAACTTCGACCTGAACTGCACCGTCTTTACCGATCGCGACGAGATCGTCTCGCATACTTCCAAGTCGTCCGGGGCGGGTAATTTTGACGGCAACTTCAACGGCAACCGCTTTGGTCAGAGTTTCGTGGCCACGGGCCAGGCCCTGGCGGCGGTGGATCTATTCGCCGCCAGCGGGCAGTCCGACATCGAGCTGACCTGGAAAGTCCGCCGCGGCGGCCCGACGGGACCGCAGGTCGGCCCCACCAAGCGGACTCGCGGGTCGTACTTCGCCTCCAGCACCGACCTGATCGGTGTGAGCTACAACAAGGACGAAATCCCGTTGACTCCCGGCGAAACCTACTACATCGACGTCTACAACTCCGGGGGCATCACGCCGTACCTTCAGCAGTCGTGGGAGCGCTACAACGACGGCCGGGCCTATCGCAACGGCGTGGCGACCAACGAAGACCTGTCGATGACGATCGTCGAGCACCTGATCGAGACGGCGGAGGTCATCGGGCGGCATATCTTCTACAACTATTCGCGCTTCGACAATCAGGCGGCCGGCCGCAGCGACGACCTCGCCATCGCACCGGACAAGACGGCCCTTATGCCGGGCGAAACGGCCACGTTCGAAAACTACACCAGCTACAGCCGCGGCATCAACGGCATTATGGTGGATATTGACGGCCTGGCCGGCGACCCGACGATCGACGACTTCCAGTTCAAAGTCGGCAACGACGACGCCCCCGGCGCCTGGAGCGACGCCCCCGAGCCGCTCGGCATTCTCGTCCGCGACGGCGCCGGGGTCGAGGGAGCGGACCGCATCGCCATCTATTGGGCCAACGGCGCCATCGCCGACGAGTGGCTGCAGGTGACCGTGCTGGCCACCGACGCCACGGGCCTGGAGGAAGACGACGTGTTCTACTTCGGCAACGCGATCGGCGAGGCGGGCAATTCCCCCGCGGAGGCCCGCGTCAATGCCGTCGACGCGCTGCTGGCGCGGAACAATCCGCGTACCTTCCGCAACCCGGCCCCCATCGACTTCGACTACGACTACGATCGCGACGGTCGGGTCAATGCCACCGACATGCTGAGCGCCCGTAACGCCCAGGCCCACCTCGTCGACGCGCTGCGGTTGATCACGGTACCCGGCAAGGGCGGCGGCAGCGCCAAGATCCGCGCGGCGCTGGTTCCCGAGCCCTCGGGCCTGGCCATGCTGGCTGCAGGCCTGGCCGGTTTGCTGGCTTGCTCCTGGCTTTGGCGACCGCGTTGACGGCCGGTCATCTTGACCATTGGCAGGGGTTAGGGGCCAGGGGTTAGGGATTGGGGATTGGGGATTGGGGATTGGGGATTGGGGATTGTTTCAACGCCCCGGCACTGCGCTGCCGGGGATGAGGCCGACAACCGACAACTGAGAACTGACAACTGAGAACGCGCGGCAAATAAACCCTCGCCCGCCAATCGCTTTACGTCGCGCACCTCACGCACGGGCCGACGTTCCGCGTCAGATGAGCCAGCGCCGATCGCTCTGGCTATGCGTGACTTCGATCTGCGGCCGAGGCGCGCCGGCAACCAGCCGGAACTTCAGCGGGATCGTCTCACTGCCGAGCACTTCGGCGGCGTCCCCGGTCGACTTGCCGACGCTCTGGAGTTGGCCGTCTTTCCACCGGTAAAGCTCGAGAGTCCAGGACTCGCGATCGACCACCAGAAGTTCCAAGACGCCAAGCCGCGAGTAGAAGGGGAGTTTCTCCCGGGTTCGATCACCGGGGCTGGTAATTTCGACCAGAAAATCGGCCGCTCCGCACCAATGCGTACCGCAGTCCTCGGCGCGACCGCCGCGCAAAAAGACCGCGATGTCGGGCACGCGGTAGTTGTGATCCCAATCATCTCCCCTGCGGTCACTCAGGTTTACCCCGGGAAAGACTCTTCCGAGGTCGGCGCCCTTGATGATTTCCTGAAGTGCCAGCGCCAAACCGAGTACCATCTCCTGATGTTCGTTATTCGGCATCGGCGTCATCATATAGACTCCCTCCCAAACCTCGTCGTAACGGTCTGCGCCCGAAGCCTTCCGTTCGGCCTTCAGGCGATCTTCCATCCGCGGGTCGGCGACCAACATGGCCATGGGACGTGTCTCCCGGTCTTTTGGCGAGGCGGCCTCGCAGTCCGGCCCCCTTCAACCTCTATTATCGCCCGCAGCAGGGACCCCAGCAACCCGCCGCGGTGATATTTGCCACTTTTCACCACCGCGCCCGGCCGATATGATGAGGGATTCGATGCGAGCGATTCTCCCCGGCCGATTGAGTCCACGACCATGAAGACTGACGAACTCCGCGAAAAGTACCTGGCCTTCTTCGAGAGCAAGGGCTGCGTCCGCCGGCCTAGCGACGTGCTGGTCCCCCGCTGGGACCCCTCGGTGCTGTTCACGCCCGCCGGCATGAACCAGTTCAAGGACCATTTTCTGGGCCGCTGCAAGCTGGAATTCACCCGCGCGACCACCTGCCAGAAGTGCCTGCGGACCGGCGACATCGACAACGTGGGCCGGACCGCCTATCACCACACCTTCTTCGAGATGCTGGGCAATTTCAGCTTCGGCGACTATTTCAAACGCGAGGCGATCAACTGGGCCTGGGAGTTCTGCACCGACAAGAAGTGGCTGGCCATAGACCCGGACCGGCTCACCGCCACGATCTATCTCGACGACGACGAGGCGGCCCAGATCTGGCTGGAAGACGTCAAGCTGCCGCCGGAAAGGCTCCAGCGGATCGGCGAGGATGAAAACTTCTGGCCCGCCAACGCCCCGAGCAAAGGACCCGACGGCGTCTGCGGCCCTTGCAGCGAGATCTACTACCACACCGATTTCGGCGAGGTCGAGATCTGGAACCTGGTCTTCACGCAGTTCAATCGCGTGGGCGATCCGCCCGACAACCTGCGGCCGTTGCCGAGCAAGAACATCGACACGGGCATGGGGCTGGAGCGGACCGCCGCCGTGATGCAGGGCGTGGAGACGAACTTCCACATCGACATCCTGCGACCGCTGGTCGAGGCGGCCGCCGAGGTCTGCTCGCTGAAGTACGAACCCGGAAGCGAGCACGGCCGCCGGCTCCGCCGCATCGCCGACCACGTCCGCGCGTGCACCTTCGCCATCCACGAAAACGTCTATCCCGGCCCGAACAAGGAGAAATACGTCGTCAAACGGCTGCTCCGACGGGCCGTGCTCGACGGCCACCAGATGCAGATGCACGAGCCGTTCCTGCACAAGCTGGTCGCCCAAGTGGCCGAATTGATGGCCGAGCCTTATCCCGAACTGGGCGAAACCGTCGACCGCGTGGCCCATGTGATCGAGACGGAAGAGTCCAATTTCCTGGGCAACATCGACGGCGGGTTGGACCGCATCCACCGGATCTTCGACGCCATGAAGCAGCAGGGCCGCGGGATGGTCTCCGGCACCGAGGCGGCCGAGATGTACACCACCCACGGCTTCCCGCCCGAGTTGTTCGAGACCATGGCCGCCGAACACAATCTTACGTTCGACTGGGAAGGGTATCGCCGCGAGATGCAGAAGCACGGCCTGGAGTCGGGCGGCGGCGTGGTGACCGACGTGATCGTGACCAGCCCGCTCGATCCGCTCAAAAAGGCCATGCACCGCAGCGAGTTCCTCGGCTACGAGACGCTCCAGGTGGATGACGCCAAGGTCGTAGGCATCGTGGCCGGCGATCGGCTCTGCGACAAGGCCGACGACGTGGACCACCAGCGCCCCATTCTCGTCGTGCTCGACAAGACGCCCTTCTATGGTGAGATGGGAGGGCAGGTCGGCGACGTCGGCGAACTGGTCGGCGAAGGGTTCCGCTTCGAGGTAACCAATGCCCGGGTCGACGGCGCCTTCACCGTTCACCGGGGACACCTCCGGGAAGGCGAGATCTCGCTGGGCGACTCGGTCTCGGCGCGGGTCGACGCCCGGCGGCGCCAGGCGATTTGCCGCGCCCATTCGGCCACCCACGTGCTGCATTACGCCTTGCGCAAGACGCTCGGCCAGCATGCCGAACAGCAGGGCTCGAAGGTCGACGACGACGTGCTGCGGTTCGATTTCACCAATCCTTCGGCCGTCGGCGCCGAGGGCCTGGCCGCCATCGAAGACGAGGCCAACGCCCGGATTATCGCCGCCGAGCCGATCCGCTGGCAAGACCTGCCACTGGCCGAGGCCCGCCAGGCCGGCGCGATCATGCTTTTCGGCGAAAAGTATCCCGACGTGGTGCGGATGGTCTCGATGGGCGACTTCAGCAAGGAGCTGTGCGGCGGCACGCACCTGGACAACACCGGCAAGGTGGGGCTGCTGAAGATCGTCGGCGAGGAGAGCATCGCGGCGGGCACCCGCCGAATCACCGCCTTGACCGGACCGGCCGCCCTGCAGAGCATCCGCCGGAAGGAAGCGGCGTTGGCCGAGACGGCGGCCGTATTGAAGATTCCCGCCGAAGAAGTCGCCGGCCGGGTGGAGTCGCTGCTGAAGGAGGTTCGCCAGCTGAAGAAGCAAGTGGCCGCCGGCGTGCAAACCCGGGAGGTCTCGCCGGAGAAGTTGCTCCAGGACGCTGCCGAAGTGGCCGGCACGAAGATCGTGGTGGCCGAGGTCCCGGGCGCGGCGCCGCAGGCGTTGCGGCAGTTGATCGACCAGTTGCGCCGCAAGGCCGCTCCGGTGGCGGTGATGCTGGGCAATCGCCAGGAGGAGGAAGGGAAGGTGCTGCTGATCGCGGCCTTCAGTCGCGACCTGGTTGGGCGGGGTCTGGACGCGGTGCAATGGATCCGCGGCACGGCCGGGGTGGTCGGCGGCGGAGGCGGCGGGCGGCCCGACATGGCCCAGGCCGGCGGCAAGATTCCCGGGAAACTCCCCGAGGCTCTCGAAGTCGCTCGATCGACCGTCGAGAGGATGCTGGCGGAATCGGGGTAAGTGGTGGCACATCGCCCCGCCCCGGAACTGCAATCTCGGCGGTTTTGTCCCAGTTGACAGGGCTTGCCGAAATGCCTAGGATGAAGTGTTTTGCCAGCCGGTGTGCCGGTGGCCCTGCAGGTTGAAGTAGTATTATGGCCGTACCCAAGCGCAAACATTCCAATTCCCGCACCGGCAAACGCCGGGCCCAGGACGCCAAAAAACCCCCCGAACTCGGCTATTGCGAGCAGTGCAGCACCGCCGTGCCCTCGCACACGGTTTGCCCCAAGTGCGGCCATTACATGGGCCGGAAAGTGGTTGAAGTCGAGTCGTAGGGCTCGTACGGGAGTAGCCCGCGGTATGCGGAGGGGACAGTCCCATTTTCGCTCCGCGAAAATCGTGACGGCCCCTGCAGGGTCCTTCGCGACGACAGAAGATCTTCCTACGCATTGAGTCACGGATCGAGTCATCTTGAGCAAGATCGCATTTCTTTTTCCGGGGCAGGGTGCCCAAACGGTAGGGATGGGTCGGCCGTTGGCCGAGTCGCTGCCCGACGTGCGCCAACTGTACGACCGGGCCGGTGAAGTCCTCGGCTACGACCTGGCGAAGCTCTGCTTCGAGGGGCCGGCCGAAGAACTCGATTCGACCGTCTATAGCCAGCCCGCTCTGTTCGTCACCAGCCTGGCGGCCCTGGAGTCGCTGCGGGCCGAGTCGCCCGATGTGGTGCTCTCCTGCGAGGCCGCGGCCGGCTTGAGCCTCGGCGAGTACACCGCCATGGTCTTCGCCAGCGTGATGGGATTCGAGGACGGCCTGACGCTGGTCCAGAAACGGGGGGCGGCCATGCAAGAGGCCGCCGATGCGACTCCCGGCGGCATGGTCAGCATCCTCGGCCTGGAACGGGTCGAGGTCGAGGCCCTTTGCAGAGAGGCCCGGCAGGACGAGACCCTAGAGGTGGCCAATCTGCTTTGCCCGGGAAACGTCGTCATTTCCGGCACGATCGCGGCCTGCGAACGGGCGGCCGAGATGGCCCGCTCGTTCGGCGCGATGAAGGCGATTCCGCTGGCAGTGGCCGGCGCGTTCCACACCCAGGTCATGCGGCCGGCCGACCAGCGACTGGCCGACGCCCTGGCCGACGTGCCCATGCAGCGGCCCAAAATCCCCGTCATCTCCAACGTCGACGCCCAGCCGCACGACGATCCCAAAGAGATTCGACAACTGCTTATCCAGCAGGTATTGCACCCGGTTCGCTGGGAAGACTCGATGCGGCATCTGTTGCGAGAGGGTTTCGACGAGTTCTACGAAGTGGGCCCGGGTCGCGTCTTGCGAGGCCTGCTGCGAAGGATCGATCGGAAGATTTCGTGTCAGAGCGTGGCAGTGTAGGGTTAGTGGATAGCGGATAGTGGTTAGTGGATAGTGGTTAGTGGATAGTGGTTAGTGGATAGCGGTTAGTGGATAGCGGGTGTCAACGGGTGGTGCTTTTTTATCTCTAACGCCCGCCGGCCGCGGCCGGCGGGGAGTCCTGCGCAACAGGAAAACGTCATGGCCGACGACAACAAGAAGCGAATTTCAACCGACCTGACCGATCAGATCGCCATCGTGACCGGCGCCGCCCAGGGCCTGGGCCGGGAAATCGCCGTCTCACTGGCCGGGGCCGGGGCCAAAGTGGCCTGTGTGGACGTCAACGCCGAAACCCTGGCCGAAACAGTCGCCCAAATCACCGCCCAAGGCGGCGCCGCCGAGGCCATCCCCTGCGACGTGACCGACAGCCAGCGGGTGGGGGAGGTCGTCAAGCAGGTGACCGAGCAGTGGGGCGGGCTGCAAATCCTGGTCAACAATGCCGGAATCACTCGCGACAACGTGATCATGCGGATGAAGGACGAACAGTGGGACGCGGTGCTGGCGATCAACCTGCGGGGAACGTTCCTGTTCACCAGGGCCGCCGCCAAGCCGATGATGAAGGGGCGCCGCGGGCGGATCATCAACATCGCCAGCGTGTCCGGCCTGATGGGCAACCCCGGACAGGCCAACTATTCCGCGTCGAAAGCCGGCGTGATCGGGCTGACGCGAACCGTCGCCAGAGAGTTGGCCGGGCGAAACATCACGGTCAACGCCGTCGCCCCGGGCTTCATCGCCACCGAGATGACGGCCGCCTTGGGCGAGGAGATCCTCGCGGAAGTCCGCAAGCAGATCCCCCTGGGGAGGTTGGGGCAACCACAAGAGGTGGCCGACGCCGTTCTCTTCCTCGCCAGCGAGGCGGCCGGCTTCATCACCGGCCACGTACTGACCGTTGACGGGGGATTGACCGTATAAGATACGTAAGTTCTCCAAAATACGCCAAGGACCTATAGACACGAAATACAAAAGTGGGTATACGTGTTGGGTTGCGGGGGCGAAGCGGAGGACTTGCCATCTTCCACAGTAAGATATTCGGACATTAACCAGCGCGGGGAGCCATGGCAGTGCCCCCCAAACAACACGGTGATCAGGAGGACCCTCAAGGTGGCCTCAGTCGAAGAACGAGTGATTGATATCGTTGCCGAGCAGCTTGGCGCAAGCAAGGAACAGATTACCCGAGAAACCTCTTTCGTCAATGATCTGGGGGCCGACTCCCTCGATACGGTCGAGTTGGTGATGGAACTCGAGGAGGAGTTCGACATCAACATCCCCGACGATGCGGCCGAGAAGATCCAGACGGTCGGGCAAGCCATCGACCACATCCAAGAGACCGTCGAAGGCAACGAAAACTCCTAGTTCCTGACGAGCTTCCATGAAACGACGCGTAGTCGTAACCGGCATTGGTGCGGTGACTTCGCTCGGTTGCCGCGTGGACGAGTTGTGGACTCGCATCTGCAACGGCCAAAGCGGTATCCGGCCGCTTGAGCGATTCGATGTATCCCAATACCGCGTCCGTATCGGCGGCGAGATCGTCGAGTTCTCCACCGACGGCTACATGGCGCCGAAGGACGCCAAACGGCTCGATCGTTGCGTCCAGTTTGCCATGGTGGCGGGCGTTGACGCCGTGAGGGACTCGGGCATTGACTTCTCGCAGGAAGACCCCTGCCGCTGCGGCGTGCTGGTGGGCTCGGGCATCGGCGGCCTGGAGACGATCGAAGTCCAACATACCCGCCTGCTCGAGAAGGGCCCCGACAAGGTCTCCGCGTTCACCATTCCGCGGTTGATGGCCAACGCCGCCAGCGGGCAGCTCTCGATCGAATACGGGCTGCGCGGACCCAATGCGGCCGTTTGCAGCGCCTGTGCCAGCGCCACCAACGCCATGGGCGACGCCTTCAAGACCATCCAGTACGGCGACGCCGACGTGGTGATTACCGGCGGCACCGAAGCCGCCGTGACTCCCATGGGCCTCAGCGCCTTTGCCGCGATGCGGGCCCTCTCGGAACGCAACGACGATCCGGCCGCCGCCAGTCGACCGTTCGACGCCGACCGCGACGGCTTCGTGCTCGGCGAAGGGGCCGGCGTGCTGGTGTTCGAGGAACTCGAACACGCCAAGGCCCGCGGGGCGCGAATCTACGCCGAAATGCTCGGCTACGGGGCCAGCGCCGACGGCAGCCACATCACCAAGCCGGAGGAGAACGGAGTCGGCGCCGCCCACGCCATGGCGCTGGCCCTGGCCAACGCTCGCCTCGCCCCCGGCCAGATCGACTACGTCAACGCCCACGGCACCAGCACCTCTTTGGGCGACAAGGCCGAAACCACGGCCCTCAAGACCGTCTTCAAGGAGCACGCCCGAGTGATGAGCATCTCCAGCACCAAGAGTGAGCTGGGCCACCTGCTGGGCGCCAGTGGCGGGGTGGAACTGGTGTTGTGCGCGCTGGCGGTCCGCGACGGGCTGGTTCCGCCCACCATCAACTACCAGACGCCCGATCCGGCCTGCGATCTCGACTACACGCCCAACCAGGCCCGAGAAAAACCGATCCGCGCCGCCATGTCCAACAGCTTCGGCTTCGGCGGACACAACGGCTCGCTGATTCTCGGGCAACTCCGCAACGGGCAATAGCGAACCAGGTGCCGACAGGGGGCCGGGTGTCGTTTCTGCCCTTCGCTGATCCTCGGGCAACTCCGCAACGGCCAATAGAAAACCCGCGCCAACGGGGCGCGGGTATCTTGCGTGCCACGTGTTTGTCGAGATTACGCGGTCCGTCGCCGGCGATACCAGCCGATAGCCGCGCCGAGCGCGCCGAGCAGCGACCAGACGATCAGGCTGGACGTCTCGGGGACGACCACCCTGCCTTCCTGCTCGAAGCCGGCGTAACGCACCGTCTGTTGCGAGAAGTTGTAGAACCCGAACTGACCGGACGAGAACGTCGTGTCGGTCTCGGCAACGTCCCAGAGGACCGTGTCATCCTGCTTGACCACAATGTGGATTTCTCCAGCGTAGTTGACGTTGAAATCCAAATGGAAGTCATACATGGCGTAATCCGCCCAGCCTTTGGTGTTGCCGTGGTTGGTGGCCAGAATCGTCGAACCGCCATGATCGACCTGGTTATCCCAGAAGTCCGCCAACGTCAGATCGTTCAGTGCGTCGCCGGTCGAACCGGTCATCTTCCGCAGCGTCATCCCTTCGGCCGCAGTCCGGCCCACGTAGCTCTGAGATCCCTGTTTCCAATCGAACAGATAGAAGTTGCTCGAGTTCTGGTAGCCGAACACGAATCCCATGAAGTCGTCGTCCGAGCCGGTTTGCACCTGCCAGCTGCCGTCCATCGAGTAGCTGGTTTGATTGAGATTGTTCAGATAGAAAGAAGGATCTGCGTTGATCGTCTGTGTAACGGCCGTGTTCTCGGAGTCCAGGACCCAGTTGCCTGCAGGCTGACCAGTGAAATAGTGGAGCGTTAGCGGCGTCCAGCCGGAGAGGTCGAGCGGCGCGGCATCAAGCTGTCCCACGCAGAGCACGACGACACAGAGCGCAAGTGCAAACCGATTCATCAGAGGGTACCTCCTGGAGTTAGAACTCGTAAGTGAATAACTTGGGGACTGTCCCGATTTTCCCGCAGGGAAAATGGGACTGTCCCCTTCGGAATCCGGGAAGTTGTTTCTGTACGAGTTCTTGGCATGGGTCCCAGATGTCTTTTCGGAAACGGCTCGGGGTCGTCCCCTTTTGCTGTGACGCCCGGCAGCCGCGCACGGTCCGTCGCGCGTTCAGATGGGTCCTAGTTATGCCAGCCGGGCCGCCAAGTCAATCAGTCTGCAACACGTTCCCACCCAAAAATCCCATAGTTTTTCTGCCCATTGTTCGCACGGTTTCGCCGAGGTTCGAAGGAGCCACTGCCGTTTGCGCGATGGCGCAAGCCGGCTACGTCACACGAAGCGACGGGCGGCGCTGGTGCCGTGGCAAGTACTGGGCAGCCCCAGTGATGTCCGTCCGCCTACTGTGGCAAGCCGCTCTTCACCGCCACGAACCAAAGCAAGATCGCCAGCGTCAAGATGCCCCCAATCACAAGTGACGCCACATTCAAGCGCAACGCCACGGTCGTCAGCCGGCCCGGCCGTCGCGATGCCTTGCGTTCCGCGCGGCCTTGCCGCATCCCCAAGACCGCCCCCACGACCAGCAGGACGACGGCCAGCGGCACCGACCGCAAGGTCCGCGTCGCGATGCACGGGCAAATCCGAGGCACCGGGCGTTAGCCCGCATCCGTATCCAGTGGCTTGTTGGCAACGGGTCTCCAATAGGTTTTCATCCCACTATTAATCAAGACAGATTGATTAGGTACTTGCCTGGATACGGCAACGATCGCCAACACGTCAACTGCTGAGGCCAATCCGTTTGCGATAACGACCTCGGTGAGATGGACGTAGTGCAAGCGACCTACCGCCACAACGGCAAGCGGCATGATGGTAAGGACCAACAACGGAAGGGCTGCAATTATGATATACCGAGTTCTGCGTATCTTGCCATGGTAGTGAGCGTAACAACCGAGCGCCTTGGGGTAAAACCCAAAAACTACGCGATGTGACGACCAACCGCCCTCGAATCCCGCAGCATGAAGCAACTCATGCACAGGCGTTATCAGAAAAATGAACAAGATGACCAAAGGCCATGACACGTCCAGCATACGCCGGGGACCGAGCGAAAAGGATATCACCAACGCGATGGCTGCCACCATCAGCAGGCCGACGCATAAGCCGGCCATTTGAAGCCTGAGCGGACCAGGTTCGTTGAGAAGACGCCAAGTACCGTCTTCCTCTGAGACCAGGTCATTCGTTGGTGGTGGTCCTACACGAAATCTCATCTCTACGTTTCGATGCCGACCGCATCGGCAGTCAAATCCTCTGATTGATTCGTCGTCGACGCCGCCGGGTGCCGCTTCCCTGAGAGAGGCTTTGGTGTCAAGGGCATCCTCGCGTTGCCCCCTCTTTCCGGCGCGGGTAACGGTCCGGGATCCGCATTCCGCCGTGCCGGCGACGGCTTCAACTCGCTCGCTCAATGATGGCGAACCACGCCTTGGGCCCCGCTTCGGCAAACTTCCCCTTCGACTCCGTGCTGGGCTCGAAATGCGACGCTGTGATAGACTCGATGATCCAACCGTCGCCAAAGGCCTCTCGAATTTCGCCCTGTCTGATCCGGCGCGGTCCCCGTTCATACGGCTCCTGGTCGCTGAAACACAGCAAAAAGACCTTTCCACCCGGTTTTGTCACCCGGGCCAAACCTGCCACGTAGCCGCCGCGATCTTCGTCCGAGAGCACGTGGAACAGACCGCAGTCGATCACGCTGTCGAACTGCCGGTCCAGGCCCGTTAGCTTCAGGGCGTCCATCTGGAGGAATTCGGCGCGGATGCCGCGCTGCGCCGCCTTGCGTTGGGCCTCCCGGATCGGGAATTCGACGAAGTCGATGCCGACCACGGGCTGACCACGTTGGGCAAAGAAGAGGGCGTTGTCGCCGGTCCCGCAACCGGCGTCCAAAACCGATCCGGTGATCCGGTCGGCCACTTCGACAAGCGCCTTCTGCGGTCGGCCGATATCCCACGGCGGCGTGCCTTGGTAGGCTGCCTGGAAGCGCTCTCGGTCGGGGTTGTCGGTCATGCCTGTCCCTGCTCGTGGTTGCCGTATCGCCCGTTCTTCGCGAATCGTTGCGAGGCTCCCTGGCTCTCGTCAGGAAACCGCATCATAGCAGAGACGATCCGGGGGCGTCGAGGAGGATTCCGTTCGATTTCGGCTCCGGTTGGCTGACGCAGGGCGTTCTCGAATGACATCTTCCGGCTTGACACGTTCTCCCTCAAGATTTTCGACAGACGTAGGGTGGGTCGAGGCACGAGACCCACGCCCGCGAGATTGACCGAGTGCTTTCACCATACAGACCGTGGGTCTCGTGCCTCGACCCACCCTACGTCACTCTTTCAACTTCGACAGCGGCATCCACTTCTCCGGAGGCGCCGAGGGAGCCGCGAGGAAGAACTTGCCTCCGGTCCGAATCACCAGGTACATCTCCAGCGTGCAGTAGGGCTTGTCTGCCAGCTGAACTATATTCGCGTGGACGACGTCCCCGGTCGTGAAGAGAATCGTTTTGTTCCTCGTTACGGAAGGGATCGTGTGCCCTTCGAGTTTCACGTAATACCTGCCGGCATCATCGTTCACGATCTCGATAACCGGGCGCGACGCGTCGACTCCACGGCCGAAGGCCCCGAGGTACTCCCCGTACTGCTCGACTTCCGGCCTCTTGCCGGAGATGCTTCGCGTAGATCGGTCTTCTGTGCGGGAGATATGCGCCTTTCGGTAGTCCTCCCATAACACGCGGACGAAGGTCTTGCTGGCGGGGTGCCACTTCTCGTTCGCCAGACCTTTGCTGATCTTGGCGTCCAGCTCCGACAGGGCATCGTCACCGTCTGCGGCGAACGCGGGCACTGCCAAGAGAAGAACGAGTAGCATGTGACTGATGCGATTCATGTTCTCTCCTTTCATTCCGATTAGTTGCTGTTGAGCCGGGTTCCATGCTCCACGCTTGCGTGGGCATGCTTGCTGTCTCGCGTCGCTCGCTCAGCAAGCATGGCGCCCGGCCCGGTATCATGTGATATACGAGCCGACCCGTTCAATCCCCTCTTCGTTGCACCGGGGGCAGGTGTGGTTCCTGGGGTCCCATTCCTTGGCGAGCGAGCCCAAGTGATCGCAGTAGGGACATCGGAAATCAGCAAGCTTCAAATCGTCCATCAGGCCTTGGAGGCGTGGGGGCTGCTCGGTGTTGCGCTCCGGCCTGAATTCGTGGTCGGACGCGATGCCTTGCAGATCGGGCGTGCCGGGTGCCTTGCGAAAGAGCCCTTCGTATTCAGTCGCAACCCATGTCACGGGGCCGCCCCAGGCGAGTAGTTCGTCAGGGGATCCGTCATATTTGTGTTCGAGAAGAAATGACGCGCCGCAGGCAGAACAGACAAGCAGGGTAGCCGCCATGGCATTTCCGTCGGAGTGATGGTAGTGATACCATCCCGTCTCGAATCCAAGGTGGCATTTCATGCAGAGATAACGTGACGGCATTGTGGCTCAGCACGGTGGACGGTTGGGTTCAGGAGATAACGTTTCGGATCACCGGGCCGGGAGTTCGTATGGTGCCGGGTGCCATGCTCCACGCTTGCGTGGGCATGCTTGCTGTCTCACTTCGCTCGCTTAGCAAGTATGGCACCCGGCCTCAACGTATAAAGTGAAAACCTGATCCTGTATTCGTCTTACGGGGTCAACCAATCAGACCCGTAGTTGGTCGGCTTCAACAACTGGTTATCTAGAGTTTGCGAGCCAAAACCACACGGCTAGAAACAGATACGCACAGATCGGCGCGAAAGCGGTTACCCCAATCCTGGCAATCCTGAAGCACACCGGAAGTTTCCACCATGGCGGATGGTGTTTCTCGCGTTCCTTCTGCCATGAGGAAATCTTCGGGAGAATCAATTCCTTTTTGAAAGTGTTTAATCTCACGCGCGCATCGTCGTAGAACCATAAATCTTGAACGGCAATAATGATCCAGACGACACTGACGACTATGCCGAGGCGGGGCCCCCAAACGTCGAGTCCTCCAGCCTTCGCAATGTCGCTCCGCAAAAGGAATGCTCCCACAAGTGCCACATCGACCGTTAGGAAGAAGTGGAATCTTTTCCACAAACGGTCACCCTGGGATGTAAAGCGTTCTCGTAACGCCCTGTAGTGCTCCAGAACATATTCCGGGTCGTCGCACGTGTGATCAGTGCCTTCGGCCGTCGAGAGCTTTGTCATATTGATTCTCCGGATAACGAATCGCCTTTTACTACCCGTCGCACAGCAATGAGGAAGAAAGCGTGGTTGAACTGAGCCGGGTGCCATGCTCCACGCTTGCGTGGGCATGCTTGCTGTCTCGCTTCGCTCGCTTAGCAAGCATGGCACCCGGCCACCCTACGTCATTTAGGGCACCCTCAAGCTCTTATTTGGCAGAACTAACGTCCGCCGTGCATCAGTTATCGCGTCGTACGAGTCAAGCCAACTAGTGAGCATTTCGAAATCGCGCAAATGGAGGTTCCAAACAGTTGGGCCCTCCGCAAACTTCTTCGCATCTCTTGTGAAATGTGAAGTCGTCGCAAGTAGTGCATGGTCCACATTCATTGAGTTCTTGACACCGTACAGATTCCTTACTAGTTCGACGCCCACCCGATTATCAGCAGAAAACCGTTTGCATTCAACGATGTACTTCGTCGTGATTCCCAACTGATCTGAGGCAAAGGCAAGAATATCATAACCCCCATCACGTGTCTCTGCAGTAAGCTGAACGTGAAACCCAAACGACTCCAGACATCGAGCGATCAACTTCTCAAATTCACGAGGCGTGAGGTTATGGACAGCTCGCGGGTTCTTTGCGACGTATTTGAACAGTTCGTCCTCACAGGACCCGATGGCGTGCACGACAGCATCGGAGGGCTTGTCAACGCCAAATCCTGTCAGGAAATCCGCGAGAAGACTCAATCGCGCAGGAGACAATAACTTACGCAGAGCTCGGCGTTCCAATTGGTGAACGCGACTGGCGGAGAGTTTGAAGATGTGGCCGACTTCGACACCCGTATACCAGTAACCATCGTTGAGACCGTTACGGAGTCTCACGATCTCGCGTTCGCGGTAGCTGATCGTTTTCAGGTAGCGAGTCAGCCGACCTTGAAGATTAGACTGCTGATCGGTTGTCAGCGATGCGCGCACGTACGCAAGGAAATGCATGAAGCAAAGTGCATTCTCGCCCCAGCTTGAGCGTCGGCAATTCGCGACAGCGCAATGTGTTGTTTGCATAGCCAAGAGGTCTATTGCTTCGAATGTGCAACCGAAAGGCTTTGGCGGTATAACTACTATTTGTTGAACAACGCGAGAATGCGAACGCGGCGCGTTGCTGCCCAACAACGCCCCATCCGATGACGGTGATTCTAGCACGCAGATAGCGGGGGTGCAACGGTTTCAGTGGCCTAGGACAGTGGCCGCGCGGTCTGCTCTCGGGGCAGGATGGCTGAATTCTTGCGAATCCAGCTACGGCCAATTCGTTTCCGATCGGTCCTCTTCACCTGTCGGCGCCAATATGGCTGCCTGCCCGGCCACTTTCTCTCCATCACCGATGCGGATACCATATCGAGAACCACACAACCCGTTGTCAAGGAGCGACCCATGATCGTCGGCGTACCGAGAGAGATTAAGGGGGACGAATATCGCGTGGGGCTGCTGCCGGTGGGGGTCGAGGAATTGACCCGGGCCGGGCATGAGGTGCTCGTCGAGGCGGGGGCCGGGCTGGGGTCCGGGCTGCACGACCACGATTATCTGAAGCACGGGGCCCAACTCGTCGGCGAGGCGGACGAACTCTACCGCCGGGCCGAACTGGTCGTCAAAGTCAAGGAGCCCCAGCCGTCCGAGCGGCCCTGGCTGCGGCCCGGCCAGATCGTCTTCGCCTATTTCCATTTTGCCGCCGACCGGCAACTCACGCAGGACGTGCTCGACTCGGGCTGTACCGCGGGGGCCTACGAAACGCTCCGCGACCGGCGCGGACGGCTGCCGCTGTTGACGCCCATGAGCGAAGTGGCCGGCCGGATGAGCATCCAGGAAGGGGCCAAGTATCTCGAGCGGCCGCAGATGGGGCGTGGGATCCTGCTGGGCGGCGTGCCGGGCGTCGAGCCGGCCCACATTACCATCCTCGGCGGCGGCGTGGTGGGGGCCAACGCGGCCAAGGTCGCCGCCGCGTTCGGAGCCCATATCAGCCTGCTCGACGTGAACATGGACCGGCTGCGATATCTCGACGACATTATGCCCGCCAACGTCACCGTCCTGTTCAGCGACCGGCATACCGTCCGCCACAGCCTCTCCGAAGCCGACCTGGTGATCGGGGCGGTGCTGATCCCCGGCGCCAAGGCCCCGCGGCTGATCGAGCAGGAAGACCTCAAGCTGATGAAGCCGCGCAGCGTGATCATCGACGTGGCCATCGACCAGGGCGGCTGCGCGGCCACCAGCCGGCCCACCACGCACAGCGACCCCACGTACATCGTCGACGACGTGCTGCATTACTGCGTGACCAACATGCCGGGCGCGGTGGGCCGCACCAGCACGTTCGCGCTGTGCAACGTGACGCTGCCCTGGGTGCTGGCCATCGCCAACCGCGGTCTGCCGGCGGCGGCCGAGGCGCTGCCGCCGCTGGCCCGGGCCGTCAACGTCTATCAGGGCGAAGTGACGAATCGGGCGGTTGCGGAAACCTTCGAGATGCCGTACAGTGATCGGTTCGAGACATGAGCCGAGACCTCACGGAGCCCCAACCATGCCGGATGCCGATTCCCCTTCTGTAGCTATTCTGATGGGCAGCGACAGCGACTGGCCGAAGATCAAGGTGGTCGCCAAGGCCCTGGCCGAGTTCGACGTGCCGTGCGAAATCCGGGTGATGAGCGCCCATCGCACGCCGGAGATCGTCCGCCACTATGCCGACACGGCCGCCGGCCGGGGGCTGAAGGTGATCATCGCCGCGGCCGGCGGGGCGGCCCACCTGGCCGGCGTGGTCGCGTCGCACACCTCGCTGCCGGTGATCGGCATTCCCGTGGCGACCGACGTCCAGGGCGGACTCGACTCGCTGCTATCGATCGTGCAGATGCCCGGCGACGTGCCGGTGGCCACCGTGGGCCTGGGGAGCGGCGGGGCGCGAAACGCCGGGCTGCTGGCCGTCGAGATCCTCGCGCTGGGCGATGAAAAACTCCAGCGAAAGCTGGCCAAGTTCAAACAGCAACTGGTCGAGAAAGTGATCGCCAAGAACGCGGCCCTGCAAAAGACCATCCAGGCGGAAGCGTCATGAAAAACCTCGATACGCTCCATTGGGTCGGCGAGGTGGATGGCCACCTGCAAATGATCGATCAGACGCTGCTGCCGGTCGAGTTCACCGAGATCGAGTGCGGTGACGTGGAGTCGGTCTGGGAGGCGATCAAGATGCTGCGGGTCCGCGGGGCCCCGGCCATCGGGATCGCGGCGGCCTATGGCGTGTGCGTCGGGCTGCAAACCGTCGCCGAGAAGGACGAGGCCGCGCTGTTTGCCCGGCTCGACGAAGTGACCGACTATCTGGCCTCCAGCCGCCCCACCG
>Ga0180437_10002388_pt1 | contig 30082 bp, 41 predicted proteins | sample SS_ome_4_FD_132410 | JGI IMG/M metagenome (GOLD analysis project Ga0180437, IMG submission 132410) | Hypersaline lake sediment archaeal communities from the Salton Sea, California, USA - SS_3_D_1 metaG | ecosystem: Environmental > Aquatic > Non-marine Saline and Alkaline > Hypersaline >...
AGAAGTTGGGCGCGAGGCTGCCAGAAATGGTTACGCCATCAGCTCAACGGGCCGAAGACGCTATTGGGTTCTTCCCAACCCCAATGACGAAAACACTTATCCCAGAGGGAACAGGGACAAGAAATTTCTGGGAAGGCTAGCCAGTATCGAAAGGGAAGGAGGCAACCACGTTATCCAAAGTGTTAATGCAGACATGACAAAGTATGCCATGCACCTGCTCAGGCGTTACAAGAAAAAGTACGGGGTGCGGACGAAGATCATCAACCAGGTTTACGATGAGATCGTTACGACAACCCATAAGGATGACTCCGCAGAGTTTCACAAGAAGAAGCAGGAGATCATGATGTATGCGGCGGAAACCTTTCTGAAGAAGGTTCCCATGGAGGTGGAGGGCAAGGCTCTCCCGTATTGGACGAAATAATTTAAAAGGAAATAGTATGAGTAAGAGAAACAAACATGGCGAGCGCAGGGAGGAGCTGTTCGTCTTCGAAAAGATAGACAAGGCTCCACTGCCATCAGCCACGACGTTGTATAACGTGATGAAAAAAAAGGATACGACAAGAACTCGAATATTATCTGTAGAGCTTAGTAAATACTTTGTGAGGTCCTTAGCTAAAAGACTTTTGGAAGACGAAGTAGCATGTCATGACAATGGTATGGAATCTTTTGTTAAAGATACTCTGACAAAGGCCGTTGCGTTCGAAGACGCCAAAAAAAGAGGGGACGTGATGGAGATGATTAGAGATCATGTTACCCCGGATTCTCAGTTTAAGGACGTCGTGATAGCATCCGCGCTATGGGCAAAAGAGCTGGGAATGGCTCAATACGATCATGTGTTTGAGGATCGCGAAGTAATGGCCAGGGTGACGAACGCCTTACGGTCGGGAAAGGTTACAGATAGGATACTACCTGAGCTAAACTATAAAGATGAGAGAAAATGTTTAATGAGTTTTCAAATTCTAAACTCATTACAAGATGCTTTTTTTGCGTCCAGGAGAGACGTCGGAACTTTGGCTTACGCCTCTGTCCTCTCCAAACTTAAGTCACCTTATATTGAAAAAGGTTTCTACTCTATAGCTGGAGACTTTTTTAATGACTTTGTGAATGTGGATATGAAAAAACTTCGGTTTTCTCATTTACCTGCAGATCTAGCTGGGACTGTAAGGCTCCCTCGCACTCTCACGGACCCGAAGCATCATTATTGCTTTGACGAGTTTATTTTCCACTCTGGACCAGGGCCATATTATAGCAAGGAAGCCTGGGAGATATACCGCTCAAAAGATATAGAGGAAGGGTTTGAATTTGACGAGTCGTTACCGACGAGCGCCAAACATTTAACCTTCGCGTGGATGGATAAAAAACCATCAAAAGAAGGTTATTCATACTTCAAACTTGTGGAGAGATACCCGGGCCAGACCCTCGAAGAAGCTTGGAAGGAGTCTTCAAAAAATGCTGAAAAGGATATACGGGAAAAAGGTGGGTTGGGTGTGGCTCTAAAAGATGACTGCTATATTGGGCTGAAAAAACTTCTTATCAACACACTTGTCTACATTAACTCCGGCAACCCAGACCTTAGACCCTTCAAAAATCGCATACGGTACGACTCAGTTACAGGAAAGCCTAAGTCTCAATTCCAATCTTTAACTGAAAAGGAGATACAAATTGTAGGGTATGGTTGGAAGAAACTTCCGAAATACCAAAAAGATAGCTGGTACTCTTCCCCTCACATGGGATGGAGAAGATGTGGTAAAAACTGGTCAGAAGTTAAACTCTGCTTCATTAAAGGCAGCATGAAAAAACGCAAGTCATTGGCAGATCAGGTAGAGAATACGGACTACGAGGAAATTAACTATAACAAAGGAGGGGTTAAGTGACGAAAACAGATGAATGCCAGCCCAGGCGCTACAAAAAGAAGGACGAAGTAAAGGAGGCGATGTGATTACCAGATGGATAGTAAGAAACTTAATAGGCTACCCGATCTTTTACACGATTGTTAGTTGGCGAAAGCTTGTTCGCTTCTTTAAGGACTGGGGCTATAAATACAGAAGCGTGGTCGATATCGTTGCGGGACGCGAAAAGGCTAAGAAAGACCCTACTGTAACGGATTCTGTAGCTAACAGTAACTTTAAGAGCATTGGTGAGATGATGTCCTCGTCATGCGAGTCCCGCGTAATGGTGAGGGATCTGCAGTTGCTGACTGAAATAACGTCCCAACTAATGAAGAACTCTGCGGAGCATCAGAGAAGGAAGGATTAGATCATGACATTTAAATGCAAAATGTGCGGGATCCCAATCACCTGGGATAAGGACAAAAGCTACCGCTATTGCGCAGAGCATCTGGCAGAAGGACGCAGACAAGAAGAGGATGCGGAGCTTCGGGGCTACAAGGAGTGGTTCGAGGATTACGGCGAAACAAGAGCTGACGAAAAAATGGTTTGCCCATATTGTTTTCACATGGAAGAAGAACCCGAGTATCTCCCATCAATACAGTATGACGGGGAGGAGGCAGATGTTTTCTGCTACAACTGTGAAAAAAAATATCATGTGATTTTAGGTGTGACTTACACATTTACAGCTAAAAGAGCAGAGGAGGAGTAATGTTCGGAGCAAGTAAATACAGCAAGAAACATGAAGATGAATGCCTGCTCAGGCTGACGCCGGAACAGTGCCAGATGCTTTCGGATTTTATCGAGAAGTACAAGCATGAGGGAAAAAGCGAGCTGACAAAAAGACTGGTAGAAGATATTCAAACAACACTTCAATATTTTTTCTAAGAAAGAAATCCTCTTGGGAAGAAATGGAATTTGCTGGCAAGGCATCATGGGTGCCTAAGGAGGATATTTAATGAATGATAATATGATCAAGATAAACGTAGTAGAGGAGGATCAAAGAGAACATCTGTGGGCAGAGAAGCTGGAAGGAAACAGGGCAAAGGTCATGAACATACCTTTTATGTCAAGAACAGTAGCCTTCCATGACGTTGTTGAATACTGCCCGGAGCATGGCACTGTTATGGCGGTTGTGGGCCCCTCGGGGCTTGCCACAGCTGCAGCTGCATATCAAGGCGAAAAAGAAGAGTACAAGAAATTAAGAGAAGCCCTCCTTCCAAAAGGAATAATGCTGGAAGGTATGGTCGCTGGACTGTGCTCTGCGGCTTACCCAAAAAGCATGAGCAAGAAAGAGCTGGAAGAGCTTATAGAAGAGAATGGAGCAATGTTGATCAGCGATGAAGAAGTTAAAATGGGCATCCGCCACCAAGGCAACACTAAAGGGTGTTCTTGTTGCGGTAAGAACCTGGGGAAGAAAGATGGTTAAACTTTATGGTTTTCGTAAGGAAGAAGAAATGAAGGAAGATGAAAAGAAAAAACAAGAAGAAAACAAGGCTTTCAAGGAATCATTGGAGCTGGCAGCCAAGGAGTTTGACGATGTAAGGAAAAAGCGAGAAGAGCAGTCTTTCCAGGAATTACTCAGAGCCGCCAAGGAGTTTGACGAGGAAAAAAAGCGGGATAGAAGGGAGCTGGAGTCTTACCTAGATTATGTAAAAATGGAGGCTTTGTTCGCATACGATACAGGTGGAGAGGTCGTCACAAGAAAGGATAATGAGTTTGGAGTCAGAGTAATTATAAAACACAGAGATATCGGGCATAAGCTTTTCACAAAAAACTTACAGTATGAGGAGGAATCGAATGAAGAATGAATTTATGCTTTACGTCTTTATAGCCTTCTGTGCATGTGCGTTCTTATTTTGGGTAGGAAGAGGGATCCATAGAAATATCAGTGACAGGAAAATATGGAATTGGGGTAAGTGTACAAAGTGCGAAGATGGCTACTATAAAAGATTGGCAAGTGCGTCTAAAAAGGAATGCGGTGGCCTGTGGTATCGATGTAACAAGTGCAGCTACTCTATATTTCTGAAGTATTACGATCCATCAAAGGATATATGTTGGTAGGGAGTAAGTGATAATGCCAGAACTAACACAAGAGAAGATAGATGAGCATATGGTTATGCTCAAAGAGATTCATTGGTGCAAAAAGATTAGAAAGAAATTGGATGAGAACTATTGCTGTCGGATTCGATTCGAAATGAAAGTTGACAGCTTTGAGGTGGAAAATCTGGAGATAAGGGAGGAAATCGTAGAGCAACTCAAAGTGTACCTAGCCAAGCGAGAGAGTAAGCTGACCAGGCAGTACAACGAGTCAATGAAGTAAGGAGAAATATGTCAACAATAATAGAAGCAGGAGAGGTTTGGGAAGATTTTGTAAAATCTTGCTCTGACTTAGAGCTTGTTAGTCTTAGATTCCTACTTAAAAAGACCCAGCCAGACGATAAAGAACATTTAAAAATAGTAGAAGATGAATTGAAAAGGAGAGCTAAATAATGGGAACACTCTACGAACAATCACTCAGGGACCGCACACTGTTGAATTCGGACGATTTGGACAATTACTGCAGAAGGGTCTTGAAATGCTCTATTAATGATCTGTCCTGGCCCAGCAGGATCGAGCTGGTAAAAGTGGTGGAATACTCACGCCGCACAAACTTTATGATCGACAACGGTGACAGGTGGGACGAACAAATCTCCGGAATCGGCGAAGAAATAAATAAGCTTTCCTCTGTTGTTGAGGAGCTCTCAGTCAAAGAGGGAAGAAAAGCATGAAAATTTTCAGAGATCCTGTCTTTTGGGTGTCCGTTGCAGCGGTAGCCGCTGTCATGGTGCTCGGCCTGCACTGTTCAGCCAATGTCAGTGCAGTGCTGGAAAAAACCCAAAAAGAACTGATTGAAAAAAGAAATGAGTTCATGAAACGGTGCCAGAAAGACGACTATTCAAAGACAGATTGCCAGGTAAAGTACCAGAAGATTTAACATATGGGCGGAGGCAAACTCTGAAAGAGCGTCTTCAGACGAAGCATGCGATGCGGAGGATGTGGATGGGTACTTAACTCGAGTAGGAGCATTGGACTAGGCGCCGAAGCCCGCCTGACAAAAGGAGAAAAAAATGAGAAACCTGCTGGCCGAATTCGCATATGCGGCGGGAAAATTAACCGCGTACATGGGCGGAAAGGAACTTAGAGACTGCGCTGAAGAAGGCGGGGTGGATTACAAGCAGTTTGAGGAGGCGCTCATTGCTGTGAATAATGCTATCTTTGCGAGCAAGTATTCCAAGAGTGCACCCGCCCGGCCGGAGTCGTCTGGGGAAATTGATCCTGAGATAGCCAGAAAACTGTCAGAAGGAAATGCGGCGAACTTTACCTCGTCCATGGGATCGGTTGGCGACTGCATTATTCAAAACACCCAGCCCTTCGAGACAGCGTGCTGCAATTTCAGGTTCATAGGTATGAACCACAGCCCTGAGCTAAATGGGATGTGCAGACATTGTAACGGACAGTGGAAGGGGGTGACGAGTGAATAGATACTTTATTTTCGAAGGAGCCGACGGAATAGGTAAAACTACCCTGGCTAAAAACTTCGCAGCAAAGATCGGTGCGAGATTTACATACGAACCCTTTGGCCATACAGAGGAGACCAAAAGGCTTAGAGAACGTGCTCTCACCCATGACATACCGCAACTCGCCAGAGAATATCTCCTCCTGGCAAATAGAGATTTGGGCTACCAAGATCTCAAGAAATGGCTGCAAGAAGGAGACGTAGTAACTGACAGGAGTATTATCAGCGGCATGGTTTATGCTCTATCGGAAGGCGTCCCTGTAGACTCATGGGCCGGCATGGCCAAACCTTTGCTAGACAAGCTACTTACAGAGATAGCCCCCATCCCAACAGTTATCCTGTGTACCAACGACGCGTACAAGAACAAAGACAACCCTGAGGACAGGTACGATGGAAGAGGGGCTGATTTCCACGACAAGATATCCAAGTCCTTCGAGGGAGTCGCTGGAGAGATGCAGTTTAAATATGTCAGGTTCAAAATAGACTTCAACATTTCACCGGAAGAAAACTTAAAGAGATTGGTAGGAGAATTCTAAATGACATCAGAAACAATAAAGAAAATTGCCAAGGGCGGGCTGCTCTTCAGAGGATGCGGCGTCTCCCTATGGGCCGAAGAGGACTGGGGCCCCATTTTGGTACTCAAGCACGATAAGGAACCAGTCGAATGCGAATATTGTGGGGAGGAAACTGAAATAAGTCGCCCCTACGAGATTAAATTCCGCGCTGACATAGACGTGGAGCCGGAGAATCCTGTCCCGTCCACAATGAGCTTTTCCTACGCAGCCGAAGAGAAGAGAGACGAAGTGTTTGATCGCGTAGATGAAAAACTGGCGGAAAAGGTGTACAAGGAAATGGCTCAAGTATTGGGCAGTATAACAGAAGACCCAGAAAAAGGAGAATAGTATGACCATCACAGTTAGAGGTAAATTTGTTGAGTTAAGTACATTTGAAGACAACCGCCGTATCCTCGTGAGAATAGATCACATTTCAAGTTGCAACGAACTGAACCTCCCCGGGACAGAAGTTGAACTGTTCGGTGGTGGGACACTACATGTAAGAGAGTCCTATGATGAAATGCGATCACTTCTGGAGAAGAAGACATGAAAAAAAATGCAGACCAGTTATGGATTAAATTGAAAGATGGTTTCACAGAGGCTATGATTGTACCCGACGGTCTTGTAATAAGGTCGTCAGGGGAAACCTCCACAGGCCACGGCACAGAATCTATGGTCCACTGTCCCTGTAAGAGCTTCCCCATAGTTAAAGAATGGCTAAACTTAAATATGTGGAAGGGATCGAGCGATGACATCACAACCCAGGAACCGGCGTATTTTGCCGAAGATATTCTACAAACCTAGATACGAGGAGCGAACGATGCACAACGATCCAATCTCAGAGAGCCTTAACAGGTCCAGGCTTAATTTGGACAAAGCAAGCAACACCATGGGAAACGCCGTGTCCAGAACAGCCAGCGAAGTAAGGGACGGGTGGAATGACCGCAGAGACACGCAAATGGCCGAAAGACGGGAACCACCAGTACAATCAGAGCCAGACGACAGGACACACATCGAGGCGCGGTCAGACTATGACTATGACAGCCCCTACGGGAGATTCGACAGAAACAACTACCATGCCGTCTGCATAGACGTGAACGACAAGATCTACTTCCTAGCCGGAGAGTCCAAACAAGAGCTGGAAAAAAAGATCAATACAGACAACAACATAAAAGACGTGCTCGCGGTATATGGCGGCAACCTCATCTACTACCATGAGCGACGGTACCTCCATCTGAATTAAACCACATACCATACGTGAATTACCAAATAATCACTTTAGTTTGCCCCAAGCAATAAATTGCCTGGGGCTTTTTATGTGTTCAGAAAAAAGAATATCTATTTAGGTATAAGATATTAAAGGAAAATCTATATGTTTGGAGGCTATCATGGTTGAAACTCTCGTTCTTTTCGGTGCCCATTACTTCTCATGGTGGGTGTTCCTGTTCTTGTTTTCTATTCTAAAGAATTACACAGCCTTCGTGTTCAAAGCAAAAGACTGCTTCAAGATATCTATCTTCAGCTTTCTTTTACACATCTCAATTTACTTTCTAATATATGGGAGGGGTTTTTGGACGCCATAGTAACTGGCCAGAAATTTGAACTGGTACAACCTAACTTTCATTCCGGAAATTGGTCCAGAATGCTGGCTGATGCTGACGACAGACTCAAATATGTAAGAGTCATGGACGGCGTAGCATCTGTCTTTGACAAATTTGTCTTGATCAGACACGACTTGGGGGGAGCTGTGCCGGACGGTTTTTACCTGATTGACCGGAAAACTCTAATCAGAACACAGCCACCTGCATGCTACGGAGGGTCGCGGTATTCCTGGCCCAACAATGAATATCCCGACATCGAGGCATGCAACCCCGACTTCGCAACTCTGAGCGTTCTGGGAAAAATAGATCGCGCGTCGGCAGAAATCATGATGTCCATAGCCGACAGGGTGAGAAGAAGGGAGGGTGACATACGAATAACACCTGACGGGATAAGCCTAAGGCAGCATGACGACCCAGAACTGAGACACAGAGAATCCTTTGGTTTTACACCGGATGATCTGGAAATCTATGTTAAAGGATCTCATTTCTGCGTGGCCATGACAGAGCTTCTGAGGTACGATTATTCCTACTTTATGATAAGGAGGTATCACGAAGATGGTATCTGTCTTGTCTTTGGCCACAACTGGAATAATTGCGTTCTAGTTACTGCCTTGGGAATGAATCGACATGGACAACACTTACGATAAAATGTTCTATAAGGAGGGCAAATACCTGGGCGGCGTGGACGAATCTGGCGTAGTGGATATCGCCGGGCCAATCATAGCCGCCTGTGTCATACTCCCAAAGATAGATGTGAAGAAACATGATCTTCGTATCTTTGATATCGACGACAGTAAAAACGTCCACGAAAGATACAGAAAGCTTCACGCTGAGATCATATGGCAAATAGCCATAGCTATCGGTATTGGAGAAGTGTCTGCCCCGGAAATAGACTTTCTGGGGAAAGCGATCTCTTGCAGAACTGCCATGCTCCGCGCAGTGTCGGCCTGCAAGAGGATCGCCAACGACAAAAAAATCCGCCCTGATTTTTTAATTGTTGACGGCGAGAGGGCGCTGCACTGCGGAATTCCACAACATCCTGTGAAGGACGCCGACAAGAAGAGCCTGTCAGCAGCATCCGCCAGCATCGTAGCCAAAGTCTACCGGGACGATATCATGGAGAAGCTCCACTCCAGGTTTCCCCAATACGGATGGAAGAGCAACAAGGGGTCTCCCTGCGAGAAACATTTTCAGGGTATAGACAGGTGCGGTGCCGTAATTGGAGTGCACAGGGTCAAATATTGGCCGTTCGCCATCAACTCAAAATATCCTGAGAAGGTGGCGCTGTGGAAGCAAAGAAGGAAAAAATGGCGGCTGGTTACTGAGAAAGCCTTGGGAGCAGAACTGGGGGGAATATGGAAGGACAAACCAAAGATCAGAAAGCTGGACCTTTAAGAGTAATCTCAAAAGGGACCATGTACGTCTTCCCAATCGACGGTGTGGATTTCTATGTGAATACGGTGCCCAGGACAGGTGTTGTAAGGATCATGGGGGATGGCCTGGTGCAGGGGTTCGACAATGTGGAAGAAAAGTCACTGGAAGAATTCTGCAGGCAATCTCTGCACAACAAGGACCTCCACCTGAGGGCGCTGGACAGAATGGGCAACGAAGTTGACAGGACGACCCTCCTCGAAGACCTTAAAGACAATAGAAAAGACATGGGAAGGATCCTGACGAGCCGGCTGATCCGTTTTGTAGAAAGCAGCACATGCAGGTCTCCAGAACTTCTCAGAAAGCTAAAGCTTCAGGTAGGTCTCCAGAATTATGAGGTTCTTAAAAGACTCCACTTCGAGATAGAGCACCCAAGGTTTAAGAAAAGTTTGGCGGTTTTCTACACATTCTGTAAACTTATGGGAGAACAGAAGGAAACCTCTGAGTATAGGAATGACAATGGATAAATTGTTTTTTGAGGGCTTCGAGAAAATGGCCCGACTTTACGCACCCCGAATAAAGAAAATACTGAGCATTAAAAGAACTCCCCGTCCCCAGGCAGAGAATGTACTGGATTACGGGAAGATCCTCCCCCGTCCCCAGGCAGAGAATGTACTGGATTACGGGAAGATCTTCGCAGCCGACAAAGCGAAAAGGGCCGAAAAACTTGTACCTAAGAAAGAGCGCGTCATAAACTATCAGAATCTATAAAAAAATAACGCTGCTACAGACAGCAGCGTCATCGAATATTACTAAAATTTAGTAACGTTTTTTTTACGTTCCGGTTTGCGGATTGGTTGTCTGTGCTGTTTTGATCTGCATCTGAATGGCAGCCAGTGCTGATGACAAAGACTCAAGTGTCAGAGCGATGTCATGCATTTGAGAACTGCGGTCAAAACCTGTGTTGGCTTTAACGAGTGCCAATGCTTCAGTTGCATCGATCTCATTGTACTTCTTCAAAAGAGCACCTGTCGCCTGGTCAGCGATAACGCTCATGCGTCTTTGAGATTCTACGGCGTCACGCATTGAAAGACCTGCGTAAAACGCTCCCGCTTCTGCGATGTTCTTGAAATTGCTGTTGCTTACGCTGTCAACAACACTAGATTCTAATTTGTCGCTCATGTTAGTCGCTCCTCTTTATTGCTAAAAATACACAAGGCCCTAGAAAGGGCCTTGGTCAGACCCTCTCAGGTCCAAATGATAACTTAATTCCAGTCATGCCGACAAGAACAGATTAGACACCAGTCTGAGGATTGGTTGTCTGTGCTGCTTTAATCTCCATTTGGATAGCTCCAAGTGTTGCTCCCAAGGAAGCAAGAACTCTTGCCACGTCATGCATTTGAGAAGCGCGGTCAAAACCTGTGTTGGCTTTAACGAGTGCCAATGCTTCAGTTGCATCGATCTCATTGTATTGCTTCAAAAGTGCGCCAGTTGCCTGGTCAGCGATAACGCTCATACGTCTTTGAGATTCTACAGCGTCACGCATTGAAAGACCTGAATAGAAAGCGCCTGCTTCCGCGATGTTCTTGAAATTGCTGTTGCTTACGCTGTCAACAACACTAGATTCTAATTTGTCGCTCATGATCGCTCCTTAAAAATTTTACCGGTAAAAAAACATGGGACCACGCCCTACGCCAGCCCCATTTTAAACTTCTTAACTGCCTGTAACTGGCGGTGTTGTCTGAGCTGTCTTGACATTTTGTTGGATTGCCCCGAGGGTCGCTCCCAAGGAAGCAAGTGTCGTTGCCACGTCGTGCATCTGCGATGGACGATCAAAACCTGTATTGGCCTTGACCAATGCGTTTGCTTCTGAAACCTCCATTTTGTTGAAGTTCTTCAGAAGATTGCCGGTAGCAATGTTGCCGATCTCGTGAAACCTTCTCTGACCTGCGACTGCGTCGTTCATCGCCAAGCCTGAGTAATAGGCTGCGCTCTCAGCGATGTTCTTAAAGTTCGAGTTGACTACCGCATCAATGACTGCGGATTCTAATTTTTCGCCCATTGTAGCCCCCTAATGACTAAAATAAAAAAGATGTAGCACCATCTCCATGATAGCTTTAATTATATTTAGGTGTCAATTTAACAACTATTCCAGCAAAAGCATCTCGTGTAAAGGTTTAATATTAGTATCTCAATCCGGTATCGTGTAGCGGCGGCTCTTGTTCAGGTAAATGTCAGCCGTCTGCTTGCACAGAAGGAGGCTGTGGAAGAAGTCGTCTGGATCAGATGTTTTGTGGTCATAACGGATTTCTCTCATGTAGTCCGAATACTCTGAATAGATAGCCAAAATGTCCTTGGCATAAGGCTCAAACTGCTCCCATCGGGGGAAGGCCACATAACCGGATTTAATGTCATAGAACAGCTCCGACATCACAAGGTTCCTTTGAAGCTGCCATCGAATGCCTATCTTATCCCACTTAATCCGCTCTTTAAGCTTTGGAAGGTACTGATATACCATGACTTTATTGACACCAAGTTTGCGGATCAGCGTGTTGTTCACACCCCACCCGTGCCCCCAGTCAGCCCCCACGACTTTTATGCCTAGAGACATGACAAGCCTGCATATGTCAGCAACAACGTAGTCAGGGTCGATCTCTTTGCCCATGTATCTTTTAACTAGAACCACCTTGAACTTCTTGTATGTCTCATAGTAGCCAACGGTGAATACCGTGTAGGATGCGTGACGAAGTTTTCCGGACGGCGACTTCTCTGAGCCGTCGTTGCCCTCGCCCCAGTCTACCCCACCTACCAACTGCACCCTCCTGGCCTTGGTAACAGTGGCATTGTCCAGCCTGTTGGGATTCCACAGGTCATACGGCTCGCAAGCTTTCATGATGTGGGCCCGGGTTATGGGTTTGGACGCCGCGTCGTAGGACAGCCCCAAAACCTCGTTTGCAAACTGCCCGTAAGGATAGTTGTCCCTTTTCCATAGAAGCTTCATCCACTGCTCTAGTGTGGAAATGATCCACGGAACCATGAGCTGGGGTATCCGGTAACCTGTAATCATCTTCGTAGGGGCTAATGAGAACCACTTACCTTTTGTAACATCGATAGGCTTAGAACACTTGGAGCAAACAGGCCCGGGGGGAACTTTCCCGCTAGTGTACATCTCCGTTGGCAGAATGTTGGTCTCATCTAAAAAGTTCCACTCGCCGCATCCGCAGGGAACGAGCCATTCATTTTGGGTCGATTCCTCCCAGTATTGCTCAATGGGATTGTCAAAAGATTTTGGGGTTCCGGCCATGTAAACGGTCGAATCCTCAAAGTGGGAGGTACACTCCATGATAACTGGAATATCAGAAATGAGAAGATCCTGGATCTCGTCCAGTGTCAGGACTCTTGCGGAGATTCCCCTTGCCCGGTCAGCGGAGCGGAAGGCAGATCTCAAGAAAATAAATGACCCGTTTGTAAACCCTTTTTCGAACACCTGATTCGACACTGTACTGTCTTGCAGATACCGCCAAATTAGCGGACTTTTCTCAATGGCTGGCTTAAGCTTCTCACTCGAAAATTGCCTTGTCTGGGTATGCGAAGGTGACACATATAAGGATTTGTTGAATGGAATGACCGATGATGTCACCACGAGGTTGTTGGCAAGGAATGTTGACTTCTCAACCTGCCTCGCCGTCTTAAGGAGGATGCGCTTATCTGACCGGTTGTAGACCGGCGCAAGGTACTCCCTGCCCTCAAAGTTGAAGTTCTTCCCGTCGAGATGGATGAGGGTTCTCACGAAATCTGTTTTACGGGCCTTAATATGCGTCCTGACGGTCCCGTCGGCGTTGAATGATGCCATGACCCTCGCCGATGTCTTCGCGTCCACAGGGCGCAATTTAGAGGGGTCTGTGTACTCCTCGTCCTCACGACCCTCCAGCTCGATCTCGTCGACTTCAAGGCCATCATCGATGTGCGGCATGTGTTCCTGCTTTTTCATAGCCCCCCACAGTGTGTCTTCCGGTACATTGTCCTTTCTGCCTACAGAAAAGGCAATCAACTTTCGGGAGGGGGTACCGTACAAAAAAAAAGTGCAGGCCGCCCGGCATTGAGCTTGCCCGGGCAAAGTTGCTTTCAGTGAAAGCAAATCCACCTCTCAGAATCGTGTTACCATTTCACTTTTGACAACTTGGCGTACCGCCCCAATGAAAACAGGATGTTATAAGTGTGTTACCAAATGTGTTACCGGTTTCGGACCCCCTTTGGTAACACCTTTTTAAAATGATATCACAACCTTAACCCAAAATGTTACCAGTTACCGGAAAAAAATAAACACTCACGCGCGTGTGCGCGCGAGGGACGTGTTTTGTGATGCGCGTGAGGTGTGTTACACGTTCCCAACAAAACACTCTCGTACGCGCGGACATAAAAAAAGTGGTAACAATGGTAACATTCACTCTCTCTTACGTCAGAGTGTTTATTTATCTATTTGGTTTCACTCATTTTTCAGCAAAAATCACAGGCGAAAATTTGTTACCAAACGGGGTTTTTGGTTTGGTAACATTGGTAACATTTTTGCGACAGATTGGCATAGAAAATGACGTAACTTAATAATAATAAAAACGAATTCGTGTTACCATTTCTCGACGGACACTTTGGCGTATCCAAAAGTTGCTACCGGTTTGTTACCGTTGTTACCACTTTTGTTTTTGATTGCCGTCCGTTTTGGAAAACTGTGTTACCAGTGTTACCGGTTTTAAAAACACAAACTGCTCGGTTTGGATAAACTTTGGTAAAACAACAATTCCAAAACGAACACCGTGTTACCGGTTTGAACCGGTAACACGAACAAAACAGGTTTTTTGCAAAAGGCCGTTTTGGCGGTCGTCCTTGTAAAGCTCGACAGCGTTTATGCGTCATATAGGCGTCTCGTTTTTCCGATTCGAGCAGGTCTGCCTTAAAAAAGTGGTAACAACGGTAACAGGTGTTACCAAAACTGAGCCTAAAACTGGTAACATGAGGTTCGTTTCGGAAAACTGGTTTTGAGATGTTAGTAGGATGTCAGTAAAATTGGCGCACCACTTCACATCATATTTCACATCAACTACCATACAAACAGGAAGGCGCTGGCAGACGTCCAGACTTTTTAGTGATAGTGGTGTACCATGAGTGGCGAGGCCTCCTCCTGGGGAAGATACTCAAGACCTCCTAGGATACTCTTAGTGGTTCCGTAAAAAAAACGGAACCACTTTTAGTATCCCGTGTTCTTCTATTTTATAATGAGCCCAAGATCCTCTGGGCGAACCTTCAGGGCGGAAGCAATGGCTTTCCCTTCTTTTAACGGGAACCATACGCCAGTGCGTAAGTCAGTACCAAATTGCAAGACAGGAAGTTCTATTTAGGAATTTTTCTGGAAACAGCAATGAAATCAAGTAACTAATTATCCCTTAAATTGTTAGCGGATGAGGGGGTACGGAGAATCCCCCTAAGTGATAGGTGCGCTAATAAAAAAGTTTGACCCATACCACAAAACCTGCACCAGAGTTTCTATTTAGGAATTACATGAGAATTAATATCTAAAAGGACTCTACAAGTTTTGGGGGTTTGACTATTTTCTTGAAATGTGCATGCAGTATCCGCCGCAAAAACGCTTCTTTCAGCAAAGAAAAATTAAACACAGCAGTATTGAGGTCTTAAGGAACATCCCAATCTTGAAGTCTTGACTTTTTTATTTAACTATGCTTCTGGGAAAAGACCCTCTTCTTCCTTAGCCCTTTTCGCCTCTTTTTCTTTTGCGTTCTGGTTCAGTTTTTCAAGAGTTTCGGCATCGGGAGAATCAAAGTCAGTGTCCACGTATTCAAATTCCATTTGAAGGGATTTCCCGAAATCGCTGGAATCTGCAGTGCGGTACTTCTCGTATTTCTCGGTGAGGCTGAGAACCGTGGATATCCATGCTCGGGCCTCGTGATTAGTTTCCTTACTCCCGAGGGACAGATATTGGTGGGACTTGTCTATGGCATGTCTGAGAAGCTTGGAGAGCTCCTCGCTGACCTCTACCCTTGACGGAAGGCCAAGCTTGCACTTAAGCGTCTCCAGGGGCTCTGTAAGAGCGCAGAAGTAGATGCTCTTCTCTGTGTCCGTGCAGGTTTTTAGATAGGCCTTCCAGTCCTGTCTCTTCATCCTTCTGGGATCGAAGAAAAACTTCCTGTACAGCTCAAAATTCGCAGGTTTGTAAGAGGTGGAAAACTTGATGTTGAGCATGGGCACCAAGTCACCGATATCTACATTCTTTATCAAAAGGGCGTTCAGCGTCAGCCTGAGGACCGGGTCACTGTGGATGTCCATTGTCAGATTGATGATTTTTTCCTTGTCCGAATCCCTGAAAGGCTCCACACCATACCACATTTCCCTGACATCTATCTCACCCATCCATTTAAGAAAAGAGAGGTCATAGCGCTTCCGCTCTATCAGCCTGGCGATTGCTGACGGAACGGTTGCATTCACATAGTTGCCTTGAAGCTCATAAGTATCATAGCTGATAGGGGGGAGGCTGAGCTCGTTGATCTTGTTTCTGATTTCGGCAAACTCCAAGCAGCCTTGAGAGTAGAGAAATCTCAAATAAAGGTCATAAGGTACTGAGTCTGCCTTTATCAGCATGGTTACAACGTCGCTTTCCTAAATAATATTTCCAATAGAGTTCTATCATCGTCTTCTACTCTATCAACCTCTGCACCGTCTTTTAATAAAATAACTGTAGGAAGTTTAGCTATTTTATGTCTTATAGGTCTCCTCCAATCCCTTTCTATCTCAATTGTTTTAACTTTAATGGTTGGGAACCTGTGCTTTAAGGAACCCAGCCTTTCATCTAGCATGCCCCTCCGGTCCCGATCCCGGAAGACCAGAAGGACATGCTTTTTATAGATGTTCTTTTTTTTATTCAAATTCAGCCCGCGTTGATTTCCTGGGTTGCTCTTAAACGCTCAAGACCTGTCACGACTTCAATCATGCGCTGCATTGCAGTAGAGGCCGCATTCTCAGGGATTTCCTTCATGCCAAGCCGCGATGCCATGAGGCAGCTGGCTAGAGTGGAGATCGCTGATTTCAGGCTGGGAATCATGTTGATGAACTTGCTTATGTTATCTGGAGTAATGAAATTCAACGAAAGCAAGGCATCAATTGTCTGGGAATTATCGATATAGCTGGCCTCCTTGTAGAGGTCGCATCGATGCTTGTTCGCAAACTTGGCAAGAAACTCCTTGGCCGGCGCCCGTCGTGCGGTCTTCTCCTGCATGAGGGGTGTAAATCTGAGGTTATGAAGTTCAGCGCTCCCTGCCCGTGACGCATATTTCAGGGAGGATGCTATCTTCTCCTGTGGAACGCCCTGGCTCGCAAGGATGAATTTCACCTGCGCTTCGGACAGATTGGTGTGGTCCCATCCACAGGCCGAGGCGTATTTTTGGAGTCCTCTGACCGAATACTGACCATATCCTGTAGGAATAACAGTAACAGGTCTGTTTGTCAGAACCTGGGATGCTGATTTGATCAGGTAATCGTGTGGGCTGTTCGATACCTCACACATGTTATCCATCGGTATCCACTTCATTTTTCCGGGAATCATATAAGTCGGGTGCTTTTCGGACGGAACCCGGGCGATGCGCTCAAGATGCATGCTTGTACAAAGGATGAGCTTCAGAGGTTCTCCCATGAGAGTGTAAACTTTAAGAATAATTCTCCCGCAGTCCTCCACCACTGTCTTCACTGTGACAGGGATGGTGGCTAGCCCATGAGAGGCGTCAGGATTAAAAACGAACGTCCCTGTTTGCCCTACCTTGGGGAATGAACCTTCAAGAGTGAAACCGCTGTGCATGCACCGCACGCCGTAGATTTCTTTCTGCATGGTGCTCATGGTTTTTCCGATGAACAGTTTAAGGTCTCGGATTTCCTGATCGAAGTCGATGACCTTTGGTATTACGATCCCCTCGACATTGACGCCAGTTTTCGTTCTGACGCTGTAGTGGTCGTATTCGTCAGCCGATTCGGGCATATGATCGTCAGGTCTGGCGAGGAAGACTTCGTCATCTCCCTTGGGCACGACCAGCATTTTTTCACCGTTTTGGTCAACCTCGTTGACGACATCGTCTACGTGGTCGCTCATTGTCGAGATAAAGTGACACGCACCAGCTCTGTCTGTTGTGTTGATGGCTGGATGAAAGACCTCATCGGAGCTGGTGATTGAGGTATACTTGTTGGGACCTTCCCTTAGAACCATGACGACTGATTTGGGGAGAAGTTTGTCTGTTGCCTGGGAGAATTCGTTCATGTTTACAGGCTTAAGGTTAGCGACCTTGTGGATCACCTCCATGTGACCACTGTTATAGAATCTTGCGGTAGCTGTTTTTTCTTCCTTGATAGTGTCTTTTAAATCTTCCCCGTCGATGGTGTCGGAGATTGCGTCAAGGACGGGGTATCCTGCGGAGGCGTAGGCGTATCTGCCAAGGCTTGGCGGGTAAATTGCTTCCCACATGTTGGCGTCTTCGAAACGGCCCATGCCGCCATACGTTGGGTATTCTTCGATCTTCTGGAATACATTGTTATCGTCGAAGATGGACTCAAAATAATCCGGTGTTAAGGGAAGGAGTTTTTGCTTCGCTACCATGATGTCCATGGGATAAAGCATGAAGTCTTTGATTATAAGAGGGACGATAGCTGTTTTTTCAGGGGAGTTTATTACGACTGATCCCGTTGCCGTTCCATTCTCCTCGTCTTTTTTCATGAACTTTACCATAGTGTTCATGCCGGCCACTTTTGGGACTCTTTCTTTGAGTTTCTGTATGATGTCTTCGGGCCATGACTCGATATTGTTGCTGAGCTTGTGAAGGCTTGCGTCATGGATCTCCGGTGTGTCTATAAAAAGATTTGCTGGGACATTGCTTACTTTAAACATGTTCTTCCTCGTTTTGGTTTTCGCTTCGCGCAGTGCTTGCAAAATGTTGAAGGAACACCTCCCGTGGATATACCCGAGAGGAATAATATATCCTATGGATACTGATATGTTACCATAATAGTACGGGAAAGGCATTTCGTCATAGAAAAATGCCACCTACGCCCAAGCCCACAAGGGGCCCTCCAGCAGGGGGACAGACGCCATTGACTGTTCCAGGAGGGTACTGGGCCTCAGCTTCGTTGGAGAAGAATTCCACGACGGCCTTGGCCATCCCCTGTAATTCCGGACTCATCCCACCGAAGGCCGGAGCCCATTGTGTGGCCAGCGCGTCTGGGACCAGCCCGGTTATTTGACCCTTCTGACCCCCTCCGCCTACAAGAGGACCCGGCGCCAACGGTGTGTTTGTGCATTGTCCCGTAATCCCTCCGGGGGTGAAGTTCACCAGGGCTGTGAGCATGACGGTCTGGAACCCTGTACCCAAGGCCAGGATTTGAGGGGTTGGCGGCCCCCCTACCGCAGAGGCGATGTCTGCTGATATTTTCGGCCCTACGATCCCAAGTATAAGTCCTCCGGGCGCAGCCCCTGCTGACAGTGGCGCTCCGGGAGCTGTAACGCCGTTTATAAGCGGGTGGCTGAACGTAGCTGCCAGCACCGCACTAACAAAAGCGGTGGCCATTCCTATGATTTGAGGAGTGGGTGAATCCGCTTTTACGGCGGACGCTATCTCATCGGCAAGTTTGGTAGGGACCATTGGCATGACATTATCCTTTCATAGCATCGATCAAAGCAGCTATTTTTTTGAAGCCAACTTGGGCTTTGATATAATCAGCTACATTGACAGGGGGAGCCGTTGGAAATCCCAGGTTTCCTACATGCTGCTCGGCTTGCAGGGCCGTAAGTAGTTCATCCAATCCTTTGAGGGTTTCCCCGAATTGCTCCAGAACTTCGCCAGCCGCCGCAGTCAGGGCTATCTTCCCTTTACTCAAACTGAGAGATCCGCCCACTGCTTCTTCGATAAGGACATCCCCATTGTTCATGGTGATCCCATGGGTGGGACCTTCCAAGGTAAAGTTGCCCTGTGCGTCCATCATGAATGTTCCGGTGGCGTTGGCGGCTTCGAGATCTCCCTGCGCGCTCATGGCGATGGTTCCGACTGCGTTTGCGACTTCAAAGTTGCCTTGTGCGTCCATATTCACAGACCCTATGGGCCCTGCCACACTAACATCCCCCATCTCTGAGAGATCCACGGTCAAAAGACTGTTTATGGCAATGGATGCGGCCCCAGTGGGGCTTACATCAAGGGTAAAGTTTTGCAAGGCCCCTATGGCCACACTAAGGGAGCCTTCCGGGCCGTATGTGACGGACACCGTAGGAAGTCCTCCCGGAGATATGGTAAAGGACTTCTCGCCTAGTATGGAGAGGGTTTCTTCGTATATAGGCAGTGGTATTCCGGGGACTGCCGGAACGCCGACCCCCATCTGTCTTCTATAAATGCCGTCAGCTCCTACCGCGCCCTTTTCGGTGGTCATCAGGAAGGTCCTGTAGAAATCCCTTCGGTTCTCCTCATAGTCCATCATCATCTTTACCGCGGGGTCCAAGACCATTTGGCGCTTCTCTCCACCGTTCCACGAGCGGGTATACTGTTCACACACGTCACGGATCAACTTCCCTTGAGGCTGATAGTTTCTAAGAAGTATGTTTGCCTCTGATACAAGGTCTATCTGCCCATTGGCCAGGACAGCTATATGGCTGCCTCTTTTTGTACTGATTATCTTGTCCCCTGCATCCAGAGCGCGAACTTCCTTTCCAAGGGAAGTCCCCTGTCCAACCTCGTTCGGATCACCTGTCCTGGAGTTCCAAGGCTTTATTCCTCCAAAGAAAAACGTTGTACCGCCTATAAAGAATACAAGTCCTATAGTGTTCTTTCTGTACATGGATACAACTTCGCTCCCATCGATATTGGCATCTGGAAATACCAAAATGCAGTTTGGTATTTCCAAGTCTGAAACCGCCGGAGGACCCATAAAGGTTTTGATCGTAGCCAATCGCTTGGTGGTATCGATATCTTTTATCCTCCCAATCGCAATCGCACCGTTCTGGGCTCTGGTCAGGGAGTTCAGCTCTTCGTATGGGCTTCTGCTATGGTAGTCGGTTAACGGGAACATTTGGTTCATCATAATTTTATCGCCTTCTCTGGTATAAGAGATATGAAAGTAACACATTTAATTTTAGGAGTGAAACTATGGCTAATCAAGTAATCCTATTCGGTCACCTGGGTCAAGATCCAGAATTACGCTATACACAGGGCGGAAAAGCTGTAACGGCCATTTCTGTGGCCACAACAGAGGTTTTTTATGACAGAGACGGCAATAAAAACGAGTCGACCGAATGGCACAGGGTTATTTTATGGGAAAAGCAAGCAGAAGTCGCCGCGAAATTTTTGACGAAGGGGAGCAAGGTTTATATTCAGGGAAAGATCACTTACAGGAGTTACGAGCAGGACGGTGCTAAAAAGTATGTTACCGAAATAGTTGCCAAAAGTATGGAATTTGGCGGAGGTGCACAGGCTCGCGGATCGTCTCAGCCTCAACAGGCGAGACCTCAGACGCAAACTAATTCCCCTCAAAGTCAGCCAAGTCAAGCTGATAATAATCTCGATTCAGTACCGTTCTGAGCTAAGAGGGAATTGTCCCTCTTATTTTTTTAGTATAGGATTACACAAGGTTTACTTGGAATCGAACTATGCAAAGAGGGACCACAAATGACATCTGGAGAATTGATTGAGGCTTTGGCCATAAAAGAGAAGCTTTCTAAAAACAAGACACGGTCTGTGATTAAATCACTGGTTACTATAATATTGGGTGAGGTCAAGATAAGAGAGGCAAAAAAGGGTGACGGAGGTACTATCGAGAAAGGTAGGCAGGTATCCATAGCAGGACTGGGTATTTTTGAGACCATGACCAGAAAGTCCAGATCGGCGAGAAATCCCCAGACAGGGGAGTCACTCACGGTCCCAGCAAAGAGAGTTCCAAAGTTCAGACCTAGCAAAGCTTTCAAGGAAATCGTATCTCCAGGTAGAAGAGTATGGCTCGATAAGAAACCTAAGCGCAAGGTATCTGCCAAGAAAAAATAAGTCTTTGATGGTATAAGAATATAAAGGAGAGTGTAGGAGCTACCAGTTAAATAAGCTGCTTCGGAGTTGAAACCCAACTCTGCCTTTTTTCAATGCACTGCTTTAGTAAGAGTGCATTGAAAAGAGCGCAGGGTTGCAATCACTTAGAGCGGCGGGGCCGCAGCCCCGCGCCCGAAAGGGCGCTTTTTTTTTTACCTATGCTTCTTTCGGTATTCGTTTCGCTTTTTCTGGGCGTAGTCTGGAAATTTTGCGGCAGCATTCAAGGCCTGTCTCCCTGCTTCAAACCCAGCACCCGCTGCCATGGCAGGAAGGATGCCCTTCTTGAACGTCTTGAGGTTGCTGAGATCTACGCCAACGCCTTTCTGATGGGCTCTGTCTATGACTTGGTTCATCTGAGGAATGATATCATTTTTAAATCTCTGAGAGATTGTATCTGCAGACTCATTCACAATTTTATTGATATCTCTACCTGACATGACAGCAAAGTTATCTCTTCTTGATTTATTTACCATTGAAAAAGGCTTTTTAAGGTTGGTCCACATAGATTTGAGGAACTTTTCTGCAAGCTCTTTACCGGCTCTTTTTTCAAATCCGTTGTAGAAGTTTTTCATACCAGCTGCCCCTTGTGTTCCATGATAAACTTTCTGATGTCCATTTCGGCGGGCACGCCTTGCAGGCTGCCAAGAACCTTGCCCCGCGCCATTAATGTGATGCCTAGTTTTGGAACCCCCATTTCCTTGATGGCGGCCTGGTCGATCATCTCATTTAGGGCAGTTATTTCCATTCTCTCCAATCCCTGAATTTGAGAAAGGACGTTGTCGAGCCTCTTTACCATCAGTTGTGATTGGTGCGTTTGGGGATTATAGGTGATGATCATCTGTGGTTTCATTCTCATCTTGAGCTCGCTGGCCGTCGGCCTTTTGAGAGCCTCTTTTTCAAACTCTTCTTTTTTTATATCTTCAACATAGGCTTCAAACATTCCGCTCATGATTTACTCCTAAGATTCTTTTGCTTCTCTTGCAATTTTAAAGTCAGATCTTTTAATTCGACAGAACTTTCTTCAGCTTCCTTAAGTTTTTCCTTAATCTCGTAGTCATCCGGGTGCAGCCGGGACTGCTTTCTGAAGAAGTACACCTCTTTCATGGCTTCCCTGTGAAGGTCTCCAACCTCGTTAATGGTCACCCTGAGCTCAAGGGCTTCATGGTCTACCGCCATAGCATACCTCTTGTCAAGAAAGGCGTAACCCCCGAAAGTAAGGGCAAACATGCTGAAGATCCCTGTGCTGACTGATATTATGATACCTGTCAATTTCAACCATGGGCCATTTCCGTCCACTTTTGCCATCACTCCCTCCTTAATCCTTGTATTCGATCTACCCGAAAGCTTCTGATATCGTTTCTGTGGTGATCGTGGGCTAATAAAAGTTGTGTGTTTTTGGCGGTGTAGGGTGTTATTTTTCTTTCGACTATAGAGCCGTCCGCCTTCTTGTATTTTACTATAAGGTTGTTTGCTCCTCCTCGATAGTTATTTTTTATGGCGTTATTGAGGTTCTTTATGTGCCCCGGATCAAATTTCTTTGAGTAGAAATATTTCGGAGGCTTGCGCTCAGAAGGCGCCGCGGTTTCAGGAGTTGAGGGTTTCCTTCCAAAGAAAGATTTAATCTTTCCCCAGAACTCCTTCAATCCCGCCTGTTTTTCGAAACCCACATAGAAGTTTTTCAACGGTTCACTCCATACCGAGGATTGGTGGTCTCATCTTGAAATTCGTCACCCTCTCTCCTTCGCATTGCCATAAAAAACGCCTTATCTTTTGGGCTCTTTGCATCGGACGCCATTTGTTCCCAATAAGCCTTGTTCATGGCTTTGGTGTCGCCTGCTCTGAATTTGCGGGCACCTTTTATCCCTCGTTCCAAATTGCTGTCAGGTATTTTCTTGAGATAGCCAGGACCTCTCATCTGGTGAAAGGCGGAGGCTCCACCACTTAGGAGGCCGCCAAGGGCAGCACCTCCCACACCTCCTGATACTCCTCCAGCAAGAGCTCCTAGAAGTGCACCTTTAACCCCTCCGCCTGCCGCACCCATCGCTCCGCCAGTAACGCCACCAAGGACAGCGCCGGGGACACCGAGACCTTTCATTCCTTTAGGAATTAGCTTGCCCGGTCTGGTCACCTCTCTGTTAAACTCATGCATTTCCTTTTCATATGCGGCACGTGTTGCAGGGTCTAATTTCGCTTTCTTCTCGAAGCCTTCAAAAAATCTTCTCATTTAAAACCTCTTCTCATTTAAAACCTCTTCTGCGCTGAATCCATCAGGTTCTGGGCGCTTGTAGTGACTTTTTGGTTCATGGCTTTAACGCTTGCCATCCGCGGGTCAAGTCTCTGTCCTATGGCTGTACCCATCCGGCCTATAGCCCTCCCAGCACTTCGTCCGAGCATGCCAAGATTCTTGGTAGCTTTACCGAAATTACCTTTCATAACATTTCTGCCCAGGGCTCTCGTTGAAGAGGTCAGTCCGGTGGTGCGAGCGAAGTTTTTCGCCGCGCCCCACATGCTTGCCCATGAGGCTTGTTTTTCAAAACCACTATAGAAATGTTTGTCCATTAGTATTTCCCTTCCTTACCCTTACCGAAGGTGGCCCCATGCACAAAAGCTGGTATGGGGTGATAACCTTGTACATCAGTAGACCACGCTTGCCCTGATCCTTCAACAATAGCCTTGGCGAGTCTCTGGTAGCCTAACGAGGCCATCCAGTCTTCCCTAAGAAGAGGCAGAGACTTGACACCAGTTACAAAAGGAGCGTGGACTATGGGATCTTTCTTAACCTTCACCGCCTCTACTCCGGCGTTCTCCAGCGCCGCAACGTGCTGGGTTGTTAGCTGTGTTCCCGGTTTAAGCCCTGCGACGCCCTCCAATAAAACCTCTCCCGCAGCATCAGCAACAGGCATTTTTGCATTAAGGTTCTTGTTGTGATAGTTGGCGACAGTGTAAGGGATGACATCTCCGGGGAGGAATCCAGATCCTTTGGGGTTGTTTAGAACTTTGGTTGTATTTCCGGTACTTCTCACGATGGTTTCAATCGTCCTTCTGTCTACTCCGGATCCTTGCCCATCGTAGGCCTTTTTAAGTTCATCCACCAAATAGTTCTGAGCTTCTGACATGCCCTTCAATTTTACAAGATCCTGAGGTTTTATGGAACCGGTACATATCGGATCGCCCTTGTTCACAATATCACCCACTTTTACTTTAAGGTCTCTTCCCTTGGGAGCATGGTACTTTTTGTTGTTTATAAATACGTCGTAGCCGCCGGCCAAGCCCTTCGCAATCCTGGTGACCGTACCCTTCTCCTGCGCCAGAGGAGCTGCCCCAGGAATTACTTTGGGAAGGTGAAGGAGTTGGTGGATCCTTTGGTAGCCTTCGGCATCTTGCCCGGTACCTGCAACCCCGCCGGTGTGAAAGGTCCGCATAATGGCCTGAGTTAAAGGTTCACTGACCGTTTGAGCAGCTTTAACCCCCACATTGTCCCCAACCTCCGGAGGCTTGCCATGCTCGTCAATCCCGTAGCACATGGCACAAGTTCCTTTTGGTTGGAGGCACTTGAGCGGGGTCCTTGCTTCTACAAACTTAAGTCCTTGTTTTTTAAGCCTTCCTAGAACATCCGTTGTTATCTCAACATTTCTGTTTAGTCCGCCTTGAGATTTTACCAGGAAACGGCCAAGGAGGTCTTTTGAGTTTATGGGGAATTTTACCCCCTCTCTAGTGCCACAGTCGTCTTTGGATATGACGTTGTCCAGGGCGGAGGAGACAATGTCTTTAGCGAACGCACCGGGCTCGCTTGTCTGGACGACCTTGTCGATCATGCCCTTCCTGGCTCCGTAAACACTGGTCCAGTAATCGGAGATTTCCAGGCCCTCTGCATAACCCTTTTTGATTGGGAACCGTACAATTTGATTTTTAGGGTCTTCTACGAACAATGGGGTGGCCACGATGGACCGCAACTGGGACTTGTCACCTCTTCCCCCTGACTCAACCATGTCATACAAGGGGTTGTTTGTATCCTTAAGCTTGGATTTAATCAGTGAGTCGATCATCTTGGTGGCAGTATTGTTGATGGCCACCATATCCTTTTCGCTGAGTCCTTTGGTTATCTGCCTCTCAACTTCGTTGACAATTATATCCCTTTTCTTGTTGTCCGACTTAAGGTCATTCAAGCCAAGGGTGAACCCTCTGTCAAATACCTCCTTCTCCCCAGCGGTTTTAAGTTTAAATACCTTGTCCGAGAAGTCATTTGGTTTGAGTTCTTTTGCCAGCCGCATCATAAGGTTTTTTGTCGCCCCTTTATCGAGGACGCTACTGACCTGATATTTTGAGCCCAGTATAGAGTTGATCTTCTTTCGACCCTCAGGTGTTTTGGACAAGTAGTATATGCCCGTCTGCGCCTCGTGCGCAGGCTTGATCATAAGAGCGCCCGTTCCTGGTTTGAACAGGTTGTGGCTGGGCTTCATTCTTTCGGCTTCTTCGTTTGCTTCATCGGATATAGGGAGGTAGACCGCCATGGTGTCGCCGTCAAAATCGGCGTTGTATCCGTCTACGACAAGCGGTGGAATCTTGATGGCTTTGCCTGAAGTGATCTTTGGGTTGAACGCCATCATGCTGAATTTGTGAAGCGCAGGGTCACGTTTGAGGATGACCTTCCTGTCCTTCATAACTAATTCCAAGGCTTTCTTGGCTAGCTCTGTTTTATTTTTGATCTCATCGAGGGCCATGAGCGGTGTCTTGCCGTACTGCTTTAACTGCCTGACTACAAAGGGTTCAAACAGTTTCCAGGCCATTTCTTGCGGGAGGGCCACTTCGTCTATACCTAGATCTGGCTCGGGTATGATGGTACCTCTTCCTACGAAATCCTGCTTTTTACTCATAAGCCGGTTTATAAAGAAGCCTTTTTTGGGAGAGCCTTTCACCTTCCCGGATATGGCGGAAATAAATCCCTCCCGGTCACGTCCTTTTAGGTTGTAATCTGTTAGACCACTTACGGCCTTTACTGACTTTCTAAGCTCTTGCCGGATATCCTGTTTTTCAGACTCAGGCAGCAGATCCATGACAGGTTTTTTCATAACTTCGTTGACCAAACCTACTTGCTGGTACAAAAGGTTAATGTCTGACGTTCCTACGTTTCCGTCAGGAAGAGAGTACACCGGCCTGTACTTGGGTGGGACAATGGGGAGTACTTTCCTCATATAAGCTTGTTCGGGCCTGAGGTCGAATTTCTTAAGTGCATTGAGATAGCGGAGTCTTTTATTTACTGAGTCTAACTTCGCCTCATTGGCACCTTTTGTTTCTTCGATAAGTGATTTAATTTCTGCGTCAACATCTACTTTTTTAAGTAGTTTTTCAATAGCCGCTGCTCCGGTGACGCCTTCGCCTCGGTTATTGATCTTCCCGTCTTTATCGAGATGAAGTTTTCCATCAAGGATCTTGTTGAATTCCCCGCCCATGTTTAAAACTTTTTGAGCGGCTGTTTCCATGACAGGGTTCAAGGCAGGTTCTTTTAGTTTGATGTGCCCCCATTTGTCTCCTTGGAGGCCGCCCAGCTTGGCCTGATCAAAAAACCCGCCTTTTATGGGCTTCATATCCTTTGCGCGGTAAAAGCTGACGCTTTCGATCTCAGCATCAGACATTTTTTTGACTTCATCGTCTGTCAGTGGGGCTAGGGTTATCTTGCTCCCCTTCTTGTCTGTATTGACTCCAGCTCCTTTGAGAGAGTTCACAAAATGCTCGTAGGCATAGGTTGGTTTCGGAGTTGGGAGGGGTTGCCCTTCTTTCAGGGCTCTCCAGTATTCGTCGTTTTTATCTGCTTTGGAGGTGGCCATTTCCCTGAGGTTGTGCCTTGCCCCGTGGCTGAGCATGGAGTGCATGGAAAGGACGTCGAGGGCTTTAGAGCTTTCCTCCCCGCCTGGCTTGAGGGGTTGTCGGAGCATATCGTAACCTACGCCGGCCCCGCCTTGCCTTACGGAGTAATTGGAAGTTGATTGCTTGTACAGTTTTAATATGTGCGGCATGCCTACATGGACTTTGCCGAGGGACTTTCCGCTTTCTCCGTCAAAGAGTTCTTCCTTATCCTCAATGCCGGCATCCTTCATGTATTTGCTGGCCTTGTCCCAGTAGTTCTCACCCGTAAAGTTCTCAATCATGACGGGTTTTCCCTGCTTGTGGGCTGCCTTCCCTGTAGCGGACTCATAAATTTGGCCGATGTTGATCCGTCCGATAACCCCGTGAGGGTTCAAGAGAATGTCGACCGGCTTCCCGTCCTTGTCTTTTGGTGCGTGCTCGTCTGGAATGATCTTGGTGACAATCCCTTTGTTGCCCATTCTGCCTGTGAGCTTGTCGCCAATCTTGGCGTGATCTTCGGTCTTGATCCTGACAGTTATGGTATCTTTCGACTTGTGCACTTCTGTGACAATGCCATCATCCTCATACTTCCATTTTTGGCTGATGTCTTTTGGTCTGTTGGATAGGGCCTTGTTCACCAAGGCGATATCTTTCGATGCATCTCTCTTTCGCAGTCCTGCAATAACGGTGTCGCCGTGAGAGACCCTTGAACCTTTTTTGATAATTCCGTCTTCGTCCAGCTTATCCCGATTCTCTGGGCTGAGGGCGTTGGGGTAGTAGACCATGAATGCTTTGAGCTTCAGTGTGACGTTTTCATCTACAGCCAGGTCTACTTTTCTAATATGCTCGCTGGTAAGTTTTTCTGCAGCTGATTCGGTTATAACGATCCCGTCTTCGAAGTTAAGACCTTTGTAAGGTATGTAGGCAGCACGAAGATTTGTACCGAGGGCTAATGTCCCTCCTTTTGTGTAGTTGTTGTCCGCCAGGAGATCACCTTTTTTGACGATATCTCCCACTTTAACCGCTGGAGTGTTGTGAATAAACGTCTCTCGGTTGAGGGTGAAGTTGTTGTAAAGGTTAACTTTATGGTTGGTTTTACCGTCATTTATAAGTATGTGGTCTTTAGTGATCGAACGGACCTTGCCGTCTACCGGCGACATTATAGCAGAGCCGTTGCCTATGATCTGTTCGTAGCTTTTGTTTCCAACGGCCGCCTTGGTTTGAACAAGAGGGGGCTCCCTGTATTTCAAGGAGATCGCCTGCTCCATCTGCTTTGAGGCCATCATGGCCCTGTTGGCTTGGGTGGCAGGAAGATACGGTACAAGGTTGGCGTTCCACGCAAAGAGGGCATTGGCATGGGGAGTCCAATAGTCAACTTTAGACCTAGGAACCTGTATGACTTTCCCCTTCTGCTGGGCTTTGACAGTATTTCCTTTCTGGTTTGGGAATCCTATTACAGCCTGGTATGCTTCGGCTGGCGTGATCGTGGTCCTATTTCCATTCTTATCCAAGACGACTTTTTTAATTTTGGTGCCATCTTTCACTACTCCAAGCGGCAAGGTGAGCTGAGCACCGATGTTTCCTGATTCGGGCGTATGCACAGGGTCCAGAAACCCGTAGTGGGTTGGGTGGACACTACGCATTTCCCCAGTGATCATATGTTCGCTGGTAAGACCGCCAGGACCAGTGATCGTCGCCTTGTATGCTTCTGTGAGCATGCTGAGTGGGTTGGTTTGTTCTGTGTTTGCGGACCTCTCATCTGTCGTGAAGAAGGTCTCTACAGTGGAGTTGAAGGCGTCTGGGTTCACAAGCTGAGTTAATCTTGTTCTTCTCGGGTTGTCTATGCCGCGGCTGAGCTTGCGTTTCAAAGTGTACTGGTTTTTCTCCAGCCTTTCCTTGATGTAATCTTCCACGCCCCACAGGGATTTGAACTCGAGTGCTTCCCTGTCTTGCGGTTCTTTTTTTCCGGTATGGACGTCGAGAAGGTTTTTAGCGGCTTTGGCGAGGAGTCTGCCATCCACCCGGCTAAAGCTTTCGCCGAGGATAGATTTTGTTGTCTCCTTGTCAATTTTGGTTTTTGAAAAATACTCTTTTAGACTTGAATCGGTGCCAAACGCTGTCTTGGCGCTTTCCACAGCCTTGCTGTCTGAAACCCTGTTGGCATCCGCTATCTTTTGTCCCCATTCTGCCGCGATAGCTTGGTGGCTCATACCGAGTTCGGTTAGAACAGGGTAAAGGGGTATCTTTGCCTGGCCACCGCCTACTTTGTTTATGATAAACCGTCCGTTGCTTTCATTGAAATCAAGCTCAAAGTTTTTCCCGGCACTTAGATTTATTTGGGACTTCAAGGAGCCGTCGGTACGTCTTGTTGTGTAGGCTCCAGCTTTCAGGCGCAACTGGTTCTTGACCTGGTACTCTCCCCCTTTGACAACATAGCTAAGCCTGTCTGTGATTACGGGAAGGGTAAATAGCTTGATTCGGTTCTCAGAGTCCTGCACCTTTCCGGTGGCCTTGTCGATAAGACGCATTCCGGCGTACACAGGAACACCGTATGTCCCCCCTCTTAGCTTGACTTTTGCCTGTGCCTTGTAGTCACTGGGACTAGCGGTATCATCAACCCATACCTTTGTGAGAACGATCTTTCGCGTACGGCCTTCTATGGGGAAAAGAGCTTTTACAGCTTCGATGGAGCTTTTCTTCATGCTCTCAAATGTCTCGGCGTAGTTGAAATTCCTCATAAATTTTTCTCTTACGTTATTGGTATAAGTTTAGTGAATGTATAACCCTTTATTATAGGAGATCCTATGCTCGATTTGGAAGAACAGTCTATTGGTTCCATAGTATCAGAGAATCCATCGTCCCAACAAGATGATGATTCTGAAGAAGAGGAGGAGCAATGACCGAAACAACGTATCCAGAGGGTAAGTCCTTAGTGACTCGAGTCTTGGGCCAGTTCGCTGTGAAGCAGTTCTGGAAGGACTTGGCATTCAAACTTTTGAGGGATGGCATCCAAAGGGCAATCAGTGGCATAGTTAACGCTGTCATTGATGTGTTCAAGGGGGCAATTCCTCCAGAGCATCGAAGGACGAGTCCAAGCTCAGTCTTCGATAACTCACGACCTTCGTACAGTTCGTATGGGTCGAGGTACCGGGAAAGTTCA
>Ga0180437_10002389_pt1 | contig 30072 bp, 27 predicted proteins | sample SS_ome_4_FD_132410 | JGI IMG/M metagenome (GOLD analysis project Ga0180437, IMG submission 132410) | Hypersaline lake sediment archaeal communities from the Salton Sea, California, USA - SS_3_D_1 metaG | ecosystem: Environmental > Aquatic > Non-marine Saline and Alkaline > Hypersaline >...
CGGTTCTATGATGCAACGACGGTTTACCCCTGTGTTTCCCCTACTCCTGTTGTTTGTGCTCATCGCCGTATCCGCGTGCTGTGGCGATGACGCGAACAAGAAGGAGATCGGGACGATCGCCGTGGATGACTACTCGCCGTGCGAGTACTTGACTGACCTCTTGGCATCCGACTTCTGCGAAGGTCTCGTTGACGGCCTGGAAAGTCTTGGTGGCTGGACTGAATCTGCGCCTTTTCCGATTCGGGACATCAACGCCACGTCCGGTCAGATCGACTGGACGGGCACAGGGCAGAACCTCGGCGACACAGTAGATTTCTTCGTATTCGCGGGTCATTCCTGGCCGGCATCTTTCGACTATCCCCCTGGCCCGCCGTGGGACTGCGACTACGGGGCCGCCTATCACCTCACATCACAACACGATCATCCGGGCAATCCAAACCCGTATTGTGAGTGTAACGATAGGGACTGCGGGAACATAAATCACAAAGAATGTCGCTGGGGAAACGATGACAATGAGGTCGTGCTCGCGTACACCTGCCAGTTCCTGAAGAACCTCAACAACCAGAATCTCTTCAATCAGATAAAGTATATGCACAATCGCAACCACATCATTCTAGGATTCGCGTCAAATGCACCGTTCAACGTTGATCCTGACGCACAGTACTACTTTGGTGACTGCTTTGCAGTGCAGTTGATGGGACTACCCGGCCCTCTCGAAAAGACGCCGAAACCTATCATTGACGCCTGGTTCGAAGCCTGCGAAGAAGAACTGGAATACGGGACACACGCACGTGCACATTACTGGCATGGCGACTGCGATGAAGATTTCCTCACCGGAAACTGGTTGGACCTAGGATTCGGCGGTCAGCCTCCCGCCTGCACGTACTCAAATAGAGGACAGTTTGCGTACAAGGACCATGTTGTGGGCCAGTCATAGGCTCACTGGAAAGAGGAGAGAAGGTAGCAGATGAAAGCGTATTCACGACAACGGACAATAGAATCTGTCATGGCCGCCGTTCTGACAGTTGTGGCGCTCAGCTTTCCGCTTGCTGGCTGTGATGCCAGCGCGCGCGATGATTCTCAGAAGTCGGGGTTGGCAAAGCTTGAGTCGCCGGTGAGATTCACATCAGGGGCTGCAGTTTCGGCGTTCGAGTTCAGCGTTGCCCCAGGTCTGATGTCGAAAGTTTCAGGATCGGCGCCATCGGAACTGACCATCTACCAGGTGACAAAGCAGGTTCCAACGCGCGATATGGTCTGTGATATCGGCGAGCGAGTCGGTATTTCGGTGTTGCCGGAGATCCGCGCGCGATGGCCCGAGAGGGATAAGAACAGTAGCTACCAGGTGGGGATGATTGGTAGGCTTACGTCACCCATCCTGCTCAGCGAAAGCAATGTAGACGAGAACGATAGGTATATTTCGGCCGTCCTCGGCGAGACTGAAGAGCAAGATCTGGTCCTCCTGGAAGTCCATCTTCGGGATGATGGCAACTTCAAGCTTCGTCCACACGGGACGTGGCCTCGCCCAGAGGAAGAGGCTCTTACGGATGAGCGCACACTCGCGATTGCCAAGGAGTTCGTCGAACAGACTCAGCTATTGCCTGATGGCTGTCAGCTCGTCGGCGTATTCCCAACAACATCGGTTGGGTTCGAGGCGCCGGGGGAGAAAGGCGTCAAGGAACGGGTGATTGGCAAACAGGTGATCTACAAGCGACATCTGGATGGCTACCCGGACGGCCAGTTCATCGTGCAAGTGAATGGGAGAGGGCAGATATTCGGAGTCCACCGGAATGCGCGAAATGTCGCTCCGCTTGCTCAATACCCCATTCTGACACCGGAAGAGGCGCTGGAATCCCTTAGAGCGGGACGCGGGTCTCTGTCTGGGCCGACCATCCCCGGCAAGATTGCCGCGGCCGTAGTAGAGGAAATAACCATCGTGTATGATGAGGGGGCATTCGCGACCTCTTATGAAACGATTCAGCCGGTGTACCGCCTCCGGGGAAGCGTCGAGGGATTCAATGACGGCTTCTCTGCTTCGGTTCCGGCCGTCCGGCCGGAGTATTTAGAGGGGAAATAGCAAGTCTGCGACGGCTACTGTTATGAGCCAACAGCCGGGGCGAGCCGATTAGGCTCGCCCCGGCTGTTGGGCGTTGCTTGTATGATTTGTGGCGTTTCGGACAGGCACTGCCCTGCAGTTGCTGCCAATACCCAGAAGCGCGAGCGAAGGGAGTGCAGAGGGAAGGAATCGCCGGTCGTTCCCGGCAAGGGGGCAGCGTCCCCCCATAACCCTTACAGCACGGCAGGCGACAAACACTCTTCCCTGCCTTACAGGACGGAATAACAAGGCAGGGAAGCTGAATTTCGATCGAGGTTACTATATACGATGTACTCGTTTTTGTTTTTGCCTATGAAGTGGGTTCAGCGACCTCTGGAAGACCGGCGAGAGCCTTTTCCACCTCATCCTTCGCGTATTCGTGATCTTGGAGATCTCCGGCGAGATATCGCTCGATAGCTGCGAGGTCGAAGAACCCGTGGCCGCTATAGTTGACGAGGATGCACTTCTCTTCGCCTGTATCCTTGCACTTGAGCGCTTCGTCGATGGTGGCGCGGAGCGCATGGGAAGTCTCTGGCGCGCAGACCAGACCTTCGGTGCGGGCAAAGGTGATGGCGGCTTCGAAGGTGCTGAGCTGGTGGTAGGCGCGGGGCTCGATGACCTTCTGATCGACGAGAAGGGACACCAGTGGAGCCATGCCGTGGTAGCGCAAACCACCCGCATGGATCGGCTCCGGAACGAAGGTGTGGCCCAGAGTGAACATTTTGAGGAGAGGGGTAAGCTGGGCGGTGTCGCCAAAATCGTAGCGAAACTGTCCGGCGGTAAGAGTGGGACAGGATTTCGGCTCGATGGCGATGATATCGATGTTCTTGCCGCTGAGCTTGTCCTTCACGAAGGGAAAGGCGAGCCCGGCGAAGTTCGAGCCGCCGCCGACGCAGCCGATGACGGCATCGGCTTCTTCATCGACCAGCTTGAGTTGTTGCTTCGCCTCCAGACCGACGATGGTCTGATGGAGAAGAACGTGGTTGAGAACGCTGCCGAGGGAATACTTCGTGTTATCGTGGGTGGCGGCGTCCTCGACCGCTTCGGAGATGGCTATGCCCAGTGATCCTGGGCTGTCCGGGCTCTGTTCGAGGATCTTGCGGCCGGCGTTCGTGGTGTCGGTCGGGGACGGAACGCAGGTGGCGCCCCAGGTTTCCATGAGAATGCGGCGATAGGGCTTCTGTTCGTAGCTGACCTTCACCATGTAGACTTTGCATTCGATGTCGAAGAGGCAGCAGGCGAAGGAGAGAGCGGAGCCCCACTGGCCGGCACCGGTTTCCGTGGCAATTCGGCTGACGCCTTCTTGCTTGTTATAGTAGGCCTGGGCAACAGCGGTATTGGGCTTGTGGCTTCCAGGCGGACTGACGGATTCGTTCTTGAAGTAAATGCGCGCCGGAGTGCCAAGGTGCTTTTCTAGGTTATGGGCGCGATGAAGTGGAGAGGGTCGCCAGATTTTGTATACCTGCTTGATCTCGTCTGGGATGTCAATCCAAGGCTCCATGCTGACTTCTTGTTTGATGAGTTCCATGGGGAAGATCGGTGCCAGGTCTTCAGGGCCGAGGGGTTTTCCGGTTCCGGGATGGATGGGCGGGGCGAGTGGCGCCGGTAGATCAGGATTGATGTTGTACCAACGTTGGGGAAGCTCACTCTCTCTGAGCAGAATCTTTGTTTCCTCGCTCGGCATGTTAGACGTCCCTCCTATCTCCGACGACGCGGGCGCATCGCCAAGGTATCTCTATTCGGTGCGCGAACAGTGGCCGTTATCTTTTCACCGCAGAGCTTGCGCATCCTTTCGATTTTCGTTGGGCGGCTACAATTTGCATCCTTTGTGGCAAGATGATATGAGCCTCCAGGAGCCAGGTCCACCATGCGGGCCATCAGCGCTGAACGATGGTAGGATTCATGGCGTCCGAGGGGAAAACTAATTGGGTGTTGTTTCAATGACTACAGCCTAAGGAAGATGCAAGCATGAGTCCCGTACAAGACGAAGAACCCTTATTCCCGCCGTGGATCGTCGCCATCGCCGTAAGGGCGGGGCCGCTCATTGCCCTGGCGCTGATTTGGTGGCTGCTCAACTCGGTGCTGAAAATTCCGAGCAAGATCTTGACGCCGACCCTTGGCGTACTGGGCCTGGGGGCGCTCATCTTCTTTGGTGGGCGGTTCTATAAACCGTTCTACTATGACAAGAAGACGGGGCGGTGCATCGCCCGAGGCGCCAAGCAGCGGCAGGCCTGCCGGCACTATTTCCCCGGAGCAAAGCTCGGTGGGGGGTGCGGCCGGCAGCGAGAGGATGGGCGCTGCCGATACGTACATTAAACCATTGCGAGAATCACGGCATCGAGAAAACGAAAGGAAGGTCAGCCGGATTCGCCAACGTCCGGGTGACCTTCTCCTTTCTGAAGATGGTGGGCGGGGACATTCCCTTTTCCACCCTCGAAGTCGGGTCGGTGGCTGTCGACCTGGGCGCACCGCACTTTCTCTGCAATGACGTCTTCGAGGTAGGAAAACGCTCCTTCTTTGTCTGCGTCCATAAGGACTTCTTGCAGTCGCACGAGGTCTTTGTCGCCGAGTGTTATAACGGCTTTCGTCGTCTTGAAGGACATCATGGGACGACCTCCAGTCGTATTGCGCTCCAGGCGATTAGATAGGCCGGGCCTCATCTCGTCGTATGTACTGGTGATCGATTTCCCACGACGGAGAAGATTCCCTGTCGCCGGGGGTTCTGAGCATGTCGCGATTTGCGACCTCCGGGTGGGTGGTGCAGGATGCTATTGGGGATTGAGCGAAGGAATATCTCCAGCCAGCAGTGATGTGAATAGGGTATCTGTGGAGTTTCTTGTGTTTATGGTAATGCTCGGCATGGATATGCCGAGCGGGGAAATCCCGGGGGGGGATCGACCACTATTTATTGCCCTCCCGCGCCCTTTTAACTCTTAACTCGCATTTGTGGCTATTGACAGAGGTGGCGTCCGGGATGAAACTCCCGGACTGAAGCCAATAGGGGCAGGGATAGTTTCGGGAGCAAGGCATTCCGAAATACCAAAACGGAATCGGCGAACTTTTTTCTGCAGTCTTGCATCTAAGTAATGCAAGGGCCTGTTCGGCCCTTCGCTTTTTCTGCTCGCACTGACTCGAGGAGGTTGGGATGGTTTTGCAATCGGCGCTTAGGGGCCTTCTTATCGCTGTTGTTATCGCGATTGCGGTCGGCATGGGCACTCTCGCCACGACGGGTGCGGCGGTTGGTTCCAACGAAGCGGACGAGGCTGCCAAAAAGGCGAAGAAGATTGCTTCGCCGGAGCCTGAGATTACGCTGACGGCGGAGGGTGTTTCGGTCCACGCCGTCGATGTGTACGCGCATCGATTCTTCACGCGGCTGGGCGAAAAAACGGGACTCCAGTTAGTGGTCGACGATGCCATCAAAGACCGGAAAGTGACGATTCACCTGACCAACAAGACGCCGGCCGAGGTGGTAGGTCACGTGGTATCGGCCTATGGCTTTTCGTGTGGAAATTTAGACGGCATTCAGATGATCAGCGAAGGGATTCCTCGCAAGCCGTCCTCTTATCTGTTGAGCGATATCAAGTCCATTCCGACGCAATACGTTCAGGCGAGCAACGCAAAGAGCCTGCTTCCAGTGTTCTTGCAGGACCATGTGAAGGTGAACTACGAGCAAAATGCAGTCGTGCTCTCGGCGCCGATGGATGTGTTAGACAAGTTCGAGAGAGATATTAGGCGGTTCGATGTTCCGGCGGCGCAGATCATGTTGGAAATCTTGGTGGTGGAGTTTACGGACTGGGACACAGACCAGTATGACCTCGGGATCCGTTGGCATTCGGCTGGTCGCGGTGCTGAATGGGGCACACTGGATCTGCCGCCCGTCGAATCCGGACTCGAAGCTCGGACAGTAGGCGACGTCGTGCTCCGCGGGATTGCGGATCTGCCAAACGAGTTTCGGGTGAATCTGGAGGCGCTGGTCACGGCGCGCCGGGCGAAGGTGCGGGCATCCCCGCGAATCGCCACGGTGAGCGGCCGGTGGGCGGACTTCTTCGTGGGAATAGAGCGGTATCTGAGACAGCCAATCGAAACGGGGGACGGAGACACGACGAACTTCATCGATGCAGGCGTGCGATTGAATATCGCGCCGTGGACGGGAGACGGCGAGGAGATTATCTGCGAGATCCATCCCGAGGTTTCGACGCTTACGGCCCTGGACCCGTTCACAGGATTGCCGGAGAAGATCACCAGAACGGCGGATACGATGGTGCGAGTCCGGGACGGCCAGACCATCGTAATCGGAGGATTGAAACAAGAAGAGGAGCGACGGATTCGGACGAAGGTGCCGCTGCTCGGCGATATGCCGCTCATCGGTGGGCTATTTCGGTCGAGCTCGACCACAGTCAACACGACCGACCTCGTCATCTTCGTGACGCCCAGGGTGCTGTCGCTCACCGGCCATCTTCCGCCGGACGAGGAGCGAGAACTTCACGATCGATTCTTGGAGGCAGAATAGGGCCGTGCGCCGTCGATACTGGTTGCTCCTAATAGCCGGATTTCTCGCCATTGGATCGCCCGCGAATGCGCAGCGAGGACGGACGTATTGCAACATCACGGACATCGAGACCAAGCAGTTGAGCAACGGCGTGCAGGTGATCATCAGCGCGGACGGCCAGCTCGATTGGTGGATCGATCTCGACCAGCTCGAAGCCGAGGGGGCCGGATACTGGCACGAGTTTTGGTGGGGTTGGGATCTCTACCCGAACGAGCGATTCACCCATCTTCCCATCAGCATCTGGAACGCCCGCTCCAAACTGGGGGCCAGCCTCATCCCAATCGGCGCGTATCCGATCAGCCATGCCGCGATCTCCATTCCCGATTGGGCCGAGGAGGGCGTGGGGCTGCAAATTGACATGGTGAATTATCTGGGGATGGTCGACCCGGAGGGGCAATGGCGATTCGACTACTGGGTGGATAGAAGCGAAGACCGCAGCCAAATCTATGTCAACTGGAGCTCCGACCGGTTCCCGCCTGCGCCGCAGCCGGTGACCCCCGAAGACCTACCGGCTGAGCTGAGCGTGAGACAGCGAGGGAATCGCGTTTCGGTGCGGGCGATCAACGCGAAGCTGCACGATGTTCTTTCCAAGATCTCATCGACGACGGGGCACCCGATTGCGATTCAGTGCAATGGCGATATACGAGTGAGCGCGTACCTGGAGCATGTCGCGCCGGGTGAGGCCGTGCGTCTCATTGCAACGGGCAGCGGCTTGTGCGCCGAAGTCTGTCCGGATGGTGAATGGGTGGTGGCGGAGACGCATGCGGCGGCCGGCGGATATGCGGCGTCGGCGAGCCAGGTCGTCTATCTGGAACACCTGAAAGCTTCGAGGGCATTGGACCTTCTGCCCAACTTCCTGCTCGATTACCTCAGGGCTGATGAGGAGGCGAACGCGATCATCGTCAACGCGCCCGCGTGGATGCTGGGCCGTATTGCCGACGATCTCGCCACCCTGGATCAGCCCCCGTCGGAGGTGGTGTTGGAAGCGGTGACCGTCGAATACGCGTCGACCGATTCCCTCTGGCGCGAGCTCAACCTGGTCCGCTCGTTGGATGGTTTTGCAGGATCGTTCGGCGCCTTGACTGGAGACATCGAAATCGCATGGCTGGATGAGTTGTTGCCCGGCTGGGATGTCGCCCTGTCGGCCCACGAGCGACGCTCGACCACATCGCTCCAATCGAGGGCGCGGGTGCGGGCGGCCAATGGACAGACGGCTCGCTTATTTGCCGGTCAGGAGCAGTTCATCATTATCGAGCGCGTCGATGAAGGGCTGACCGCCGACATACAGCCCGTCGAAACGGGTTCGAGTCTGGACTTGCGGCCGAGGGTCGGCTCGGCCGATGAAGTCATTCTCGATGTGACCGTACGTGTGCGAAATTTGGTCCGCCGCGGCAGGCAGGGAGAGCTCCCGACCATCGGGACGAGAGAGGTAGACAACGTCGTTCGCGTGCGGGACGGCGAGACGATCCTGATAGCAGGTCTGAACGATGAATCCCGCATGTCGGAGCGACGAAGCATACCGGTGTTGAGCGCGCTGCCGTTGGTGGGGAATCTGTTCGAATCGCCGGCTCGCTCCGTGTCGGAACGCCAATTAGCGATCTTTGTGACGCCTCATATCGTGCGCAATGAGATTGGAGATAAAGGAGAGTCGGACTATGGTTAGACTCGCCGCGCGTTGGGAGGTTTTGATTGGATTTGCGTGCCTGCTCTGGGCGGCCGGGCCAGGAGAGGCTCGAGTCTACTGCAACATCACCGACATCGAGACGACCCAGCTGACCAATGGCGTGCAGATTCTCGTGAAGGCCGATGGTCTCATCGACTACTGGTGGAGCGACTACGATGATGAGGCGGGGCGCTATACCTTGCAGTTCGACAACGCGCGAAACAAGACCGGAAAGACATTCATCGATGTGAGTATGTTCCCGGTCAGCTACGTGCAACTGGCCGTGCCGCAGGGGGTGGAGGAGGGAATCGGAATCCAGATGACGATTGCCGCCTACGAATCTTCTCCCGTAGGAGTTGCTCGAAGCGATGATCGACAGAGCGTCATCGTCACTGTGAGTAGCAGCCGCACGCTCGAGGAAGCGGGAGGCGAAGCGCCCAAGTCGCAGAGGGAAATTGGAGCCGAGGAGCTGTCTATCGAGGTTCGCAATGGGCTCGTCTCAGTTCGGGCGGTGAACGTCGAGATCGAGACGCTGTTGGGGGAAATCGCTCGGCAGACCGGTGTCAACCTGGCCGTAGATGACGCGGTGCGGGCCAAGGTGAGTCTCAACCTGCGCGATCAGCCGACGGAGAAGCTTCTGCGGACCATCGCGAGCGCGTATGGCCTGGCCTTGAGCGAAGTCGAAGGTGTCTATATGTTCAGTCGGGGCGTTCCTCAGGACCTGGCGGCGTATCGCTTGAGCGGTACGGAATCGTTTCCACTGCGGTACACGAGAGCGCAAGAGGCCTCTGGATTGCTGCCGACGTTCCTGTACAGCTACCTCCATGTCAACGAGGAGCAGAACGCGGTGGTGGTGACCGCGCCGCGGCAGATGCTCGATAAGATCAGGGCCGATCTCGATGCGGTGGATGTGGCCCCACCGCAGATTCTCATCGAGGCGGTGGCGGTGGAGTTCGCGAGCACCGAAGAGCTCGACAAGGCCGTACAGATGTTGCGAGGAGATATTACCGGGCGAACAACCGGAGACGAAGAAGAGGGGATCGAGTACGGAGAACCTGAGCTTTGGCTTGAGAGTGACTCTCGCTCCGGTGAGATCAGCTACGCCAATGTCGGCGAGCTTCCATATGACTTCGAGGCGCGATTGCGGGCGCTGGAGGCGGACCAGCGGGCGCGGATTCGAGCCGCGCCGCGCATGGCGGTGATGAACGGACACGAAGCCGGAATCTTCATCGGCGTTCGGCGATTCATCACGGTCGAGTACATCAGCTACGGACAGACGACCGAAAAAATACAGGGCGTCGATGTCGGAGTGAAGCTGAAGGTTCGACCCCTGACGGGCGGCGGTGGAGAAATCACACTCACGGTGGACCCCGAGGGCACTCAGGTCAGCAACATCTCCGAATTGGACCCGAAGACCGGCCTTCCGGTTCTCAGCACCCGCCAAACCGGGACCACCGTTCGCGTCAAGGACGGCGAGACGGTCATGATCGGCGGTCTCCGTCAGAGACAGTACGAGAACCGCGCGACCAAGATTCCAATCCTGGGCGATATTCCGCTGATCGGAAATCTGTTCCGAAGCCGCGCGAAGACGGCTGTAGACTCGGAATTAGTGGTGTTCATCACACCATATATTCTGACGGCAGAGGGACAACTCACAGATGAGGTGGAGGAACGACGGATTCGGGAGCGTTTCCTCATACCTACAGCGGTGGACATGAAATAGCGGAGCGCCAGGCGACATCCCGCCTGGCGCTCCGCAATAACCTTGCCCCCTTAGAAGAACTACGATCTAACTCTCTCCTTTTTGCTGCGCTCGCTTCGCCTGTTGCACGAGCTGACGAACGCGCTGACCACCTTTGCGACCGATTCGTTCGTAAAACTTCGGACCGTGCCGTTTCTTGGTGGTTTCTCCGCCCTTCTTGCCAATCGACTCGTAGAACTCCGGACCGTGCCGCGCCTTCGTTGCTCGGCCCCCCTTGCGACCGGCCTCGCGAACAGTCATCGCTCCCTTGTCTGGCATGGGCTCTTACCTCCCACTAGCATTCACCGCACAGCGATCCCCTCGGATCGCCGGGTCCTGGGAGCCGAACCCTCCCGCGGTAGGCCTAACGATCCCTTTTCGCGGAGTCGCTTGGAACCATTATACCCACTCCTAAAGCTTCAAGCAATCCAGTGCAAGGACGATTTTGGGACAATTGTTCCATTGTTGGCTCAGCCGCGAAAAACCCCCTCAGAGGTTACTACAGCGTCTCTGGTGCTTGTGGAGCGCTGGACGGTCAAACCGCCCCAGATGACGCTACGCTCAATAAAAGCCTCATTCTCAATGGTGACATCGCTTCCAACGGCCGTTCCGCCCCCAAGCTGGGCCTTCGACTCGACTCGGCAGTGCCCCCCCAGAATGAGCGGGGCCTTGAGCCGGGCGGTCGCGTCGATGGCGCATTCGTCGCCGACCCAGACTCCAGGAGATAGCTCTGTACCGGGGATGGAGACATCGAGTTTGCTTTCCAGGATATCCGCCTGGGCGTCGATGTAATCGTCGAGGCTGCCGATATCGCGCCAGTAGCCATCGAGCTTAAAGCCATAGAATGGAACGCCCGCGTCGACCATTGCAGGGAATGCCTGGAAGCCGAAATCGTATGGTTGATCGGGAGGGACAAAGTCTAGTATCTCCCGCTCGAACAGGTAGATTTGAGTGTTGGCCAGATTGCTTGGCGCTTTGCCTTTTGGCTTTTCGATAAAACGCTGGATTCTCCCATTTACGTCGGTAACGACGACGCCGAATTCGGCTGTGTTCTCCACTTCCACAAGGCCGATGCTGGCCAGGGCGCCGGCCGACCTGTGTTGGGCAAGAAATGCACTGAGGTCCATGGCGGTGAGGTCATCGGCTCCGATGACAAGGAAGGTTTCATCGTCGAAGAAGTCCATGCACTGCTTAACGCCGCCTGCGGACCCCATGAGATCTTCTTCATAGCTGAAGCTGAGATCAACGCCATACTGGCCGCCCGACCCGAAGTGATCGACTATGGTCTCTGCGAGGTGATGGATGTTGGCGATGACATTGGTGAATCCGTGTCGCGCGAGGTGCTGAAGGACCCATCCCATTACGGGTATGTTCGCGATGGGGAGCATGGGTTTCGGCAGCAGGTCGGTGACCGGTCGCATTCGTTCGCCGCGCCCTGCGGCGAGGACCATAGCTCTCATCCCGGACATCGGCTACAGCTCCTCTACACTGAAATCCGGCGGAGGGGTGAAGCGGTTTCCCGCAATAGCTGCGATGGCGCGCGCGAGCTGCTCCTCCAAAATGGGTTTGGTCAGAACGAGGCGGGCGCCGGCGTTCAGGGCGTCTTCGGCGTGATCGTTGCCGTAGGCCGTAACGACGATGATGTCTGTGGGGCAGCGCGCCATGATTTCCCTGGATGCGTCGAGTCCGTTACGACCGCGAAGGCCGATGTCCATAAGGACTAAGTCAGGCTGCAAGCGCTCGGCCATTTCCACGCCCGAGTCGGCATCTCGAGCGCTTCCGACGACCTCACAGCCGAGGGCCTCCAACTGGACCTTGAATGTCATCGAGACAACGTATTCATCTTCGACGACGAGCACGCGTAGGCGCTTTTTTTCGTCCTTTTGGTCCGGTCCGGCTTCCGTGTTTGGCATTCCGGTTATCGCCCCCTCCGTCGTTGTGTCCCCGATCCGTCAAGCGGGAGAGTAATCGCAGCATTTGGCTGCCAAGATCGGCTTGCTCGATAACGAGCGAAGCTGAAGCCTCAAGACGCGCGGCGGTCAAATTTAGCACACCTCGGACGCCGGCGTCTATGAGATCGTCGATCAATGTTGGGCTGATTGCGCGTTCGGCGGCGACCACGGCGAGGGTCGCACGACGCCTGCGTGCGACGGTCTTCGCTTTAGCGGTCGGTTGGACCACCATGCCGTCGGCGGCGCGCCCGCGACAGTCATCGTCGAAAATGCCGACGAGAACACAATCTAGAGACTTCAATATTCTCTTTGTCGTTAGCCAATCAGTGGACCGCGCGTTGCCTAACCAAATAGTGGGCTGTCGTTTGCCAAGGGTCAAAGCGGCTTTGATGGCCAAACTCAGGTGGGTCGCGTTGTAGCCGCGTCCAGGAGTCCCGAGGGCGCCAAGCTCAGATAGATCGCGCCGGACGAGGCTTGCGCGGACGCCTGTTCCGCGGGCGAGTTGGTGGGATGAGACGGTCGAAGTGCGTCGAGCCTGGTAGTCGCCCAGCAGGTAGAGATAGTTGCGCAGGCGTTGCGTTTTTTGCTCCGAGAGTCGATTCGGGGCTGCGGCCGCTCCCCTCGTGACATCGAGCTTTCGCTCGAAACCGTCACACATGTCGGGGTTACCGAAGCGGGCGCGAAGCGGACATTGGGCTGGCGGCCACTTTCTGAGGTGGCACGTGGTCTCGGTGCACTCGTAGCAGCCAGCGATGCCAAGCTTGTGCACGCAGTCGTAGACGGAGCATTGAATGCCTCCCTCTCGCATAAGGCGTAGGTTGCCAGACGCACAGCCGGGGCATTTTTCTGCGATATAGAGATCGCAGGCGCTACAGTCGTAGACTCCGCAGTGCGAGCGACGTGCGCGCTTGTTTTTCATTGACGATGAATACCGAGAGATAGGATCAATACTGACGTTCGCCGCGAAGGAAGGTTGTCCTGGCAGTTGGACCATGTGTGATTGGCGCTTCGATTTTGGCGGACACCTATTGCGGGCTTTCGATCTGGTGGATTTGGTTGCAGATTCCCCCAAAATTCTGCGCTGGCGGTCTTGACGAGGAAGATGATGAGTGGCATGATATGTTTCATACACATATGCATAAGTGGGGGCCGCCGTGCGCGAAGCCTTGAGCGATCTGCATCCGATGGCCGACCTACTCGCGAGCTGTTCAGGCATGACGAAGGAACATGTGTACTACCTCGAGCAGCGCGGCTACATTCATCCAATCAAGCAACGTCATGGCAGGATCGAACGCAATTTATACACCACGGAGCAGTTGGAGTTGGTCAAGGCCATCTGGAAGTATCGCCAAGGTGGTCTTTCTCCTAGAGAGGCTCATGAGCAAGCACAGCGGGAGCGGTCGCGAGGCCAACTGAGCATATGGCCTGACGAAACCGTGGAGGGTTAAGCTGTGCAAGCGCAGGCGAGAAAGGCCGGACCGGAGTTTAGCCGAGAACAGCGAGAACAGTGTTTCTCGGTATCCGAGGAGGCGGCCGGTCCGGCCGGTCCCCGCTTGACAATCGAGGAGGTTCGATTTCGTTTCGGCTCAGAGGAGGTCGAAGTCTCGACAACGCTTGCGCTGGGACGAAATCAGTTTCGGGCAACGGTGAGCGCCCGCTTGGGCGAAACGGAAATCTGGGAGCTTGCGGCGGCGGCGTCTGTGGACGCCATGCAGCAGTATTTGCAGCAGCAGAGGTTGGCCCCTGCCACTCCTCAGGTTCAGATGCTGAATGTCGCCATACACAAAACAGGACTCGGAGAAGAGTACATCGTTGCAACTGTTAGAGTTATCGATCGCAGTCACCGCGCTGACCTGCTTGGGGCCGCCTTGGTGCGAAATGATCGGTCCCGCACCGCAGTCGCCGCCGCCTTAGACGCCACCAGTCGATATATTGGACGTTTTGCAGGGTATTCATCCTCCTCCAAGGCAGTCGCCAACCCAATATGGAATGAAGAGACGCTCGATTTAGGTCGCAACGAGAGCGCCAAACCAGCGATGATTTCGGGGGAATCGCAACAAGATATTGCCGAGGATGATCCAGAGCCTTGCGTCGCTCCGTCGTATGCGCCAGTAGATGCCCAGCGGGACTACGTTCCCGCCGGTTTTCCCGCTATCGGCGTCATGCTGAGCCCGACGACGATTTTCGCCGCGGGGGTGGACTCAGGGGGCGCGATTCTAGCGGACGCACGACGGGCTCCGCGTGCTGGCGCGGAGGCACAGAACGTCTTGGATCTCGCAATCGAAGCTGTGCAGGATGTTATGGGCGCCATGTCGGGAACGGCGGATATAGCCACCAGTATCGGCATCGCAGTCGGAGGTATGGTGGATGAGGAGAGCGGGCTCTGTGTGTCGTCAGGCGATTTTCCCAGATGGCGCGATGTGGAGCTGACGAACCCATTAATGCAGGAGTTTGGTATTCCGACAACGGTCGTAGGTTTGACTCACGCATCGGCATTCGCGGAATTCTCGTTTGGAGCGGCTGTTGGAATCGCCGATCTTTTGTACATTCACGTCAATCGAGATATAAAAGTTGGCTTCATTGCGAAAGGTCGGCCGTTTGCTTCTCAGCAGACGTCGGCTGAGCACGCCGGCCATATGATTATAGAACCGGACGGTCCACCCTGCTCGTGTGGGGGATATGGCTGCTGGCAATCCCTTGCTGGAAGAGAGGCGCTGGTGGCGCGAGTCGCACAGGCTGCCCGCGGCGGCGCGCCGAGCGCCGTGGCCGCCGCTGCGAATGGGGATCTCGGTGCAATTACACCTGCCCTTGTCGTACGGATGGCGAACGCAGGGGACTCGGTAGCCCGTCGGGCACTGGAAGAAACGGGGCGATATTTTGCGCTGGGGTTGGCGAATTTAGTGGCGTTGTTGGGATCGCAGGCTGTGATCGTCGAGAGCCGACCGCCCTCAGTTGGGGCGGCGTTATTGAGGGCGGCCGAAGCTGCTCTCAAGTCCGGTCCTCGAGCGGGTTTGTTGTCTCGGTGCGTCTTGCTGACGCCCGAACTTGGCGAATCATCGGCTGTTCTGGGCGCTGCCGCGTGGGCGGCGCGTAGTGCCTGTTAGCTGTCCTCGTCTCCTTCCGTATAGAGGCGCGAGGCTTTGAAGCCTCGCGCCTTGCCTCTTGGGATATTTCATCCCGAGAAATTCTAACAAACCCCAGAGCCTGTCGTTCCCTATAGAAGCGGTGTCAATATTCCGCGGTGTTTTCTCCCTCCGACACTTCCCTACGGCCACTGCCAATACCCACAAACGCGAGCGAAGGGAGTGCAGAGGGAACGAATTGCCTGTCGTTCCCTCTGCCAGGGGGTTAGGGGGGACAGCGTCCCCCCAAAACCCTTTATGCCCGGCAGGCATCTGCCGGGCGGAATCGGAGGGTTATAGGGGGGAGAATCCCCCTTATCGGCTTACGTCCGGGAGGAAACTCCCGGACTTCACCCATCACCAAACGCGCTCACTACTCGGCCACTGCCAATACCCACAAACGCGAGCGAAGGGAGTGCAGAGGGAACGAATCGCTGGTCGTTCCCTCTGCCAGGGGGTTAGGGGGAACAGCGTCCCCCCAAAACCCTTATGCCCGGCAGGCATCTGCCAGGCTAGTCCAACTCTTACCCTGCATCAATACAACGAGCATTACCATAATACAAAGTACAGATGCCCCCTGAAGCGCAGCACACACTTTGCTTGCCGTGGCTCCTGACCATATGGTATCCTCATGCTCCGTCTTCCAAGACGAACTGCTCCAGGAGGCCGATACGCGCTCATGCCGCGCTTTGTGCTCGAAATTGGAACCGAAGAGATTCCCCCGCGCTTCTTTCCACCGGCGCTCGATCAGCTCCGCCGCGACGGTCAGCAAATGCTCGATCGCGCCCGGCTCTCCTTCGATGAAATCAAGGTTTATGGCGCCCCGCGGCGGCTCGCGTTCATCGCCGAGGGTCTCGCCGAGCGCCAGGCGTCGCTGACTCGTGAGGAGCGCGGCCCGGCCGCAAAAGTCGCTTTCGATGCAGACGGAAACCCGACCAAAGCGGCCGAAGGATTCGCGCGCCGTCACAACCTCTCTCCCGAGGACCTCGTCCGCAAAGAGACCGAGCAAGGCGAATATGTCTTCGCCATCGTCCAGGATGCAGAGCTTCCAGCCAAGGACGCCCTCGCCGCCCTGATTGCCGATCTGATAACCGGTCTTTCATTCCCCAAGACCATGCGATGGGGGACGGGAAAGGTTCGTTTTGGCCGACCCATCCGGTGGCTTCTGGCCCTCGTCGATGATGAGATCGTCGAGTTCGATCTGGACGGCCTCCGAAGTGGCAGAAAGACACGGGGGCATCCGGTCTTGGCCAACGAGATGTTCGCCATTCAGTCCGTCAGCGATATGGGCTATGAGAACGCGCTCAGAGAGAAGTTCGTGTGCGTCGACCCGGACGAGCGGCGGCATGAGATTGGAGGAAATATCGAGGGCATCGCAGAGGCGGCCGGGGCGCGCCTCGTCGACGGCTACTTGCTCGAAGAGACCACCTTCCTGGTGGAGTGGCCAACCGCGGCGATCGGCGATTTCGACCCGGCGTTCCTCAGCCTCCCTCGCCCCGTGCTCATCGATGAGATGCAGCACGTACAGAGCTATTTCCCGCTCGAAGGCGCGGATGGCAATCTACTCCCGCGGTTCATCGCCGTGCGAGATGGGGGCCGCGACCACCTCGACACCGTCGTCAGAGGATGGGAAAGCGTCCTTCGCGCCAAGCTCATCGACGCGACTTTCTTTTACGAACAAGACCTCAAACGTCCCCTCGCCGACCGCGTCGAAGACCTGAACGGCGTCGTGTTTCAAGAGCGAATGGGGACCCTCTACGACAAAGCCCAACGGCTCCGCTCCATCGTCGCCGAGGTGGCCCGGCAGGTCGGCCTTCCAGACGAGGAGCGAGAGAAACTCGACCGCGCCGCCATCCTCTGTAAGGCCGATCTCACCACCGAAGTCGTAGCTGAGCTTTCTGCGCTTCAGGGTGTCATCGGCCAAGTCTACGCCCTCGAGAGCGGCGAAGATGCCGAGGTCGCGAGCGCGATCGGCGAGCACTACCGCCCTCGTTCCGCCGACGACGCCACCCCCGAAACGAAACTGGGCAAGCTGCTGGCCCTCGCCGATAAGATCGACACCCTGGCGGCTCTCTTCGCCGTCGGTCTCATCCCAACCGGCTCCGCCGATCCGTTCGGCCTCCGGCGGGAGGCCGCCGGCATCGTCGCCATCGGCCTCGACATCGAAACATCGTTTTCGATGGCTTCGCTTCTCGACCGCGCGCTCGACTCGCTCGACTCTCAGGCGCCGATCGAAAGGAAGAGAGAAGAGATCGTCGCGCAGATCATCGATTTCATCCGACAGCGGCTTGAGACATACCTCAGGGAAGAAGAGCACATCCGATACGACCTCGTCGATGCCGCTCTAGCCGTCGGTATCGACGATATCGGCCAGGCAGAAAAACGCGCCCAGGTGCTCGCCCTCCTTCAGCCTCAGGAGGCATTTCTCCCCACCGTCATCGCCTGCACCCGACCCCTGAACATCGCCAAAGGTTTCGATGGTGGCGAGGTGGCTCCCGATCTTTTCCAGGAACCCGCCGAACATGAGTTGTGGAGCGCCTACCAACAGGTGCTCTCGGAGGCCCAAGGGAAAGGGCTCGATGTACTCTTCCAACTCATCGCCGAACAACTCCGCGCCCCCATCGACCGGTACTTCGACGATGTCCTCGTCATGGCCGAGGATGAGAAGCTCCGCCGCAACCGGCTGGCCATGTGCTGGCAGCTTTCGCGGCTCTTTAAGCGCCTCGGCGACCTCTCCCTGATCGTCCAGGCCTGAGGCCAAAGATGCCCTATCTCCCGCAGAGGCTTGTCCATCGCTGTATGATGAGCGAGCAATGAGAGAGTCATCGACGGTGAAATGACCACCTATCGAGAGCGATACGAACAACTGGAGCGGGAAACCCTTTCTCCCTATGCGGCAAAGAGTTCGGAAACACGTGGCCGCGAGCGAGCCGAGGAGCCGTGCTCGATTCGAACGGCCTTCCAGCGCGACCGGGATCGTATCATCCACTCGAAGGCCTTTCGTCGTCTCGCCCACAAAACCCAAGTCTTTATCGCTCCCGAGGTGGACCACTACCGGACCCGCCTGACGCACACCCTCGAGGTCGCCCAGATCGCCCGGACCATCAGCCGAGCCCTGCGCCTCAACGAAGACCTCACAGAGGCCATTGCGCTGGGCCACGATCTCGGCCATACCCCCTTCGGGCACGCGGGAGAAGCGGCCCTCGACGCCGCCTATCGGGAGTTCGACCCCTCCGCCCATTTCTACCACGCCGAACAGAGCCTGCGTGTCGTCGAACTCCTCGAAAAAGATGGGCAAGGACTCAACCTGACCTTCGAGGTGCGAGATGGCATCCGCCGCCATAGCAAAGGCATGGACGACCTCCCGCGCAGCGCCGCCGACCGCCCCCACACCCTCGAAGGCTTGATCGTCATGTACGCCGACCGCGTCGCCTACATCAACCACGACATCGACGACGCCATTCGCGCCGGCCTGATCTCGGGACGCGACATACCGAAAGATTGCGTTGCCGTGCTTGGCGATTCCCATGCCCGACGCATCACCACCATGGTTTCCGACATCGTCGCCAACAGCGAAGACTCTGACGAGATTCGCATGGGCGCGGAGGTCGAGCAAGCCACGAATCGACTAAAGAACTTCCTGTACGAGCGCGTCTATCGCGCCGCCGCCGTCAGCAGCGGCGAGAGCGACCGCGTGCTCCGCATCGTGACCCAGCTCTTCCGGTTCTATATGAGCCACCCCGAAGAGATTCCAGGCTCTTCGGATGAGCCGGACGATACGCCGCGCTGCGCGCGCCGCGTCTGCGATCACCTCGCCGGCATGACGGACCGTTTTGCCGGACAGCAGTTCGAGCACTACTTCGTTCCCCGCCGCTGGCGGGGTGCCGACTAGTATCGCGTCCCAGCAATAGGTTCATTTAGTCCGATTGCCTCGACGCTCGGTGGTTGGAGGTAGGAGGCCACCGGCTATCTCACAGCCGCTCCGTTCTGTGGAATACCCTGCCTGAGATACGGCGCTTCTTCTCACCAGGATTTGAGGGAGACGGTCGATGGAGGCAGGGAGCCACGCTGAGGGGCGAGGGATTGAAAGGCGCGTCAGGTTAGACGCAGCGCTGTGCATTGCAGTCGCGCTCATCGCTTTGCTCGCTTATCTGCGTACGATGAGGCCGACGTTCGGCTGGGGGGATTCGAGTGAGCTGATTACCGCGGCGTACTACCTTGGGATTGGGCATTCGCCGGGGTATCCAACGTGGATGCTAATCATGCATCCATTCAGTCGCATTCCGGTGGGCGATGTCGCTTTTCGCGTGAATTTCGCTACGGCATTGCTTGGGGCGGTGGGAATTGCGCTTCTCTATCTCGTCTATAAAGGCATTTCCCGCAACCGTATTGCGGCCGTCGTCGCGGCGTTGACGTTTGCGTTCTCGGCGACTTTTTGGGATCAGACGACCGAGGCGGAGGTTTACACGCTTCACGTTTGCTTCGCCGCCGCGATCGTGCTCATCGTGCTGGCATGGCGGCGGAGCCGTAGCGACCGCTGGCTCTATTTACTCGCTTGGGTGATCGGCATAAGCCTTGGCAATCACGCCCTCACCGCGCTGATGATTCCAGCGCTTCTTTATCTCCTGTGGGCCGATCGCGGGAGACACGTCTTCAACCGACGCACGATCATACGATGTGGCGGGCTATTCTTACTCGGCCTTTCGGTCTACGCCTATATGCCGATTCGCGCTATGGCGGATCCGCCACCTCACCTCAATAATCCGCATAACCTATACGAGATGTGGATGCAGCTCACGGCTCCGGGAGCCCGACAAGCGATGTTCGACCGGGGATTGCTCGTGCCGCTCCAGCGCGCGGGTATCCACTTGACGCGACTGGAGAATGAATTCACGCTCCTTGGATGCGCGCTCGCGTTGTTCGGGGTCGGCATACTTTTGTGGAGAGACCGCCGCCTGGCGATGTTTCTCGGCTTGATTGGATTCCTCGATGTGGCCTATGCGATCAACTTCAGCATCTTCGATATCTACGTCTACTACCTTCCGCTACACGTGGTGTGGGCGGCGTTTATATCGGTTGGAGTTGCGGGCGGGCTGAGTCTGGCGGCGAAGGCGATGGCGAAGCTTCCCGAAGGGGTGGTCTCGCCGACGCCGGAGTGGCGCTATGGACCGGCGGCGCTGCTGTTGCTGCTGCTTCCGTTCGTGCAGTTCACCCATAACCTGGGGCGCGTCGATGGAAGCCGAGACTACGGCTCTGAGCGGTTCGCGCGGGCGGTGGCCGAGATGGCGGAGCCGGAAGCGCTGATCCTAGCGGATTGGTGGACGATTGCGCCGATTGGCTATTTGAAGTACGTCGAGAACACGCGGACGGATCTCGTGATGTTCGCCGCGCCGTCGATCCATGCGGACGAAGGATTTCTCAATTTTGCAAAAGCGGATTTCCTGAGAGCGTACCCAGCGGTGTATTTCGTCGAGATGTTGACATATCGGATGCATTTGCTGCGGCCAAAAGCATTCATGGTTCCGCAGGGGCCGGTGTACCGGGTCTATGTGGAACGTCCGCCAAGGGATGCTGTGCTGGTCGACATGCCGGCTCTACCAATTGCTCGATTCGGAAACCGGGTTGGTCTGGTGCGGGCGGATGTGCAGGAGGGCGAGGTTCTGCCAGGTGAGGCATTTGAATTCACCATATACTGGACGCCGCTCGATGGATACAATGGAAGGAACCACGAAGCGATTTTCGTGCTCCAGAATGAGGCGGGCGATCGCATTTGGCAGGAAAGCAACAAGCTTGGACATGACTTGTATCCGCTCGATGAGTGGCTGCCGGGTGAGGTATTGAAGGAAGAACATCGCATTTATCTACCGGACCCCGAAGATCCCGGCGAGTACGATCTTTTCGTCCGGTTGCGCGAACACGGAGAGTCTAAATGCCTCGACTGTGATAGATCGCTCCCTGGCCGTAATGTTCGCGATTACCTGATGGCGACACTTCATGTGGGTGAGGCCGTGCCAGTTGAGAGTCATGGTCGGGTTCCGACTGTGGTGGCGATTTTGAGGCGATAGGCGACGATAGATAGAATATCTCCAAGCCCATATTCCGAATGTATTTTTGGCGTCGCGTGGTGGTTGCGCGGCGCCTTATTTATATGGTAGACTACAGATGCCGGCCACGGCTTGGCCGACGTTTTCGCGCGCGCGTGTTCACCCTTATCGAGCAGCGATTCGCGGCCGGTAGGCCGGACAATCTATCTCTAGGCGTGCTGCGTTGTCCCAGTTCGCGAATGGCGGATGGCAGCACTCCCAGGAATGGGGCACGCTATGGAAAGGGGCGTATCTTGGCTCTCGTGACGATGAAGGAATTGCTGGAGGCCGGAGTTCATTTCGGCCACCAAACCCGCCGCTGGAACCCGAAGATGAAGAAGTTCATCTACGCGGGGCGCAATGGGATTTACATCATCGATCTGCATCAGACTTTGAAGCGTTTGGAGGACGCGTACGCGTTCCTCCGGCAGAAAGCGGCTGAGGGAGGTTGCGTACTTTTTGTAGGCACGAAGAAACAGGCCCAGGATAGTATTCGAGAGAGCGCCGAACGTTGCGGGATGTACTATGTAACAGAGCGCTGGCTCGGTGGTATGCTTACCAATTACCAGACTATTAAGCAGCGGATAGACCGATTGAGGGAGCTTCGCAAGATGGATGAGGACGGAAGCCTTGCGAGCCGTCCGCGCAAGGAGCGGAACCGTCTCAATGACCTGAAGGCCAGACTCGAACGGTTCCTCTCCGGTATCGAATCGATGCCGCAGTTGCCATCGGCGATTTTTATCGTAGACCTACGGCAAGAGCATATCGCGCTCCTGGAGGCGCGACGACTGAATATCCCAGTTATAGCGATTGTGGATACGAATTGCGACCCGGACGAGATCGAATATCCAATCCCCGGCAACGATGACGCCATTCGCGCCATTCGGCTCATGGCGGGGAAGATGGCCGATGCCGTGATCGAAGGGCGAATGGAATACGAAACGCGTCGCGCCGAAGAGCAGGCTGCGGCTGAGGCGGCGCCATCGGTGACAGAAGAGGATGTTATGGTGGTTACCGCAGCAGCGGAGAGTGCATTCGAGGAGATGCCGGGGCAGGTTCAGCCGGCGCCCGAGACGGCTTCTCCGACCGAGGGGGCAGAGGAAGAGACTGCCCAACAGGCAGAGGAATTGGCGCCGGCGGATGTTGATGTCGAGCCGGTTCGTAGTGAACCGACGCGAGAGTACACCGGCGGCGAAGCCGAGCTGACGTAGGCGGTGGACGCCCACCGCCACTTACTATCCTGAAGGAGATTCACAGTGGCCATCACCGCGCAACAAATCCAGGAACTGCGCCAAAAGACGGGCGCAGGTATTATGGATTGCAAGAAGGCGCTTGCCGAGTGCGAAGGAGATATAGAGCAGGCCGTAGTTTTGCTGCGCAAGGAGGGCATGGCGCGAGCCGACGCACGCGTCGGTCGAACGACGAGCGAAGGCGTCATTTCATCCTACATCCATGCGGGCGGGAAGATTGGCGTGATCGTCGAGCTGAATTGCGAGACTGATTTCGTTGCACGCACGGATGAGTTCCAGCAACTGGCCTACAATATTGCGATGCACATTGCAGCGGAGAATCCTCGGTACGTGAGTCCAGAAGACGTGCCGGCCGAGGTCGTCGAGAAGGAGCAGGAAGTCTACCGCGCTGTGGCTGAGAAGGAAGGCAAGCCGGAGAAGGTGCTCGATCGGATTGTCGAGGGACGACTAAAGAAATTCTACTCTGAGATCTGCTTGCTGCAGCAGGCGTATGTTCGAGACGACGAAAAGACGGTCGAGGACGTCATCAAGGAAGCGCGGGCTCATCTCGGTGAGAATATCGGGGTCAATCGTTTCGTGCGAATGCAGGTTGGAGAAGAGGTGGAAAGGTAAACTCGACCGGGAGGGACGCTTTGGCCGACTCACGGTATAAGCGGGTCCTTTTGAAGCTGAGCGGCGAGGCTTTCGCTGGGCAGAACGGCTTTGGAATCGACCCGGATGTCGTGCATCGTATCGCCGGTGAGGTGAAGGACGCCTGGCGCCTCGGGGTGCAATTCGGCATCGTTGTCGGGGGCGGCAATTTCCTCCGGGCGCGCTCGAACTCACTCCATGACATTGAGCGGACGACTACGGACTATATGGGCATGCTTGCGAGCGTGCTGAATTGCCTTGCCCTTCAGGCATCGTTAGAGGCGGAAGGGGTGGACACTCGGGTGCAGTCGGCGGTGGAGATTCGGGAGGTCGCCGAGCCGTACATTAGGCGGCGGGCCGTGCGCCATCTGGAGAAGAACAGAGTCGTGATCTTTGCCGGTGGCACGGGAAACCCGTATTTTACTACCGACACGGCAGCGGCGCTCCGGGCAGCGGAGATCAACGCTGAGGCGCTTCTGAAGGCGTCGACAGTAGACGGTGTGTACGATAGCGATCCAAAAGTGAATGATAGCGCCAAGAAGCTCAAGATGCTCTCGTATCGAGATGCACTGAGCGCTGGGTTGAAGGTAATGGACGCGACGGCGATCTCGCTCAGTATGGAGACGAAGATTCCCATCATCGTGTTCGATCTGCGGGCGGAGGGGAATATCAGACGGGTCCTTCTCGGCGAAGAGGTGGGCAGCACGATTAGCTGATGTGCGAAAAGGGAGGAAGTTCCATGTCTACGGATTCCGTCAGCCGGCTCATGAAGGAAACCGACACTCATATGGTCGACGCGCTTGCCGCGGTGAAACGGGAATTCAGCTTGATCCGAACGGGACGTGCGAACCCGGCCGTTCTCGACCGAATCCGAGTGGAGTACTACGGACAAAATATGCCTATCAATCAGGTCGCAACGGTGAGCGCCCCAGAGCCTCGTCTGCTCGTCATATCGCCGTGGGACAAACAGATGATTAAGCCGATCATAGATGCTATCACGAGTTCCGACCTGGGACTTAATCCAAATACGGACGGGAATCTCATCCGAATACCATTGCCGCAGCTCACGACTGAGCGCCGCCAAGAGCTAGTGAAAGTCGTTGCCCGCAAGACAGAAGAGGGGAAAGTTTCGTTGAGAAACATCCGGCGCGACGCGATCGAGCAATTGCGATCGATGCAGAAAAATGGCGACATCTCAGAGGATGATTTACGACGCTTCCAAGGGCAAGTTCAGAAGATCACGGACGGGCACATCGAACAGCTCGACGTAATGGAAAAGGCGAAGAACGAGGAGATTATGGAGAGATGATCTCGCCCGATGTCGTAGGTCGTTGCCTGGATGAAGCCCGAGCGATACTGGAGAACGCTGGAATGCAGGTCGTTCGCATCTCCGAGACGACTTCGCCGAAGGACGGCCCGAGGGGTCCCGTCCGAGTGATTCGCCAACGGGGAGTATGCGATGGCGTCGAGCTTATGGTGACGGCATCTGTTGCGGGACCGCAGGAGAAAAAGGAGACATCCAACGACAGACCGACCGTCGGCTGACGAGCTGAAGATTCAGATCGACCGCTCGAAAGTTCCTCGCCATATCGCCGTCATTATGGATGGCAATGGCCGGTGGGCGAGGCAACGCAATCTGCCGCGCGTGGAAGGCCACAAGGCCAGCCGCCAGAGCATCCGGGATACAGTTGAGTCGTGTGATGAGATCGGTGTAGAATTTCTGACCCTGTATACATTTTCGGTGGAGAACTGGAATCGCCCCGAAAATGAGGTCCGAGCGCTCATGGCGCTGATTGAGATCGCTCTGCGAGAAGAGTCGGAGGGTTTGCATCGGCGTAATGCGAAAGTCAGACTCTTCGGCGATTCGAAACCATTGCCGCAGTCGCTTATTGACGAGATAGCCCGTGTCGAGGATCTCACGGCTCGTAATTCCGGCATCACAGTGCAGCTTGCGATCAATTACGGGGGGCGGCAGGAAATCGTACATGCGGCGACACAAATGGCGGCCGACGTTGCGGCGGGTCGCGTTTCGCTCGATAAAATCGATGAGTCGCATTTTACTCGTTACTTGTACCGCCCGGATTCGCCGGACCCGGATTTGCTTATCCGGACCGGAGGAGACCTTCGCGTGTCGAATTATCTGCTCTGGCAAATAGCGTACGCGGAGATCTACGTGACAGAAGTGCTGTGGCCGGATTTTCGCGAGGCCGATCTCTATCGGGCGATTTTGGACTACCAGCGGCGGGAACGGCGTTTTGGCGGAGTGCAGAATGTTGCATAAAACCTGGGCTAAGACACTGCTTTTCGTGGTGCTATTCGCGGTGCTTTTGGCGCTCGACAGCGTCGTGTCGCTGGAAGGGCTTCCACTCCTGTTGATTCTTCTGGGGTTGGCCGGATTGGCGACGGAACGAGCACGATCGTGGCTCAAGGCGCATGAGCGGACGAGTCTGGCAACGCTCCCATTTATGACGGCGGCGCTCGCCCTCCTGTTTGCCTTTACAAAAGGTCGAGATGTCTCTCAAGGGGTGCTGTTGGTGGTGACGTTGGCGGTTGTATTCGACATATTGCTGGTGGCGTTGGCGCTCATCGCTGAGGGCGGTAAACGAGGCGTTCGCGGGGTGGCCGAATTCTTTGGCATTGCTGCTCTCGGACTTGTCTTGGGGCTAACGCTTTCGCTCCTTCTCGCGCTGGATTCGGGCCGTTTCGGCGCCACGAGCTTGGCAGGGCCGTGACGGGGACTCGGGCCGACGCAAGACGTATTGCTGTCATCGGCTCCACTGGCTCTATTGGTCGTCAGACACTCGATGTCGTGGCCTCGTTTCCCAATCAGTTTCGCGTCGTGGCGCTTGCCTGTCGATCCTCGGTCGATGAGATTGTCGCTCAGGCCAGACGTTTCGAGCCCAAGTTGATTGCAGTCGTCGATCCGATGGCGGCCGAGCGCGCGGCCAAAGAATTGGGGTCGTTGGAAATTGAGGTGCGCGCTGGCGAGAAAGCTGTGACGGAGTGCGCGCTGCACCCAGAGGCGGATGTTATCGTGGCGGCCGCGGCCGGTGTCATTGGGTTGTTGCCCGTGTGGGAGGCGGTCCGCGCCGGCAAGAAGATCGCACTCGCAAACAAGGAGCCACTGGTCGTAGCTGGCCATTTAATTATGTCCGAGGCCGATCTCTCCGGTGCGGAGATTCTACCCGTCGACAGCGAGCATTCTGCTGTGTTCCAGTCGCTTCTCGGTGAAGATAGGGATACAGTGAAGAAGGTCACGCTTACGGCGTCCGGGGGCGCGTTTCGAGATTTGCCGCGCGAAAAGTTATCCGAGGTTAGGCCTGAGGATGCGCTCGCGCATCCGACTTGGGAGATGGGTCCAAAAGTGACCATCGATTCCGCCACCCTGATGAACAAAGGGCTGGAGCTGATCGAAGCGCGCTGGCTCTTCGATCTGCCGCTGGCGAAGCTCGAAGTCGTCCTTCATCGGGAGAGTATCGTACATTGCCTCGTCGAGTTCGTTGATGGCGCCATAATCGCCCAGCTCGCCCAGCCGGACATGAGAATTCCTATCCAGTTCGCGTTGAGCTATCCGGGTAGGTTAGAGCGCCCTGAAGCGCCGGTGAATTTGGCTGCTCTGGGGGCTTTGCATTTCGAGCGCTTCGAGGAGGAGCGATGGCCGTGTGTGGGGTTAGCTCGCGCGGCCATGAATCGAGGTGGGACGGCTCCGGCCGCGTTGAATACGGCGAACGAAGTCGCGGTTGGTTGGTTTCTCCAGGGGGTCATTCCATTTACGGCTATTCCGGAGATTGTCAGATGGGTTGTCGACGAGCATGAAGTCACGCCGGGAGCAACGATTGAGGAGTTAATCGATGTGGACAGGCGCGTCCGGCGATTAGTCGAAGGAAATCTGAAGCGGTGGAACAGCTAGTACGTCTTATTGCTATGGGATTGGCTTTTGGCCTCGTCGTGTTCGTTCACGAGATGGGCCACTTTGTGGCTGCCAGGCTGTCCGGCATGGCGGTGCATGAATTTTCGATTGGATTCGGCCGACCGCGATTATTGGGGTTCCGGCGGGGGGAGACGACGTACTCCTTCCGCCTCTGGCCTTTTTTCAGCTACGTACGGGTTGCGGGTATGGAGCCGGGCGATGAACACCCGAACGGCTACAACACCAAGTCCCGATTAGCCCAGGCGTTCGTCCTCGCCCTGGGGTGCATCATGAACTTCGCCCTTGGGGTTGCGATTTTCGTGTTCATCGGCGTTGTCCTCGGCAAGCCGGTAGAGGTTACAAAGAGCGTTCATCGCGTGATTGCGGGCGATCCGGCTGCAGAGGCAGGCATCCTGGCGGGCGATACGCTCGTGGGGGTGAACGGCGAGATCGACATGTCGCTTGAGAATATCCAGAAAGTTATCCAAGAGCATCCAGGAGAGCCGATTGCTCTCGAAATCGAGCGCGACGGAGAACATCTAACGGTTCCCATTACCCCCAAGAAAGTGCCGGTTCCAGAACTCCGCCCCGTCGAGAGCGAGGAAGTCGAGGAACAACCCGAAAAGACCGAGCTGGTGTATCGCACCATCGGCCGCATTGGCGTCGTGTTCTCGGTGCGAACAGAGAAGATGGGGGTCTGGGAGTCGGTGAAGGCGGGATTCCTCGACACCTATAGGATGGTGGTGTTCCTCCTGAAGTACCTTATCGGCGTCATTGCCGGAAAGATGCCGCTCATGCTCCAGGGGCCGGTTGGGGTTGCCCACATCCTATATGAGGATGCCCAGACGGGGCTGACCAGCTTCCTCGGAACAGTCGCCGCCCTCACGATTGGGATTGGATTCCTGAACTTGCTGCCGATTCCACCGCTCGATGGCAGTCGGCTCGTGATAACGGGGATCGAGGCAATTCGTCGAAGGCCGATCGACAAGCGCAAAGAGAATCTCGTTCACCTCATCGGCATGGGCGCCTTGCTCGCTCTCTTAGTCATCCTTACGTATAAAGACGTAGTGCGGCTCATCACCGGGGCCGGCTAGGGGATGGGCTATGGGCTACTCGGTATCTTCGGCCAGATCGACCCAGGCGCCCCGCCGGTCGGAAGTTTCGAGGGCATCGATCACGCGCATCACTGCTGCGCCGTCCTGGAAGGTGGCCACGCAGTCAGGCTTCTCTCCACCCTTCAGATAGGAAACCACATCTCGAAACATGCGTCCTAGCGCAGCCTCGGGGCGGTCGAAGCTCTCCCTATCGAGTGGCAGTTCCGCCGTTCGTCCCGCTTCGGGGCTGAGAGCGAGGTGAGCCGTCGGCTCAAAGCCCCCCCGATTATCCAGCCATTGCAGCAGAGAAGGGGACTCATACGATATACGCCCTCGGTCGCCTTCGATCTCGGCGGTCTGGTTGCGTTTCGCGTTCCAGCTCAATTTGACCGATCCGATTCCAGGACCGTCGAATTCGAGCAATGCCCAGCATTCATCCGGGACATCCACAGGTCTTCGCCGACCTCCGACTTCGCTTGGGCGCTCGGGCACAAGCGTATTGCACCGACCGAGGACGCGGCGAATGGGGCCCACCCACCACATGAGGAGATCCAGGATGTGGGCGCCGAGGTCGGCGGCCACCCCGGCTCCGGAGAGCTTGCGTTGGAACCGCCATCGGAGTGGCTCGTCTCGCATATCGACGGCCCAGCCAGCCCTCACACTGATGGTCCGGCCGACGTGCCCGGCATCAATGCCGGCCTTGACGGCAATCGAAGCGGGGGAGAATCGATAGGGGACGAAGGTTACGTTCCTCACTCCAACGGTTTCAGCGAGTTGGGAGAGTTCTTCTGCCTGATCGCCGTCGAGCGCGAGCGGTTTGTCGCAAATGACGTGCTTCCTCGCCCTGATTGCTTCCTGGATGAACTCGGCATGGGTATTGTTCGGGGTGACGACGGCGACGGCATTGAGGTAAGGGATCTGAAGGAGCTCTTCGAAGTTGCGAGTCGCTGTGGGAATGCCGAACGTCTTCGCCATCGCCTGAGCGCGCTCCAGACGCCGGCTGAAAACGCCGACGATCTCGACCTCCGGCTGCGCGGCAAGGCCGATGGCGTACTTCTGTCCGAATCCCGTTCCGGCTATCGCTATTCTTAGTGTATCGGCCACACGCAAACTCCTTGTGCTACGAAAGAATGGCTCCGTCGCCTCGGGGCATTATAGCACAAGGAGTTTTCGCGCGCTCATGACCGCGCAGTGCGAGGCATTCGTGCGCTTCCAGAATTTACTCCTCAATCGTGATGATGGAGTTGCGGGAGCCGAATTCATTCGGCACGGATTCCGCCTTTGGATCCTCCCGCCACTCTCCGTCGACGATAAACTTGTATTCGTACCGGCCGGGGGGTAAGGACAATGCCGTTGCGAAGGTTCGACTTCGGGGTTTCATCCGTTCCATGAGAAGAGGACGCTCCTCCCAGTTCGTGAAATCGCCCACCAGATAAACGTCTGTGGCCCCCGGCGCGATCAGGCTGAATAGAATTTTCTTCATGGCAAACCTCCCGGCTGCATTGGCAGCCCCGGGCAGATTCGCGCTCAACCTAGCAATATTGAGCGAAGGGTGTCAACGTGCATGATGCAACATCTGTCCACGCGTCCGGACACGATGGATTTGGCAAATGGACGAGGAAATGTCGGCATTCGAAAAAAAGGGGCTGAGATTGGAAAGTGGTAGAAACGTGAACTGAAGCACGGCACTCCAATTTGGTAGGGAATCGATGGAAGATATGACGAAAGCGAGTTCTCGCGCCGACATTCTCATTCGCGGTGGAACCCTCATCGACGGAACCGGCTCCAGCCGGCGGCGGGTCGATCTTGCTATCGAAAATGGGCGGATTGCGGCTGTGGGTGATCTCTCCGACTGGGATGCGACGACGATCCTCGACGCGACCGGCCTCGTCGTCGCTCCAGGTTTCATCGATATGCACACCCATTCGGATCTCAGCCTGCTCATCAACCCGCGAGCTGAGAGCAAGATTCGCCAGGGCGTCACGA